>WBZM01000646.1_pt1 | contig 41288 bp, 44 predicted proteins | sample 5204271 | NCBI WGS metagenome assembly WBZM01 (sample SAMN12344346, study PRJNA552823) | activated sludge metagenome | biome: Activated sludge suspended growth; feature: Nitrification reactor; material: Wastewater; isolation source: activated sludge from nitrification reactor of wastewater... | reverse complement strand
CGGGCACCGGTACCAACACCGCGATCGGCGTGACGCTGCAGATGCCGCTGTTCGCCGGCTATGCGATCCAGAATCGCATCAAGGAAACGCTGCTGCTCGAAGAGAAGTCGCGCAACGACCTGGAGGCCGCCCGCCGCGGCGTCGCCCAGGGCACGCGCCAGGCGTTCTTCGGTGTGCAGTCGGGCCAGGCGCAGGTGAAGGCGCTGGAAGCGGCGGAATCGTCCAGCCAGCTCGCGCTGGAAGCCACGCAGCTCGGCTACAAGGTCGGCGTGCGCGTCAACCTCGACGTGCTGAACGCCCAGACCCAGCTGTTCAGCACGCGCCGCGACCTCGCCAAGGCGCGCTACGACGTGCTGGTCGGCTCGCTGAAGCTGCGCCAGGCTGCCGGCCTGCTCAAGCCCGAGGACGTGACGGCGCTGAACCAGTTGCTGGCGCGCTGAGTGCCGCGCTCACCGGCTCAACAGGCACTCATTCGGCCAACACCGGGCCGCGCACCTCGAGCACTCGGCCGAGCGCATCGAGCCGCAGCAGCAGCGTGAGGGCGGCCTCGCCGGCGAAACCGGCGTCGACCGCCTGCACGGTGTCGGCCAGCAGCCGCTGGGCCGCCGCGCTCTCCGCATCGTCCGCCTGCCGCAGCGCCTGCAGCGCGCCGCGCATCGCCAGCGCCGCCGCCGGCTCGGCATCGCCGAGCGCCAGCCGCAGTCCGTGCCAGATCGCCAGCATGCGCGCCGCGCAGTGCGCCACGTGGCGGCGCTCTGCAGGCTCGGACGCCACCGTCTCCCCGGCCGCCTGACGCAGGCGCAGCATCTCGGCGGCGTCGAAGGCGATGCGCCATTGCTGCTCGGTCTGCGCGCAGAAGTCGGCCACGCGCGCCACGAACACCGGCTTGCGGATCGCGCCGGCGTGGTTCTCCTCCACCTCGCGCAGGTAGCGGCTCAGGTCCTGCAGCAGCGCGCGCAAGCGCTCGTCGGCACTCGACGAACGCCGCAGCCAATCGGCCGAATCGGCCTGCAGAGCCGACACCTCGCGGCGCAGGCGTCGCAGGTAGACCGGCGTGCAATGCAGCGACATCACGGTGGCGGCCAGTGCCGGCGAACGCGCCGGATCGAGCGCCTGTGCGGGCACGGCACGCAGGTCGGCGGTCGGAAGCTCGCCTCGCGCGAGCGGCAGGGCGATGCCGGCGCGCAGGGTCAGGCGGTACAGATCGCTCTCGGCCGGCGAGACCGAGGCCGCCAGCAGCGACGCGTGGCTGAGCGCGGCCGTCAGCAGCTCGCACTGCATCGGCGTCGGCGCGGCGATGGCTGCGCGCCGCCATTCCTCACCACGCCCTCGCTCGAGCGCCAGCACCGGCTCGGGGCGGGCATCGCGCAGTTCGTAGCGGCGCGCGCGCGTGGCCACCAGCAGTGCCGGTGGACGCACCGGCGGCGGCGCCACCACTGCGGCGACCGGGTTGCGCTGTGGCGCAGCTGCACCGGGCAGCGGTGCCAGGCCTCCGCCGGGCACCGTGGCCGGCACGGAGATGCTGCCGGCGCGGGCCTCGACCGGCGCCGCCTGGGGCGGCGCGGCACGCTCGCGCGCGTGGCCGGCCGGCGGCGAACGGCGCAGCCACAGCTGGGCCGCCAGTGCCACGCACACCAGCGCCAGCACCGCCACCAGCCACCACGCGAGTTCGTCCATCGCCGCGTCTCCTGCCCGGCATCGTGCCACGAACCGGTGGCCTCCGGGAGGTCGGCGAATTGGGGGGTGGCAACGTTTCTTGACGGTCGGTACATGCGGGCTTGACGCGTCGGCGCGAGCCTGCGACACCGCTTCCCGGACACCCATGCCTGCCAACGCCCACGCCGCCATCGCCGCCCACCGCTTTGGCCTGGGCGAGGCCGACCTCGCCTCGATCGGCAACGACGCGCCGGGCTGGCTGCTGGCGCAGATCGGCCCGGCCGACGCAGCGCGCGGCGAAGGGCTGCTCGGCACGCCCGAGGCGCTGCAGCGCGTGGCCGAGGAGCAGCGGATGCGCCGCGAGGCCCGGCGCGCGGCGCCGAGCGGCACGGAAGCGGTCGATCCGGTGGCGGGCTTCTACCGCGAGACGCTGCAGGCCGACGCGCGCTCGCGCCTGCTCACCGCGGCATCGACCGCGCGGCCGTTCGCCGAGCGGCTGCAGCTCTTCTGGGCCAACCATTTCACCGTCTCGCTCGCCAAGGGCGCGACGCGCGGGCTGGTGGGCGCCTTCGAGCGCGACGCGATCCGGCCGCACATCGCCGGCCGCTTCGAAGACCTGCTGTGGGCCAGCACCACGCACCCGGCGATGCTGCGTTACCTCGACAACCAGCAGTCGGCCGGGCCGCACTCGCGCGCCGTCGCGGTGATCGAGCGGCGCGCGCGCCGCGCCGACGAGACGCCGCGCGTCACCGGCCTGAACGAGAACCTCGCGCGCGAGGTGCTGGAGCTGCACACGCTGGGGGTGCACGGCGGCTACACGCAGGCCGACGTGACGGCCTTCGCCGCAGTGCTGACCGGCTGGCGCATTCCGCAGCGCGGCGAGCCCGGCGCGACGCCTTTCGACGCCGCGTGGCACGAGCCCGGCCGCAAGACGGTGCTCGGCCGCAGCTACGGCGAGGGCCCGCAGGCGCTGCGTGCGGTGCTGGCCGACCTGGCACGCCACCCTTCCACCGCGCAGTTCATCGCCACCAAGCTGGCGCGCCACTTCGTCGCCGACGATCCGCCGCCCGCGCTGGTCGACCGGCTCGCCGCGCGCTACCGGCGCAGCGACGGCCAGCTCGCCGAGGTCTACCGCGAGCTGATCGCCAGCCCCGAGGCCTGGAGCGAGGCCCTCGCCAAGCTCAAGACGCCGGAGGAGTTCGTGGTGTCGAGCGCGCGGGTGCTCGGGTTGGCCGAACGCGATGCAGGCGGTCGACTGCCGATGCAGCTGGTCGGCGGCATGCAGTCGCTCGGCCAGCGCGTGCAGGCCGCGCCCTCGCCGGCCGGCTGGCCCGACCGCGCCGAGGAATGGCTGGGCCCGGAGGCGCTGTGGAAACGCCTCGAATGGGCCTCGCGGCTGGGCGAGCGGCTGGGCACGCGCATCGACGCACGCGAGGTCGCGGCGCGCAGCCTCGGCCCGCGGCTGAGCCCGTCGTCGCGGCAGCAGATCGAGCGTGCGGCCGATGGCGCCCAGGCGCTCGCGCTGCTGCTGATGGCCCCCGAATTCCAGCGCCGCTGAGGAGACGCGCATGGCATCGACCCTCGACCCCGATCGCCGCCGCCTGCTGCGCGCCGCCCTGGCGGCTGCCGCGCTCGCGCCGGCCGCGAGCCTCAGCCTGGCCGCCCCCGCCGGCGGTGGCAACGGCCGATTCGTGCTGGTGATCCTGCGCGGCGGCATGGACGGGCTGTACGCCGTACCCGCGGTGGGCGACCCCGACTTCGCCGCCGCACGCGGCGCGCTGGCGCAGTACCCGAGCGCGCCGCTGCCGCTGGAAGGCCCGTTCGCGCTGCACCCGGCGCTCGCCTCGCTACACGAGGCCTACGGGCGGCGCGAGGCCCTGGTGCTGCATGCCGTCGGCCTGCCCTACCGCGAGCGCTCGCACTTCGACGCGCAGAACGTGCTCGAAGGCGGCGGCACGCGGCCCTTCGAGCTCGACAGCGGCTGGCTCGGCCGCGCGCTCGGCCGCGACGGCCGTGGCATCGCGCTGGCCACGGCGGTGCCGCTGGTGCTGCGCGGGCCCGGCTCGCCCGACACCTGGTCGCCTTCGACGCTGCCCGATCCGTCGACCGACCTGGTGGCGCGCCTGGAGCGGCTCTACGGCGGCGATGCTGCGCTGGCCGAGGCGCTGGCGCGGGCGAAGTCACTGCGCATGGACGGCGCGATGCCGGCCGACGCCAACACGCCCGACATGGCCGGGGGCCGTCGCACCGGCCCCTTCGTGCCGCTGGCCCATCGCGCGGCGGAGTTCCTCGCCTCGCCTACGGGCCCGCGCGTGGCCGTGCTGGAGCTGGGCGGCTGGGACTCGCACGCCAACGAGGCTGCGCCCAACGGCGCGACGACGCAGGCGCTGCGCACGCTCGACGCCGGCCTGGCGGCGCTGCGCGAAGGACTGACGAGCGCGGGCCTGTGGCGCGACACGGTGGTGGTGGTGGCCAGCGAGTTCGGACGCGAGGTGGCGATCAACGGCACGCAGGGCAGCGACCACGGCACCGGCGGCGCGGCCTTCGTGCTCGGCGGTGCGATCCGCGGCGGCCGCGTGCTGGCCGACTGGCCGGGCCTGGCGAAGGCGAACCGCTTCGAGGGCCGCGACCTGCGCATCACCACCGACCTGCGCGCGCTGCTCAAGGGCGTGCTCGGCGAGCACCTTCAGGTGGCTTCGGCGCGGCTCGACGGCGAGGTGTTCCCGGGCAGCGCCGGCGTGCGGCCGCTCGGCGTGCGAGCCTGAGCCGTCAGCGTTTCGCGCGTCGCGCCAGCGCCTCGATCGCGAGCACGTAGCCGTCGACGCCCAGGCCGACGATGATGCCGGCGGCCACCGGCGAGAGCCACGAATGGTGGCGGAAGCTCTCGCGCGCATGCACGTTGCTGATGTGCACCTCGATCACCGGCACCTCCACCGCGCGCACCGCGTCGTGCAGCGCGATCGAGGTGTGCGTGTAGGCCCCGGCATTGAACACGACGCCGGCCACCGTGCCGTCCTTGAATCCTCGCCCCGCCTCGTGGATCGCGTCGATCAGCACGCCCTCGTGGTTCGACTGGCGGAAATCGACCGTGTGGCCCAGCTCGCGCGCGCGCACGGCGCACAGGCGCTCGACGTCGGCCAGCGTCGTGCTGCCGTAGGTGGCCGGCTCGCGCGTGCCGAGCAGGTTCAGGTTCGGGCCGTTGAGGACGAGGATGGCAGACATGAGCTCACTCGCGGTCAGTGCGATGCAGGATTGCTTTGTACCTCAGCGCGGGCCGCCGGCCACACGGCGTCGATCGCCTCGGCCATGCGCCGCGCGGCGCCGCGGTGCGCGGCCGCGAAAGCTCGCGCGTTCGCGCCGGCCGTGTCGAGCGCTGCGCCATCGGCCAGCAGCGCGAGCGCGGCGTCCAGCGCGGCCTCGATCGTGTCGACCCGCCTTGCCGCGCCCGCCTTTGCGGCGAGTTCGGCGGCTTCGGCGAAGTTGAAGGTGTGCGGCCCCATCACCACCGGGCAGCCGCAGGCGGCCGCCTCGATCAGGTTCTGCCCGCCCAGCGGCGCGAAGCTGCCGCCGAGCAGCGCCACCTGCGCCAGGCCGTAGTACAGCGGCATCTCGCGCATCGAATCGCCCAGCCAGGCGTCGGCGGTGTTCGCGTCGTCGGGCGGCGTCTCGCCCCAGGCGCTGCGCCGTACCAGGGCGACGCCGGCACCCTGCATCAGCGCGGCGACTTCGTCGAAACGCTGCGGGTGGCGCGGCACGATCACCAGCAACAAACGGCTCGCGAGCGCGGCACGGCGCCGCTGCCAAGCCGCCAGCAGCGCTGCCTCCTCGCCTTCGCGCGAGACGGCGAACAGCAGCACCGGCCGGCCGAGCGCGGCGCGCCACGCCGCGCCGCGCGCCACCAGCGCCGGGTCGGGTGTCAGGTCGTACTTGAGGTTGCCGCAGATGCGCACGTCGCATGCCCCCGCCGCACGCAGCCGCTGCGCATCGGCCTCGGCCTGCGCCAGCACCAGCGACAGCGCCTCGACCGCCGGGCGGATCAGCGCCGCGTAGCGTTCGCCCCGGCGCGCGCTCCTGTCCGACAGTCGCGCGTTGGCCAGCACCAGCGGCACGCCCTGCGCCCGCGCGATCGTCAGCAGGTTGGGCCAGACCTCGGTTTCCATCACCACGCCCAGCGCAGGGCGAAACTGCGCGAGAAAGCGGCGCACCGAACCGGGGGTGTCGAACGGCAGCCAGGTCTGGCGGTCGCCCTCGCGCAGCAGCTCGGCGCCGGCCTCGCGACCGGTGGCGGTGCTGGCCGTCAGCAGCAGGCGCAGCCCGGGGCGGCGTTCGCGCAGCGCGGCGATCAGCACGGCGGCGGCGCGCGTCTCGCCGAGCGAGACCGCGTGCACCCACAGCCAGCCCGACGAGGGCGCGTCGTCGTAGACCCCGAAGCGCTCGCGCAGCGCCACGCGGTACAGCGGCTCGGCGCGGCCGCGCCACCACAGGCGCGCGAGATAGAGCGGCTGCGCCAGCCACAGCAGCGCGGAGTACAGCGCGCGGGCCAGCACGGCAGCTCCGGTCACGAGGCCGCGACCAGCACGTTGCTCCAGGCCAGCCACGTCGACTGCACGCTCGGCGGCCGGCCTTCCAGCGCGACCTGATGTCGATGGCCATGGCCCACCTGCGGCCCGGTGCGCCAGGCGGTCGGGAAGTTGTAGAGCTGCACGTGCGGCAGGTCGAGCGCCACCGCGATGTGGCTGAGCCCGCTGTCGACACCGATCACGCCCTGCGTGAGCGCGAGTCGGTCGAGCACGGCGTCGAGCGACAGCGTTGGCCACACCTCGACGTGGAAGGCCTTCTCGAACTGCAGCCCGGCGGCGATCATCTCGGCGCGCGTCAGTTCCATCTCGTTGCCCTGCGGCAGGCCGATGCGCCAGCCGGCATCGATGACGCGCTTGCCGAGCTGGATCCAGTGGTCGACGGGCCAGAGCTTGTCATCGCGTGAGGTGCCGTGCACGAAGGCCACCGTCGGGTTGGCGGTGCGGAACACACGCTGCTTGGGGTTCAGGCCGTACTTCGGCGGGCCTTCCGGCGCACGGCCGAGCGCAGCGCCCACCAGCACGCGCGAGCGGTCCATCGCGTGGATGTGCGGCTCGACGCGGATCGCATGGTCGACCAGGAAGCTCGCCGGCGCCTCCCAGCTGGAGCCCTCGGTCTGGTTGGCCAGCCCGAATCGCGTGCCGCGCGCGAGTTTCGCGACGATCGCCGACTTGGTGAGGCCCTGCAGGTCGATCACCGCGTCGTAGGGCTCTTCCTGCAGCTGTGCCTTGAAGGCGCGCCACTCGGCGCGCGTGGCCCCGGTCCACCAGGCGCGCCGCCAGCGCCGCATCGAGCACTCGATGACGCGCCGCACGCCCGCCACGCGTCGCACCAGCGGCGCGAACGCGGGCTCCACCACCCAGTCGATCACGGCGTCGGGATGCACGGCGCGGATGTCCTGCACCGCCGGCATGGCGTGCACGACATCCCCGAGCGACGACAGCTTGACGATCAGGACCTTCAAACGCGCGGCCCGTTCAGTGCGCCGCCGCGGCGAAGGTGGCGTCGGGCTTGACGGCGCGCAGCGCGGCCATCATCGCCGCCTCGATGCGGTGCAGCGCCTCGGGCGTGTGGCCCTCGAAGCGCAGCACCAGCACCGGCGTGGTGTTGGAGCCGCGGATCAGGCCGAAGCCGTCGTCGTACTCGACGCGCACGCCGTCGATGGTCACCACCTCGCGCGCGCCCGGGAACTCGGCGCTCTCCTGCAGGCGATGCACCACGCGCTTGGGCTCGCCTTCGGCGCAGGGCACGTTCAGCTCGGGCGTGCTGAAGCTGGTGGGCAGCGCGTCGAGCACCGCGCTCGGGTTCTTCGAGCGCGAGAGGATCTCGAGCAGCCGCGCCGCGGTGTACGTGGCGTCGTCGAAGCCGTACCAGCGCTCGCCGAAGAAGATGTGGCCGCTCATCTCGCCGGCGATCGGCGCGCCGATCTCGCGCATCTTGGCCTTGATCAGCGAATGCCCGGTCTTCCACATCACCGGCACGCCGCCGGCCGCGCGGATCGCGGGCGCCAGGCGCTGCGTGCATTTCACGTCGAAGATCACGTTGCCGCCCGGGTTGCGCGTGAGAATGTCCTGCGCGAACAGCATCAGCTGGCGATCCGGGTAGATGACGTGGCCGTCGACCGTGACGACGCCGAGGCGGTCGCCATCGCCGTCGAAAGCCAGGCCGAGCTCGGCGCCGGTGGCCTTCACGGTGCGGATCAGGTCGGCGAGGTTCTCCGGCTTGCTCGGGTCGGGGTGGTGGTTGGGGAAGTCGCCGTCGACCTCGGAGTACAGCTCGATCACCTCGCAGCCCAGCGCGCGCAGGATCGCCGGGGACGAGGCGCCCGGGATGCCGTTGCCGGAATCGACCACGATCTTCATCTTGCGGGCGAGCTTGCAGTCTCCCGCGATGCGCGCGGTGTACTCCGGCACGATGTCCATGGGCGCCGAGCGGCCGGGCTTGCGCACGTAGTCCTCACGCTCGATGCGCTGGCGCAGGCCCTGGATGGCGTCGCCGTAGATGGCCTTGCCGGCCAGCACCATCTTGAAGCCGTTGTAGTCCTTCGGGTTGTGGCTGCCGGTCACCTGGATGCCGCTGTGGCAGCCGTGCGCACCGCGCGTGGCGGCCACGTAGTAGAGCATCGGCGTGGTCACGGCGCCGAGGTCGACGACGTCCAGCCCGGTGGAGGCGAGCCCGCGGACCAGCGCCGCCACCAGGCCTGGGCCGGAGAGCCGGCCGTCGCGGCCCACGGCCACGGCCTTCTCGCCGGCGGCCACGGCCTCGCTGCCGAAGGCGCGGCCGAGGTGCTCGGCGAAGTGCTCGTCGAGGGTCTTGCCGACCACGCCGCGGATGTCATAGGCCTTGAAGATGCTGGGATCGACTTGCATGGCAGAGGATGGATCGAGAATCGGGGCATTGTAGGGAGGCATGCGCTGGACCCGTCACTGATCGTCATCATCCTAGGGGCCGCGCTGGCCGGCTTCATCCAGGGCCTGTCGGGCTTCGGCTTCGGACTCACGGCCATGGCAGTGTGGGCCTGGGCGCTGGAGCCGCGCCTGGCGGCGGTGCTGGCGGTGGCCGGCGCGCTGGCCGGCCAGCTGCTCGCGGCGTTCACGGTGCGGCGAGGCTTCGATGCGAGGCGCCTCGCGCCCTTCCTGGCCGGCGGCCTGCTCGGCCTGCCGCTCGGGCTGTGGCTGCTGCCGCGGCTGGACGTACCCTTGTTTCGCGCCGTGCTCGGCGGCCTGCTGGTCACCTGGTGCCCGCTGATGCTGCTGGCGCCGCGCCTGCCGCGCATCGCGCGCGGTGGCCGCGTCGGCGATGCCGCGTCCGGCCTGGCCGGCGGCGTGATGGGCGGCCTGGGCGGCTTCACCGGCGCGATCCCGACGCTGTGGTGCACGCTGCGTGGCTTCGACAAGGATGCGCAGCGCGCCGTGATCCAGAACTTCAACCTCGCGATGCTGAGCGTGACCTTCGCCGCCTACCTCGCGAAGGGCTTCGTCACGCCGGCGATGCTGCCCTCGCTGGCGATCGTGCTGCCGGCGATGCTGGTGCCGGCGTTGGTCGGCATGCGCGTCTACATCGGCATCAGCGAACTGGCGTTCCGGCGCATCGTGCTGCTGATGCTGACGGCGTCGGGCGTGGCGCTGCTGGTGGCCGCACTGCCGGTGCTGCTGTCGCGATAGGTTCCGCCGCCGGGCCGATCCAAGGCGGAATGGCGCCCCTCGGGGGCAGGAGCGCAGCGACTGGGGGGCCCATCACTCAGGCGAAGCGACCGTGCAGGAACCAGCCGCTGCCGGATCCGTCGGGCCCGCCGGGCAGGCGGCTGCGGTACAGCCACACCAGCGCGCCCTCGGCATCCTCGGCGATGAAGTAGTCGCGCTCGGCGAGCTCGTGGTCCCACCAGCCGGCCTCGATGCGCTCGGGGCCGCTGAGCAGCTGCAGCTCGCGCCCGCCCAGCAGCGGGCGGTCACCGCGCGCGGCCAGCGGCTCGGGCGGCGCGAGCAGCCACACCGGGCGCAGCGGCAGGCCGGGCGGCTCGACCGCCGCGCCGCGCTGGCCGAGGCGCGCCGGCTGCGCGGGGCGCAGGACGCTGGCGCGTTCGGGGCGGTGATCGTGCACCGGCTGCAGCGTCTGCACGCGCTCGGCGCCGAGCCGCGCCTGCAGACGCTCGACCAGCCGCACCAGGCCCTCGCGCTCGCTGGCCGCGCTCGGGAACAGCTCGCCGCTGGGCGCCTCGCCGGGCACGATCTCGTGCGCCGAGAGCTGCAGCTCCAGCGTCGGCGCCGGCAGCTGCAGCTGCGCGAGCCGCTCGCGCAGCAGCCCCTGCAGGTGCACCGCATCGCGCGAGGGCTCGGCCAGTGCCACCGCCAGCAGCGTCTGCGGCGGCACCTGCGATTCGCTGCGCCAGCGCGGCTCGTGCTGCATCGCCAGCGTGAAGCCGCGCACGAAGGCATGCTGCGCGGCCAGCCAGGCCGCGAGGCGCGCCAGCAGCATCGAGGCGGCGTGCAGCACCTGCGCGGTACTGTCGGCACGGGCGAACAGCTCGAGGCGGCTGTCGAAGCGCGCCGGCAGCACGATCGGCACGCGCGGATCGGGCCGCTCGCCGTAGGCGCGGTCGAGCTCGTCGAGCATCGCGGTGCCGAAGCGGCGTGCCAGCCCGGCGCGCGGCAGGCGGCGCAGTTCGCCCAGCGTGGCCAGGCCCATGCCCTGCAGCGCCTCGGCGTGCGCGAGCCCCGCGGCCGACAGCCACACCGGCAGGGCATCGAGCGCACGCTGCAGGGCCGTCTTTTCCTGCAGGTGCACGCGCTTCGGGCCACGCGCCAGCAGCGCTGCGCCCAGCGGCGTGGGCGCGCTGGCAGCCTGGATGCGGTGGCCCAGCGGCGTCACCGCCTCGCGCAGCCGCTGCAGCAGCTTCGTGGGCCCGCCGAAGTAGCGCAGGCTGGCGCGCACCTCGAGCAGCACGGTGTCGGCGCTGCGCTGCGCATCGAAGGCCGGCTGCACGCACACGCTGGGGGTGAAGGCCAGCGCCGCATGCGCCACCGCGGCCAGCGCCTGCGCGTCGCGCGCGGCGTCGGCCTGGCCGATGCGCAGCTCGGGCGCGAGCGCCAGCGCGGTGGCGCGCTTCTGGCCGGGCTCGACGCCGCGGGCGCGCGCGGCGGCGTTGGCGGCCGCGACGTGGTGCGCATCCTCCAGCGCGAGCGGCGCGGCGGCCTCGTCGGCGCTCAGCGTGGCGGCGAAGGCCTCCAGCGACAGCCACGGCAGGTGCAGCGCGATCCAGAGCATGGCGGCACGGTGCGCACGGCTCAGCCGAGGTCGACGAAGGTGGCCACCGGCAGCGCCGGCACCTGGGCCGGGCCGCGTACGCGCCGGCGCGCCTGCGCCGCCTCCGAGAGCACCGGCGGCAGCGCCAGCGTGAGCGGCGACGCCAGCGGCGGGCCGCGGCGCTTGAGCACGCGCAGCGCCAGCGCGTCGGGACCGGCAGCGCGCAGCGCCAGGCGCAGCGGCGCGGCGCTCGGGCGCTCGGCGGCGGCCATCTCGCGCATCACGAAGGCGGCGCCGTCGTGCGCCTGCGCGGCCAGCTGCAGGCGGCGCAGGCGCTCGGCGCGCAGGCGCGGCGGCAGCCAGGCCACCAGCGCACCGACGTGGCCGCTCTTGAGCGCCTGCTCGAAGGCCCAGAGGCTGTCGGCCCCGGGCAGCACGCGCGGCGTCAGCCGCTGCTGCGCCTGCACCACCAGCAGCTGGGCGACGTCGAGCCCGAGCTGGGCCAGCGCCCAGGCGGAGAGCGGCGCCGGCGGGTCGAACAGCATCACGAGGCGGCCGTCGCGCTGGGCGGCGGCGAGGCTGGGCGCGAGCAGGCGGATCTCGCCGATGCCCGGGTGCGGCAGCAGCAGCTCGGTGAGCGCGCGGCGCGGCCAGCCGCCGCCGGGCAACTGGGCATCGAGCGCGGCAAAGCCGCTGGGCACGCCGCGGCCCTGCGCCCGGCCGAGCTGATGGCCGAGCCACAGCGCGGGGTGCAGGTCTTGCGGGGCGACGGCAGCGGGCACGAGGTCCATGGTGATACTGTATTTTTATACAGTCTTTGGTGCAAGCACCCCTCCGCCCACAATCTCACGCACCCATGCCTCCCGACCCCTCCCCCGGCACGCTGAGGCCGCACCGCGCCGGCGACATCGGCTGGATCGTCTCCCGCCACGGCGCGCTGTACGCGCAGGAGTACGGCTTCGACGGCCGCTTCGAGGCCCTGGTGGCGCGCATCGGCGCCGACTTCCTGGAGCGCTTCGACGCGGCGCGCGAAGCCTGCTGGATCGCCGAGCGCGATGGCGCCAGCGTCGGCAGCGTGGTGCTGGTGCAGGCCCGCGACGAGGCGACCGGCGAGATCGTGCCCGGCGCCGCGCAGCTGCGCCTGCTCCTGGTGGAGCCGGCCGCACGCGGCCTGCGCCTCGGCGAGCGCCTGGTGGCCGAATGCGAGCGCTTCGCGCGCGAGCGCGGCTACCGCCGCATCGTGCTGTGGACCAACGCCAACCTCGCCGCCGCCCGCGGCATCTACCGCAAGGCCGGCTATCGCTTGACCGGCAGCGAGGCCCACCACAGCTTCGGGCTGGACCTGGTGGGCGAGACCTGGGAGCTCGAGCTGGCATGAGCACCGCCCCACCCTGCCCCTGCGGCTCGGGCACGCCCTACGCGGCCTGCTGCGGCCGCTTCCACGCCGGCGAACAGCACCTGATCGCGCCCGATGCCGAGCGGCTCATGCGCTCGCGCTACAGCGCCTACACGATGGGCCTGCACGACTACCTGCTCGCCACCTGGCACCCGAGCACGCGGCCGGCGCAGCTCGAGCCGGATCCGCCCGGTCTGAAGTGGCTGGGGCTGGAGGTACGCCGCCACGAACGCCAAGACGACGATCACGCCACCGTGAGCTTCGTGGCGCGCAGCAAGCTCGGCGGGCGCGCTCACCGCCTGCAGGAAACCAGCCGCTTCGTGCGCGAGGGCGGGCGCTGGTTCTACGTCGATGGCGACGTCGGCTAGGCGAATTCCTGCTTCACCGCCGCCGACATCAGCCGGCGGATGATCCAGCCGAGCAGGCCACAGGCCACCAGCGTCATCGCCGCGCCCATCGCGCGGGCGGCGGTCACGAAGCCGCCGAACACGCCGAGCACCGGCTCGGGCAGCGGCGCGCGCTGCAGCGTGGAGGCGACCACCGACTGCACCACCTCGTGCTGGAACCACAAGCCCAGCAGGTTGGCGACGATGGCCAGCACCAGCAGGCCGATGAAGCTGCGGCGCGCCCAGTCCAGGCGCAGCAGCAGGCCGATCGCGCTGGCCAGCGTGGCCAGCGAGAGCACCAGCCCGGCGCCCACCACCCAGGGAAGGTAGGCGATCAGCAGCCCGGTCAAGAGCGGCAGCGCCTGCGCCGCGCCCTGGTGGTGCCAGCCCGGCATCAGCGAGGCCACCGCGGCGTTCTGCACCACCGCCGAGGCCACCGCGAGCAGCGACAGCGCGATGAACACCCACGCCACCGTGGTGACGAAGATCGAGCGGGCTCCGACGTTGAAGGTCTGCGGCATGGCGGTGTCTCCGTGGCGGCGCTGCGGCGCAGCGTTGCCATGGAATTGTGGGCAGCGCTATGTGACAGGACATCCCATGCCCATGGATCTCCCCGCGAGCGCGGGGGATGGCTGTGACGGCGCCGCCACAGCGGCGGCGCTCACACCGTCTCGGGCACCATGTCGATCGCGCCGCAGGGGCACTCGGCGGCGCACAGGCCGCAGCCCTTGCAGAAGTCGTAGTCGAACGCGAAGCGTTGCCCCGGCCCGAGCTTGATCACCGCGTTGTCGGGGCAGACGCCGTAGCAGTTGTCGCACTCGAAGCAGTTGCCGCACGACAGGCAGCGGCGCGCCTCGAACAGCGCATTCGCCTCGGTCAGGCCGCCCTGCACCTCGTCGAAGCTGCTGCGGCGGCGGGCCAGGTCGAGCAGCGGCCGCACGGTGGCCGGCGCGTCGCTGTAGTACCAGGGGTTCAGGCGTTCGAAGGTGGCGGCCTCGTGCTTCGTCGCCGCCGGCGTCTCGGCACCGCGCAGCCAGGCGTCGACGTGGCGCGCCGCCTTCTTGCCGTGGCCGACGGCCACCGTCACGTTGCGCTCGGCCGGCACCATGTCGCCGCCGGCGAACACGCCGGGCCGGCCGGTCATCAGCTGCGCGTCGACCTGCACCACGCCGTCGCGGATCTCCAGGCCCGGCACGCCCGCGAGCATCGACAGGTCGACGTCCTGGCCCAGCGCGAGCACCAGCGAGTCGGCCGCCAGCGTCTCGAGCTCGCCGGTGGGCTGCGGCTGGCCCTTCGCATCGAGCACCATCTTCTCGACCGTGATCTCGCCGGCGTCGGCCTGGCGGATGGTCGAGAGCCACTTGATCAGCACGCCTTCCTGCAGCGCCTCCTCGATCTCGGCCTCGTGCGCCGGCATGCGCTCGCGCGTGCGGCGGTAGACGATCACCGCGTCGGTGGCGCCGAGCCGCTTGGCCGTGCGCGCCACGTCGATCGCGGTGTTGCCCCCGCCGTAGACCACCACGCGCCGGCCGAGCAGCGGCCGCTCTTCGCCTTCCATGCTGCGCAGCACCGACACCGCATCGAGCACGCGTGCCGAATCGCCGGCCGGGATGAAGGCGCGCTTCGCGATGTGCGCGCCGACGGCGAGGAAAGCCGCATCAGCGCCCTCGCGCGCCATCGCGGCGAGCAGGTCGTCGACCTTCTCGCCACAGCGCAGCGCGACGCCCATGGCGACCAGTCGGGCGACCTCGCCGTCGAGCACGTCGCGCGGCAGGCGGTACTGCGGGATGCCGAAGCGCATCATGCCGCCCGGCTTCGGCCCGGCCTCGATCACCGTCACGCGATGGCCGAGCCGGCGCAGGTGATAGGCCGCGCTCAGCCCCGACGGGCCGGCGCCGACGACCAGCACGTGCCGGCCGCTCTCGGCCGCCGGCGGCTCGAAGGCCCAGCCGCGCTTCAGGGCCTCGTCGCCGAGGAAGCGCTCGACCGCGTTGATGCCCACCGCCGCGTCGAGCCGGCCGCGGTTGCAGGCGCCTTCGCAGGCGTGGTAGCAGACGCGGCCCATGATGGCCGGGAAGGGGTTGTCGCGCGTCAGGTGGCGCCAGGCGCGCTCGTAGTCGCCGCCCTCGGCGTGGTAGAGCCAGCCCTGGATGTCTTCGCCGGCCGGGCAGGTGGCGTTGCACGGCGGCAGGCGGTCGACGTAGACCGGTCGGCTCGAGCGCCACGAGCCGGTCTTGTTGGCCAGCGACGAGCCAACGTCCAGCGTGATCGCGAAGGGCTTGGTCACGACTGCCCCTCCACCTCGACCGGATCGATCAGCCGGTACTCGCGGATGTTGCGGTCGGCCTGCGCCTGCAGCCGCGCGATCACGTCGTCGCGCCGCTGCGGCGCGAACAGGTGCGCGAAGCGCTTCTGCGGCTGCAGGTAGTCGACCACCGGCACGCGCCGGCGGATCTTCGCCACCGCGGTGACCACGCCCTGCTCCGCCTCGAACACCGGGAACAGGCCCGACTGCTGGGCGAGCCGGGCGAGGCGCAGCGTGTCGTGCGAGGCCGCGCCCCAGCCCAGCGGGCACGGCACCAGCACGTGCAGGTAGCGCGCGCCGTGCATGCCCATCGCCCGTTCGACCTTGGCCTCGAGGTCGTGCAGGTCGGCCACCGTGGCGGTGGCCACGTAGGGAATGCCGTGCGCCATCGCGATCTTCGGCAGGTTCTTGCCCTGGCCGAACACGTTGCCCGGCCGGTCGCCCACGGCCGGCGTGGTGGCGGTGCGCGCCGCGGCCGGTGTGGCCGAGGAGCGCTGCACGCCGGTGTTCATGTAGGCCTCGTTGTCGTAGCAGACGTAGAGCACGTCGTCGTTGCGCTCGAACATGCCCGACAGGCAGCCGAAGCCGATGTCGGTGGTGCCGCCGTCGCCGCCCTGCGCGAGCACGCGCACGTCGTGCCGGCCCTTCACCTTCAGCGCGGCGGCGATGCCGGTGGCCACCGCCGCGGTGTTGCCGAACAGCGAGTGGATCCACGGCAGTTGCCACGAGGTCTCGGGATACGGCGTCGAGAACACCTCCAGGCAGCCGGTGGCGTTGGCAGCGATCAGCTTCCCCTGCGCCGCACGCATCGCGGCATCGACCGCATAGCGCGCCCCGAGCGCCTCGCCGCAGCCCTGGCAGGCGCGGTGGCCGGAATCGATCGCGTTGCTGCGCTCGCGGCTGGCCTGCACGCTGCGCTGCTCCGGCGCGAGCAGGCGGTTGCCCACCGTGAAGGTGCCGGTCTGGTAGAACTTGATGGGCTGGTGGCTCATCGCGAATTCCTCATCGCACCCTCGCCGCCACCGCGCCCACGTCGCGCAGCATCGCCTCGGCCGCCGGGCCGCTGTGCTCGCCGCTGCGCTCACGCTCCAGCTGGCGCTCGACGAGGCCCCAGTCCATGTCGAGGAAGGTGAGCGCCTCCAGCTCGTCGCGCATCGCCTGCTCGAAGACGCGCCCCAGCGAGGCCATCGTGATCGCGCGGCCGCCCAGCCCGGCGATCACCGTGTAGCCGTTGCGGCGCGTGCCGCTCATCGCCATGCGCACGTCGTTGGCGAGGATGCCGCCCAGGCCCACCGCGAAGCTCTTCTCCAGCACGATCACGCGCTCGGCATGGCGCAGCGCCTCGCGCACCGCGGCCAGCGGGAAGGGCCGGAACGAGGTGATGCCGAGCACGCCGATGCCGCGGCCCTGGTCGCGCAGCGCATCGACCGTGTCCTTGACGGTGCCGAGCACCGAGCCGAGCGCCACCACCACGGTGTGCGCGTCCTCGCAGCGGTAGGTGTGCAGCAGGCCGCCGCTGGTGCGGCCGAAGATCCGCTCGAAGTCGGCGGCGATCTCCGGAATCAGCTCCAGCGCGCGCAGCTGCCGCGCATGCGCGAGGTAGCGCACCTCGGCGAAGGCCTCCGGCCCGACCATCGCGCCGATGCTCACCGGCGCGGCCGGATCCAGCACCTGGCGGGGGCGGAACGGCGGCAGGAAGGCATCGACCTGCGCCTGCGCCGGCAGGTCGACGCGCTCGTAGGCGTGCGTGAGGATGAAGCCGTCCATGCACACCATCACCGGCAGGCTCACCGCCTCGGCGAGGCGGAAGGCCTGCAGGTGCAGGTCGGCGGCTTCCTGGTTGGTCTCGGCGAACAGCTGGATCCAGCCGCTGTCGCGCTGGCTCATCGCGTCGCTGTGGTCGTTCCAGATGTTGATCGGTGCACCGATCGCGCGGTTGGCCAGCGTCATCACGATCGGCAGGCCGAGGCCGGCGGCGTTGTACACGGCCTCGGCCATGAACAGCAGGCCCTGGCTCGCGGTGGCCGTGTAGGCGCGCGCGCCGGCGGCCGAGGCGCCGATGGCCACGCTCATCGCCGCGAACTCGCTCTCGACGTTGATGAACTCGCAGGGCGCGAGCGAGCCCGTCTTCACGAGCTCGCCCAGCGCCTCGACGATGTGCGTCTGCGGCGAGATCGGGTAGGCGCAGATCACCTCCGGCCGCGCCAGCGTCACGGCCTCGGCGACGGCGCGCGAGCCTTCAATCTGCCGCAGCATGGGCCAGCGCCTCCTGCTCGCGCCGCACGTAGTCGAAGGCCTCGGCCGCGGCAGCCACGTTGGCCTCGGCCACCGCGCCGGAGAACTTGTCGCGGATCGCCTTCTCGACGGCCGCCAGGCCGATCACCCGGCTGATCGCCGCGAAGCCGCCGAGCAGCGCGGCATTCGGCAGCGGCCGGCCGAGATGCGCGCGCGCGATCTCGCTGGCCGGCACGTTGCACAGGCGCTCGCGGCGGAAGCGGCGGACGAACTCGCCCACGCCCAGTTCGTCGAAGCTGCGCACCGAGTTGATCAGCACGTAGCCCTCGGGCTGCAGGCCCTGGAACACGTCGACCTGGTGCAACAGCGTCGGGTCCTGGACGATCAGCGCGTCGGGCGCCATCACCGGCTCGCGCAGCCGGATTTCGCGCTCGTCGATGCGGCAGAAGGCCACCACCGGCGCGCCCGTGCGCTCCGAGCCGAAGCTCGGGAACGCCTGCGCGTGGCGGCCCTGCTCGAAGGCCGCGATCGAGAGCATCTCGGCCCCCGTGACCACGCCCTGCCCGCCGCGCCCGTGGATGCGGATCTGGAACACTCGCCCTCCCGCTGTGGATGGGCGCATTCTTCGAGCCGGCGGCGGGGCCAGGCTTGTTCTGCATCAATCGCCAACCGCGGCGACAATGCCGCTCCCCGATGCGCCGCCGGCGCCCGCCCCATGCCCTCCGGAATCCTCTACGCCGCCTCCGCCTACGTGCTCTGGGGCCTGTTCCCGCTGTACTTCCGGCACCTCGCCGCGGTGCCCGCCGCCGAGGTGCTGGTGCACCGCATCGTCTGGTCGCTGCTGTTCGTGCTGGCGCTGCTGGCGGCCCGGCGCCACTGGGGCTGGCTGGTGCCGGCGCTGCGCCAGCCCAAGGTGCTGGGCGCGTTCACGGTCAGCGCGCTGCTGCTGTCGTGCAACTGGCTCACCTACATCTGGGCGGTCAGCCACGGCCACGTGATCGACGCCAGCCTCGGCTACTTCATCACCCCGCTGGTCAACGTGCTGCTGGGCTACACCGTGCTGCACGAGCGGCCGCGCCCCATGCAGTGGGCCGCGCTGGCGCTGGCCACGCTGGGCGTGATCTGGCTGACCGTGCTGACCGGCCAGCTGCCGTGGATCGCGCTGGTGCTGGCGGCGAGCTTCGGTCTGTATGGGCTGATGCGCAAGATCGCGGTGCTGGGCGCGCTCGAGGGCCTGACGCTCGAGACGCTGCTGCTCGCGCCGCCTGCGCTCGCTGCGCTGGCGATGTGGTGGGGCGACGGCCCGCAGAACTTTCCGACGCCCGAGCTCTCGACCAACCTGCTGCTGATCGGCGTGGGTCCGCTGACCGCCGTGCCGCTGCTGCTGTTCGCCGCCGGCGCGCGGCGCATCTCGATGACGACGCTCGGCCTGCTGCAGTACATCGGCCCGTCGATCCAGTTCGCGCTCGGCGTGTGGCTGTTCGGCGAGCCCTTCGGCGGCGCGCGGCTGGGCGGCTTCCTGCTGATCTGGTCGGCGCTGGTGGTCTACAGCCTGGACGGCCTGCGCATCGCGCGCCGGGTGCCGGCATGAGCCGCCCGCTCGCCATGCGGTCATGGCCGCGGTGGGTTGCCGTGGCGTCGCTCGCCGTGCCCGCAGCCGCATTCGCGCAGGACGCGGAGCCATCGATCCGCGCCATCCCGACCTCGACGATGCTGGGCTTCGAGCGCATCAAGCTGCCGCAGGGCGAACGGCTCGGCCTGGTCGGCACCTCGGTGCTGTTCGAGGCGACCGATTCGCTGGGCGTCGGCCCGGTGGTCTACGGAGCCGCCACCGGCGAACGCGGCGGCTTCTTCGTCGGCGGCATCGAAGCGCAGCACCGCCTGGCGCTGCGACCGGGCCTCGCACTGGCCACCGGCCTGTTCGCCGGAGGCGGCGGCGGCGGCGGCGCGCCGGTGGGTGGGGGGCTGATGCTGCGTCCGGCCGCCACGCTGCTGTGGGACATCGGCTCGACGCTGCAGGCTGGGCTGTCATGGTCGATGGTGAAGTTTCCGAGCGGCCAGATCGACAGCCGCCAGTTCGGGCTGGTACTCGCCTGGCGCGACCGCTTCCGGCACTACGACGTGGACAGCGAAAGCCGGCCGGTCGATGCACCCCTGGCCACCGGGCTGGGCTTCGACCGCATCGCCGCGACCGGAGGGGTGTACCGCCTTTCCGGCGGCGAAGGATCGATCGGGCTGGCCGGCGCGCGCGCCGACCGCCGCACCGGCCTGCCCGGCGTGATCCTCTCGATGGAGGCCGCCGGCGCCGCCAGTGGTCGGGCGTCGGGGTACATGGAGATCCTCGGCGGCGCCGGCTGGAGCACCGCGCCGTTCGAAGCCTCGGCGCCCAGCCTGCGCATCGGCTTGCGTGGGGCGCTCGGCCTGGGTGGCGGCGGGGCGGTGGCCACGGGTGGCGGGACGCTTGCCAAAGTCACCGCCACGCTCGAAGTCGGCGTGGGCCCGGGCTGGACGGCCGGCGTGGAGGCCGGCCGCGTGCACGCCCTGAACGGCTCGATGCGCGCGAGCCATGCGCAGGCTTGGCTGGCCACCGACCTCGAGCCCGGGCTGGACGGCCGAAGCGAGCCGCGCAGCCCGGTGATCCGCGGCGAATGGACCGGCGCGATCCAGCATCACACGCACGTGCTGCGCAAGGACGGCCGCACGGCCTCGCTGGACACCCTCGGCCTGAAGCTGAGCCGCTACGTGACGCCCCACGTCTACTTGGCCGGCCAGGCCCACAGTGCGTTCGCGGGCGGGGCCGGTGCCTACTCGGTCGGCCTGCTCGGCCTGGGCGTCGCCAGCCGTGCGGGCGACGGGCCGCGCATCGGCGCCGAGGCCCTGGTCGGTGCCGCCGGCGGAGGGGGCGTGGCCACGGCCGGCGGCGCGATCGCCCAGGCGATCGTCTGGGCCGGGCTGGGCACGCCTGCTCGCGGCGAGTGGCGCGTCGGCGTCGGCACGGTGCGCGCGCTGCGAGGCGACATGCGCAGCCCGAGCATCGAACTGTCGTGGACCAAGGCCTTCGGCCTGTCCAACCGCTGAACGCCGTGCGCTAGGCGCTGCGCAGGTCGCCGGCCAGGCTGGCCAGCGTGTCCGGCGCGATGCTCACGTGCGCCGGGTAGTTGGTGTGATCGCAGCCGAGCTTGACGCTCGCGCCGGCGCGCACCGCCTGGCGCGCCGCGGCCGGGAACTCGAAGCGCAGGAAGTGCACCGACGATGTCTTCTGCTCGTTCTCGCGGTCGAGGTCCTCGTCGGCGATCGCGTAGATGCGGGCATGGCCCTCGACCTCGACGAACATGCGGTCCTCGATGTCGATCAGCCGCGCGAGCTCGCGCTTGCGCTCGTGCGGATCGGGGTACTCGAGCAGCATCGTCGCCTTCCAGTTCGTGCCGTCGGGCACCAGCGGCGCGTAGGCATCGATCTCGCCCTGGATGCCCTCCTCGTCGAAGATCTTCTCGATGTGCAGCATCTCCTGAATCTGCCGGCGGATCGTCTGCTCGTCCTCGAACTGCACGGTGACGTGCTCGCCGAGGTGCACGCTGCGCAGGCGCCGGTGCGCGATCACCTCGGGCTTGCTGCTCTTGCGGATCTTCGAGTAGGCCTCCAGCGTCAGGAGGCTGTCGCGGGTGATGGTCATGCTCGTCTCCATCGTGGGTTCAGACGCCGTAGGCGGTGCGCAGCAGCGTCAGCGGGTGCGCGATCTTCGCCGCGGGCAGGCCGTTGTTGCCCATGCCCTGGGCGATGTGGTGGCCGGCCATCGGACAGTCCGAACCGATGTAGTCGGGCTCGTCCTTGGCCATCAGCTTGAAGACCGGCTTGCCGATCTTCATCGCGGTCTCGTGGTACGGCTTCTTCACGCCGTAGGTGCCGGCGTGGCCGGAGCAGCGCTCCACGGTGTTGAGCTGCACCGTCACCGACTGGCCGATCAGCTTGAGCATCTCCTCGGTCTTGCGGCCGATCTTCTGCACGCGGCCGTGGCAGGGGATGTGGTAGCTGACCTTGCCGAGCGGATTCTGGAAGTCGGTCTTCAGCAGCCCGTCCCTGTGGCGCGCCATCAGGTACTCGAAGGGGTCGAACATCGCCGCCTGCACCGCCTTCACGTCGGCGTCGTCGGGAAACAGCAGCGGGATCTCCTGCTTGAACATCAGCGTGCACGAAGGCACCGCGCTGACGATCGCGTAGCCGTCCTTCGCGTACTTCGCCAGCACCGGAATGTTGGCGTTCTTGTGCTTCTCCACGCCCTCGAGGTCGCCGAGCTCCAGCTTGGGCATGCCGCAGCACGACTCCTTCTCGACGATCACGTACGGAATCTCGTTGTGCTCCAGCGAGGCGAGCAGGTCGTGGCCGATGCCCGGCTCGTTGTAGTTGACGTAGCAGGTCGAGAAGATCGCCACCTTGCCGGGGCTGCGCTGCCCGTCCTTCACCGCGGTGGCACGGCCCTTCTTCGCCGCGCCCCAGCGGAAGCGCTGCGTCGCCAGCTCGGGCATCCAGGCGTCCTTGTGCACGTCGAGCACGTTCTCCATCACGCCGCGTGCGGTCTTCGTGCGGTTGATCGCGTTGACCGCCTGCACGACGATGGGGATGCCGGCGAACTGGCCGTGCACGTCGGTCGAGGCGAGGAACTTCTCGCTCGCCTTCACCTCGCCCTTGCGGAACTTGATCGCCTTGGCGCGCAGCATGGTGTGCGGGAAGTCGAGGTTCCACTCGTGCGGCGGCACGTACGGGCACTTGGTCAGGTAGCACAGATCACAGAGGTAGCACTGGTCGACGACCTTCCAGTAGTCCTCCTTCTTCACGCCGTGCACCTCGCCGTCGTCGGTGGCATCGACGAGGTCGAACAGATTCGGGAAGCTCTGGCACAGGCTCACGCAGCGGCGGCAGCCGTGGCAGATGTCGAAGATGCGTTCGAGCTCGGCGAAGCACTTGGCCTCGTCATAGAAGTCGGCGCCCTTCCAGTCGACCGGATGACGGGTCGGCGCCTCGAGGTTGCCTTCGCGGATCGTCATGTTCTCGTTCTCCTCGGTCCACCAATGAACAAGGGGCACGAAGCCCCTTGTGGTGCGAGCGTCGTCGCCGACCTCAGTCGACCAGCTGGTCCAGGGCCTTCTGGTAGCGGTTGGCGTGCGAGCGCTCGGCCTTGGCCAGCGTCTCGAACCAGTCGGCGATCTCGTCGAAGCCTTCGTCGCGCGCCGTCTTGGCCATGCCCGGGTACATGTCGGTGTACTCGTGCGTCTCGCCGGCCACGGCCGCGGCCAGGTTCTGGCGCGTGTTGCCAATCGGCAGGCCGGTGGCCGGGTCGCCCGAGCCGTTCTCGAGGAACTCGAGGTGGCCATGCGCGTGGCCGGTCTCGCCCTCGGCGGTGGAGCGGAACAGCGCGGCGACGTCGTTCTGGCCTTCCACGTCGGCCTTGTTCGCGAAGTAGAGGTAGCGGCGGTTCGCCTGGGATTCGCCCGCGAAGGCGTCCTTCAGGTTCTGCTCGGTCTTCGATCCTTTCAAGCCCATGTCGCTCTCCTGTCGTTGAGTGGAACCGAATCGGCCGCGTGCGCCGAGGCGCGTGTCTCCGACGCGGCACGCGCCGACGCTACCGCAAGCCGGCCGCGCGGGGCCAATACAAAAGCTCAATGCAGTGGATTGGCGCAGGCTATGCGCCGCCCACCGCTCATTGACGGATCAGGGTCATCACGGATGAGCCGGCGCGAGGCCGAGCCACTCGCGGGCCAGGCCGTGCAGCCGCGTGCTGGCGTCGGCGAGGTCGTGCAGCACCGTGAAGTGGTTGGTGGCCGGGATCGCCTCGCACACCGGCACCGCGGCCTCGCCCCAGGCTGCGCGGATGAGCGCGTTCTGGCGCAGGAACTCCTCGCTCTCGTCGCCGCCGACCACGGCCGCCAGCCGCCCGGTCGGCGCCGGCATCAGCGCCGGGCTGAGGCGGCGCGCCGAAGCCTCGGTGAGGCGCAGGTCGAGCGCGAGGAAGGGCGTGTGCCGGATGGGCTCGAGATCGAACAAGCCGGAGATCGAGATCGCCGAGCGCAGCAGATCCGGCGGCAGATCGGGCGCCACCTCGCGCCAGCGGCAGGCCAGCAGCATCGCGGCGAGGTGACCCCCGGCCGAGTGGCCGGCCACCACGATGCGCCGCGGGTCGCCGCCGTACTCGCTCGCGTGACGCCACACCCAGGCGAGCGCTCGCGTGAGCTGCAGCGCGATGTCGTCGATGCGCACCGCCGGGCAGAGCGCGTAGTTCGGCACCACCACCATCGCCCCGGCATCGACCAGCGCCGGCGCAACGAAGGAATGGTCGTTCTTGTCGAGCGCACGCCAGTAGCCGCCGTGGATGAACACGAAGACCGGCGCGTGGGCGGCGCTGGTGCGGAACAGGTCGAGGCGCTCGGAGGGCGCGTCACCGTAGGGCAGGTCGAGGACGCCCTCCGACTGCGCGCGCGCCAGCGCCGAGGCATTCGCCCAGCGCTCCAGGATGCGCGCCGCGTCGGCGACGCGGGCGCGGTTGTTGTACTGCGTGTCCAGCCAGGCCGGGTCGAGACGGGTCATGCGCTGCTCCTCCAGAACGGTCTGCGGAGTTTGCTAGAATGCGCGCTGTCGTGGGGGGGTAGCTCAGCTGGGAGAGCGTCGCGTTCGCAATGCGAAGGTCGGGAGTTCGATCCTCCTCCTCTCCACCACGAATCCGGAAGGGCCGCTCATCGCGGCCCTTTTTTCTTGCCGCTCGCGCCTGTTACATCGGCACATCCCGGCACATTCCGACAAACCCGCCTTGAGAGTGGGCGATTAAGGTCCAACCCTCGGTCCCGACCCCATGGGACTGCAGGAGAAGAACCATGATCGACACTCGCTCTCTCGTTCTCGACACCACGCGCCGCGCCTGGCTGAAGAAGGCAGGCGCCGGATCGCTCGCGCTGACGATTCCCGCGCTGGGCCTGGCCGCCGAGGCCAACGACGACGCCACGTTCGACGAGTCCGGCACGCTCAAGGCGGTGACCGACTTCTTCGGCCAGACCACCGAGGGCCTCGCGCAGGTGGTCGCGAAGGCGTTCCGCGAGCAGGGTCGCCCGAACGGCTACATCCGCGGCGAGGAAGTCTCCGCGGCCATCACGGCCGGCGTGCGCTACGGCGAAGGCGAACTGGTGCTGAAGTCGGGCGAATCGAAGAAGGTCTACTGGGCCGGCCCGTCGGTGGGCTTCGACCTCGGCGCCAACGCGTCGAAGGTGTTCGTGCTGGTCTACAAGCTGCCCGAGGTCAACGCGATCTTCAAGCGCTACCCCGGCGTCGACGGCAGCCTGTACTACGTCGGCGGCGTCGGCCTGAACTACCAGCGCCTCGACGGCGTGACGCTGGCCCCGATCCGACTCGGTGCCGGCCTGCGCGCCGGTGCCAGCGTCGGCTATGTGCACTACCGTCCCGAGAAATCCCTGAACCCGTTGTAGCCGGATGCCGGCACAGGCCGGCTTCCTCGAATATCATTGAAGGCTGATATTCGAAGCGGAGCCGGCCATGTTCCTCACCTCCTCCCGTCCCATCCACCTTGCTCGACGTGCACTGCTGACGCTCGCCGTCGGCTTGGCGCTGGGCTCCGCGCACGCCGACGAACTCTCCGTGAGCCTCGAGGCCGCGCGCAGTGCGCTCGAGTCGGGCCGCAGCCTCGTCGTGGATATCCGCGAGCCGGTCGAGCACGCCACCGGCGTGGCGGCGGGCGCGCGGCTGCTGCCGATGAGCCAGCTGCGGCAGCGGCTGGCCGAGATCCCGAACGATCCGGCCAAGCCGGTGCTGCTGATCTGCAACACGCAGAACCGCTCGAGCCGCACGCTCAAGGCGCTGCGTGAGACGGGTGGCTACACCAACGTGCGCTACGTCGAAGGCGGCATGAGCGAGTGGGCGAAGCGCGGCTGGCCGATGGTCAAGCCGGAGCGCTGAGGCATCCACGGTGCGCCGCATGGCCATCGTCCCGCTGTACCGGCACGACACCCGCCACCCGCAGGCGCAGGCCTGCGCGGCCTGCGAGGTGCGCAGCCAGGCGCTGTTCGGCGCGCTCGACGAGGCGGGGCTCGACCGCATTCACACCCACATCGCCGGGCTCGACGTCGCGCCCGATCAGCCGATCTACGGCCGCGGCGAAGCCGCCGCCTCGGTGTTCACGCTGCGCTCGGGCATCGTGCGTTTCGAGCGCCACACCGAAGACGGCAGCCGGCGCATCGTGCGGCTGGCCGGCCGCGGCGACCTGATCGGGCAGGAAGCCCTGCTGCAGCGTCCCTATGCCGACGAGGCGATCGCCTGCACGCCGGTGCAGCTGTGCCGCATCCCGCGCCATCTGGTCGACGATCTCTCCGCCGGCACCGGCAGCCTGCCGCGCGAGCTGATGCTGCGCTGGCAGCAGGCGCTCGACAGCGCCGAGCGCTGGGTGGCCGATCTCTCCACCGGCGCGGCGCGGCGCCGCCTGCTGCGCCTGCTGCAGCACCTGCTCGAACTCGCCGAGCCGGGCCAGCCGGTGTGGCTGCCGCGCCGCGAGGAGATCGGCGCGATGCTCGACATCACCGTCGAGACCGCGAGCCGCATGGTCAGCCAATTGCGGCGCGACGGCGTGCTGGAACTGCTGCCGCCGCGCAGCGCGCGGATCGACCCAGCAGCGCTGGCCAGGGCACTGCGCGAAGACTCCGCAAGCGTGAGCTGAGATGCTGGCACTTCAAATCGGCCCGCTGGCCCTGCCCGTGGCGCCGCTGATCTGGCTGCTGTCGTGCGGGCTGGCGATGCTGCTGGCGTCGCGCCTCGCGCCGCGTGCGTTCGCCCGCGCGACCGGCGATGCGGTGTTCCATGCGACCGTGCTCGGGCTGCTGGCCGCGCGCCTGGCGCACCTCGCGCTGCATCTCGACGCGTATGCCCGTTCGCCGCTGGCCGTGATCGACCTGCGCGATGGTGGCTGGAACACGCCGGCCGGGGTGACGGTCGGCGCGCTGTGGCTCGCGTGGCACGGCTGGCGCCACGCGGCGCAGCGACAGGCGCTGACGCTGGGCCTGCTGGCAGGCCTCGCCCTCTGGATGACGGCCACACTGGCCACCCGCCCGCCACCTGATGCGCGTATGCCCGAGCTCGCGCTGACGACGCTCGTAGGTGCTCGGCCGAGCACGCTGGCCAACGCGGCCGCCGGCCGGCCCTCGGTCGTCAACCTGTGGGCGAGCTGGTGCGGCCCGTGCCGCGCCGAGATGCCGACCCTCGCCGACGCTCAGCAGCGCGACACCACCGTGGCCTTCCTGTTCGTCAACCAGGGAGAAAGCGCTGCCACCGTGCGCGCCTACCTCGAAGGCGAGCGCCTGCCGCTGCGCGAGGTCCTCCTCGATCCTGGCTCGACGCTGGGGCCGGCCGTGGGCTCGCGCGGCTTGCCGACCACGCTCTTCTACGACGCCAGCGGGCGTCTGGTGGAGGCCCACATGGGCGCGCTCAATGCCGCCGCGCTGCAGGCGCGCCTCGGCCGGCTTATGCCCGCGCCGCGATAGCTTAGAAGTTTCGGTTCGTTGGGCGATGCGGCGCCGCGCCCGAGAATGACGGGTTCCGCCACGGCGAGCCCCCATGAACTTCCAGCAACTGCGCGCCGTCCGCGAGACGGCCCGACTCGGCTTCAACCTCACCGAGGTGGCCCATGCGCTGCACACCTCGCAGCCGGGCGTGAGCCGCCAGATCCGCGAGCTCGAGGACGAGCTTGGCATCGAGATCTTCGTGCGCGCCGGCAAGCGCCTGACCGGGCTCACGCCGCCCGGCGAGGTGCTGCTGCCCATTGTCGAGCGGCTGCTGCTCGACGCCGACAACCTCAAGCGCGTCGGCGACGAGTTCGTCGCGCAGAACAGCGGCCGTCTCTCGATCGCCGCCACGCACTCGCAGGCGCGCTACGCGCTGCCGACGGTGGTGCGCGACTTCCGGGCCATCTACCCGCAGGTCACGCTGGAGCTGCACCAGGGCTCGCCGCGCCAGGTGGCGGCGATGCTGCTCTCGGGCGAGGCCGACATCGGCGTGGCCACCGAGGCGCTGGCCCAGTACGAGCAGCTCGTCGCGCTGCCCTGCTACCGCTGGACGCACAGCATCGTCGCGCCGCCCGGGCACGAGCTGCTGTCGGTCGACGGCCCGGTCACGCTGCAGCAGCTGGCGCGCTTCCCGATCATCACCTACGAGGCCGGCTACACCGGCCGCACGCACATCGACCAGGCCTTCGAGAAGGCCGGGCTCAAGCCCAGCATCGTGCTGAGTGCCATGGACGCCGACGTGATCAAGACCTACGTCGAGTTGGGCATGGGCGTGGGCATCGTCGCCTCGATCGCCTTCGACGCCGAGCGCGACCGCACGCTGCGGGCGCTCGACGCGCGCCACCTCTTCGAGGTCAACCTGACGCGCCTGGCGATCCGCCGCGGCACCTGGCTGCGCGGCTACGCGTACGCCTTCATCGAGTCGTTCGCGCCGACGCTGACGCGCGAGGTGGTCAAGCGCGCGCTGGCTGGCGAGACGGTCGACGACTAGATCATCGCCGCCGGGTCGGTCATCTCCTCGGCGAAGCGCGTCACGCGGCGCGGCCGCAGGTGCACCGCCGAGCCGGGCTTGAGGCCGAGGCGCTCGCGCAGCGCGACGTATTCGGCACGCGGCATCTCGACGTCCACATAGCCTGCCTCGTCCACGCGCCGCAGTTCGAGGCGCGTGTTCGGCCCGACGGTCAGCGCCTGCGACAGCACCGCTGCCACCGCCCCCTCCTCCGCGGCGTCGACGATCTCCAGCTCGTGCGGCCGCACGTAGCTGACCTCGCCTCCCTTGGCGCCCGGGCCGTGGCCGAAGCGGCCGTGGAACAGGTTCACGTCGCCGAGGAACTGCAGCACGAAGGGCGAGGCAGGGTGGTCGTACACCTCGTCGGGCGAGCCCTGCTGCTCGATGCGGCCTTCGTTCATCACGACGATGCGGTCGGCGACTTCCATCGCCTCCTCCTGGTCGTGCGTGACGAACACACTGGTCACGTGCATCTCGTCGTGCAGGCGGCGCAGCCAGCGGCGCAGTTCCTTGCGCACCTTCGCGTCGAGCGCGCCGAAGGGCTCGTCGAGCAGCAGCACCTTGGGTTCCACCGCCAGCGCTCGCGCGAGCGCGATGCGCTGGCGCTGGCCGCCGGAGAGCTGGTGCGGGTAGCGGTCGGCGATCCAGTCGAGCTGCACGAGCTTGAGGAGCTCGGTGACCTTGGCGCGGATCTCCTTCTCGCTCGGCCGCGTCGCCTTGGGACGCACGCGCAGCCCGAAGGCGACGTTCTCGAAAATCGTCATGTGCGCGAACAGCGCGTAGTGCTGGAACACGAAGCCGACGTGGCGGTCGCGCACGTCGGTGTTCGTGGCGTCCGCGCCGTGGAACAGCACGGTGCCGCTGTCGGGCACCTCCAGCCCCGCGATGATGCGCAGCAGCGTGGTCTTTCCCGAACCCGAGGGCCCGAGCAGCGCCACCAGCTCGCCGGCGGGGATGTCGAGGTGGAGGTTGTCGCAGACGACGGTTTGGCCGAAGCGCTTGTTGAGGTTCCTGACTTCGATGCTCATGGCTTGTTCACTCCGCGCGTTCGCCGGCCACGCGCTTCTCGGCCTTCACGCGCTGCTCGACGGCGTACTTCAGCACGAGCGTCACCAGCGCGAGGCCGGCCAGCAGCGAGGCCACCGCGAAGGCGGCGGCGAACTGGTACTCGTTGTAGAGGATCTCGATGTGCAGCGGCATGGTGTTGGTCTGGCCTCGGATGTGGCCCGAGACCACGCTGACCGCGCCGAATTCGCCCATCGCGCGTGCGTTGCACAGGATCACGCCGTACAGCAGCGCCCATTTCACGTTGGGCAGCGTGACGCGGCGGAAGATCTGCCAGCCGCTCGCGCCCAGCACGCGCGCGGCCTCCTCCTGCTCGGTGCCCTGCGCCTGCATCAGCGGGATCAGCTCGCGCGCGACGAACGGGAAGGTCACGAACACCGTGGCCAGCACGATGCCGGGCACGGCGAAGATCACCTTCAGGTCGTGGTCGCGCAAGGTTTCGCCGAACCAGCCCTGCAGCCCGAACACCAGCACGTAGATCAGGCCGGCGATCACCGGGCTGACCGAGAACGGCAGGTCGATCAGCGTCAGCAGCACGTTCTTGCCGCGGAACTCGAACTTGGCGATGCACCACGCGGCGGCGACGCCGAACACCATGTTCAGCGGCACGCTGATGACGGCGGCGATCAGCGTGAGCTGGATGGCCGAGAGCGCATCGGGCTCGACGATGGCGGCGAGGTAGACGTCCCAGCCCTTCTTGAAGGCCTCGGCGAACACGATCGCCAGCGGCACGAAGAGGAAGAAGGCGAGGAAGGCCAGCGCGACACCGATCAGCGTCCACTTCACCCAGGCGGGTTCGGTGGTGGCGCTGCGGATGGAACGCGGCGCCACCCCGGCCGCCTTCGGCAGCGGCAAGGCGGTGGTCGTGCTCATCGTCCCTGCCTCGCGCGTGTCCAGGCCTGCAACCCATTGATGGCCAGCAGCAACGCGAAGGCCGCCACCAGCATCACGCACGCGATCGCCGTGGCGCCCTGGTAGTCGTACTGCTCGAGCTTGGTGATGATCAGCAGCGGCGTGATCTCGCTGACCATCGGCATGTTGCCGGCGATGAAGATCACCGAACCGTACTCGCCGAGCGCGCGCGCGAAGGCGAGCGCGAATCCGGTCAGCAGTGCCGGGGTGAGGATGGGCAGGATCACCTTCACGAAGGTCTGCGCGCGGTTGGCGCCCAGCGTGGCGGCGGCCTCCTCCACTTCCTTGTGCAGGTCTTCCAGCACCGGCTGCACGGTGCGCACGACGAAGGGCAGGCCGATGAAGGTCAGCGCCACGAACACGCCCAGCGGCGTGAAGCTCACCTTGAAGGGCAGGAACTGGCCGATCCAGCCGTTGCCGGCGTACAGCGCCGTCAGCGCGATGCCGGCCACCGCGGTGGGCAGCGCGAACGGCAGGTCGACGAGCGCATCGATCAGCCGCTTGGCCGGGAACTCGTAGCGCACCAGCACCCAGGCGACGATCAGCCCGAACACGGCGTTGATGAACGCGGCCGCGAGCGAGGCGCCGAAGGTGAGCCGATACGAGGCGAGCACGCGCGGCGAGCTGACGGCGTCCCAGAAGGCCGGCCAGCTCATCGTCGCGGTCTTGAGGAATGCGGCCGACAGCGGGATCAGCACGATGCAGCTCAGGTACAGCAGCGTGAAGCCGAGCGCCAGGTCGAAGCCGGGCAGCACGCTGTGCCGCGTGCGCAGCGTTCGGGTGAAGATCACTTGCGGGTGTAGATCTGGTCGAAGCTGCCGCCGTCGGCGAAGTGGGTCTTCTGCGCCTTGGTCCAGCCGCCGAACACCTCGTCGATGGTGAAGAAGTTCACCTTCGGGAACTGCTTGGCGTACTTGGCCGCGGCCGTCGGGTCGATGGGGCGGTAGTAGTTCTCCCCGGCGATGTCCTGGCCCTGCGGCGAGTACAGGTACTCGAGGTAGGCCTGCGCGACGGCGCGGGTGCCGCGCTTGTCGACCACTTTGTCGACCACGGTCACCGGCGGCTCGGCGAGGATCGAGAGCGAGGGCGCGACGATGTCGAACTTGTCTGGGCCGAGTTCCTTGATGGCCAGCAGCGCCTCGTTCTCCCAGGCCAGCAGCACGTCGCCGATGCCGCGTTCGACGAAAGTGGTGGTCGAGCCGCGCGCGCCGGTGTCGAGCACCGGCACGTTGGCGAGGATCTTGCCGACGAACTCTGCCGCCTTCTTCTCGTCGCCGCCATTCTTCTTCAGTGCATAGCCCCACGCAGCGAGGTAGTTCCAGCGCGCGCCGCCCGAGGTCTTGGGGTTAGGCGTGATCACGCCGATGCCGGGCTTGACGAGGTCGTCCCAGTCCCTGATGCCCTTGGGGTTGCCCTTGCGGACGAGGAACACGATCGTCGAGGTGTAGGGCGCGCTGTTGTGCTTCAGGCGCTTCTGCCAATCGGACGGGATCAGTCTTGCCTTGGCATGCAGTTCATCGATGTCGTAGGCCAGCGCGAGGGTGACCACATCGGCCTCCAGCCCGTCGATCACCGAGCGCGCCTGCTTGCCCGAGCCGCCGTGGCTCTGCTTGATGGTGACGGTATCGCCGGTCTTGCCCTTCCAGTGGGCGGCGAAGGCCTTGTTGAAGTCGACATAGAGCTCGCGCGTCGGGTCGTACGAGACGTTGAGCAGCGTGATGTCCTTGGCCAGCACGCCGGCACCAGCGGCGGCGAGGCTGGCGGCCACCAGTCCGGCACGAAGGAAGCGGGAGATCGTCATGGGAAGTCCGTGGCGGGCCGCAGCCCGTGATGAGGATGGGCCCCATCCTAGGAAGTACGGTGGGACAGGCCAACGAAGCTTTCCGCTGCTGCAAATGCGCTGTGCGCATGAGCGCACTGCGCGGAGAAGCGCATCCGGCGCGGTGTGCCGCAGGCAGGGCCGATGCGCCTGGGCCCTGGACCCAGGCCCGCAACAAATGAAACCGGCGTGCGACCGGCATGAAGCGGCGGCGATACGCGCGCTGCCCACACTGCCGACCCATCACATCAGGAGATCGCCATGTTCCGCATCGCTGCCACCGCCGCCATCGCCCTCGCCGGTTTCGCCGCCGCCCTGCCCGCCCAGGCGCAGAGCTTCGTGCAGACCAAGGATTGGGACGTGTACGTCGACCTGCCGACGCGCTTCGCCTACGTGAAGACGCCGGCGGGCTGGACCTTCGTGCGCCAGCTCGACGAGGCGCAGATGGCCCAGCTGCCGGCCAGCACGCTCACCGCGCTGCTGCCGCGCGAGGAACCGGAGATCCAGTGGGCGCACCCGGCGCTGGAGCTCTCGCCCCGCATGCTGGCGCTGCGCCAGACGACGCGCCTGGCCGGCCAGCCGGCCGCCACGCGCGCCGAGTGAGTCTCCCGACTCAGGCGTAGAGCCTGGCCTGCGCCTCCTGCGGCACGGGCTTGATCTTCGAGGCCCGCCCGGCGCAGCCGAAGGCCTCGAAGCGCGCGATGCACACATCACGTGCCGCAGCCATCGCGTCCTTCAGGAACTTGCGCGGGTCGAACTCGCTCGGGTCCTTGGCCATCGCCCGGCGCATCGCGCCGGTCATCGCCAGCCGGATGTCGGTGTCGATGTTGACCTTGCGCACACCGTGGCGGATGCCCTCCTGGATCTCCTCGACGGGCACGCCGTAGGTCTCCTTGATGGAGCCGCCATGCTCGCGGATCACCGCCAGCCACTCCTGCGGCACCGACGAGGAGCCGTGCATCACCAGGTGGGTGGTCGGGATCTTCGCGTGGATGGCCTTGATGCGGTCGATCGCGAGGATGTCACCCGTGGGCTTGCGGGTGAACTTGTAGGCGCCGTGGCTGGTGCCGATGGCGATGGCCAGTGCGTCGACACCGGTGAGCTTCACGAAGTCGGCCGCCTGGTCGGGATCGGTGAGCAGCTGGTCGTGGCTGAGCGTGCCGGCCGCGCCGACGCCGTCTTCCTCGCCGGCCTGGCCCGACTCCAGCGAGCCGAGGCAGCCGAGCTCGCCCTCCACCGACACGCCGATCGCGTGCGCCATCTCGCACACGCGCCGCGTGACCTCGACGTTGTACTCGTAGCTCGCCGGGGTCTTGGCGTCCTCGCGCAGCGAGCCGTCCATCATCACGCTGGTGAAGCCCGAGCGCATCGCCTGCATGCACACCGCCGGGCTGGCGCCATGGTCCTGGTGCAGCACGACGGGGATGTCGGGGTACATCTCGACGGCCGCCTCCACCATCTTGCGCAGGAAGGGCTCGCCGGCGTACTTGCGCGCGCCGGCCGAGGCCTGCAGGATCACCGGCGCATCGGTCTTCTGCGCCGCCTGCATGATGGCCTGGATCTGCTCCAGGTTGTTGACGTTGAAGGCCGGCACGCCGTAGCCGTGCTCGGCGGCGTGGTCGAGCAGTTGCCGCAGGGAGATCATCGCCATGGTGGGGTCCTCTCGGTTCAGTGGGTCACGGTTTCGGGCTCGGTGGCACGCGCGCCGACCAGCCGCGTGGCACGCACCGCCACCATCTCGGCGGTGATGCCGAACAGGCGGAACAGGTCGCCGGCCGGTGCCGACTCGCCGAAGCGGTCGAGGCCGACCACATCGCCGCGCTCGCCCACGTACTTCCACCACAGGCCCGTGCTGCCGGCCTCGATGGCCAGGCGCGGCAGGTGGCGCGGGATCACCTCGGCGCGCCAGGCCTCGCTCTGGCGCTCGAAGACGTCGAGGCAGGGCACCGACACCACGCGCGCGGCGATGCCCTCTTCCTTCAGCAGCGTCGCGGCGGCCAGCGCCACCGAGACCTCCGAGCCGGTGGCGATCAGCACCACCTGCTCGTCGGCCGGGCGGCGCAGCACGTAGCCGCCGCGCGCGATCACCTCGGCGCGCTCGCTGCCGTCGCCGGCGTGCGGCAGGCCCTGGCGGCTGAGCATCAGCGCGCTCGGGCCGTCGGCGCGGCGCAGTGCCTGGCGCCAGGCCACCGTGGTCTCGGTGGCGTCGGCCGGGCGCCAGACGTCCAGGCCCGGGATCAGGCGCAGGCTCGACACGTGCTCCACCGGCTGGTGGGTCGGGCCGTCCTCGCCGAGGCCGATGGAGTCGTGCGTGAACACGTGCACCACCGGCAGCTTCATCAGCGCCGACATGCGCAGCGCATTTCGCGAGTAGTCGCTGAAGGTCAGGAAGGTGCCGCCGTAGGGGCGGAAGCCGCCGTGCAGCGCCACGCCGTTCATGATCGCGGCCATGCCGAACTCGCGCACGCCGTAGTGCACGTGGTTGCCGGTGCCGCTGCCGAGCAGCGGCTTGTGGCCCTTCCAGTCGGTGAGGTTGGAGCCGGTCAGGTCGGCCGAGCCGCCGAGCAGCTCCGGAATGGCCGGCGCCACCGCGTTGAGCACTTCCTGCGAGGCCTTGCGCGACGCCACGGTGGCGCGCTTGGTCTCGGCCTCGGCGATCGCCCTCGCGAAGGCCTGCTCCGCCGCGGGGTTGGGCACGCCGGGCGAGGCGTGGCGGCGCAGCAGCTCGTGGGCGAGCTCGGGGTGCGCCTCGGCGTAGGCGCCGAAGCGCATCTGCCACGCACTGCGCGCCTGCGCGCCCTGCTCGCGCGCCGACCAGGCCCGACGCACACCTTCCGGGATCTCGAAGGCCGGCCAGGGCCAGCCGAGCTGCTCGCGGGTGCGCTGGATCTCCTCGGCGCCGAGCGCCTCGCCGTGCACCTTGGCCGTGCCGGCGCGGTTCGGCGAGCCGAAGCCGATGGTGGTCTTGCAGCAGATCAGCACCGGCTGGGTGGCCGATTTCGCCGCGGCGATCGCGGCGTCGAGCGCGAGGTGGTCATGGCCGTCGACGTTGCGGATCACCGTCCAGCCATACGCCTCGAAGCGCGCTGGCGTGTCGTCGCCGAACCAGCCCTTGACGTCGCCGTCGATCGAGATGCCGTTGTCGTCGTAGAAGGCCACCAGCTTGTTCAGCCGCCAGGTGCCGGCCAGCGAGGCGGCCTCGTGGCTGATGCCCTCCATCAGGCAGCCGTCGCCGAGGAACACCCAGGTGCGGTGGTCGATGACCGTGTGGCCGGGGCGGTTGAACTCGGCAGCGAGCAGCTTCTCGGCCAGCGCCATGCCCACGGCGTTGGTGATGCCCTGGCCGAGCGGGCCGGTGGTGGTCTCGACGCCGGGCGTGAGGCCATGCTCCGGGTGGCCGGGCGTGAGGGAGTGCAACTGGCGGAAGCGCTTCAGCTCGCTCAGCGGCAGCGGGTAGCCGGCCAGGTGCAGCAGCGCATACAGCAGCATCGAGCCATGGCCGTTGGAGACGACGAAGCGGTCGCGGTCGATCCACTGCGGGTCGGCCGGGTCGTGCTTCAGGTGGTGGCGCCACAGCGCCTCGGCGATGTCGGCCATGCCCATCGGCATGCCGGGGTGGCCGGAGTTGGCGGCCTGCACCGCGTCGATGGCCAGCACGCGCAGCGCGTTGGCGCACAGCGTGCGCAGGGCCGCCTGGTCGAGCGAGGCGAGAGACTCGGGCATGGGGGTCGGGGTCGTCATGGTCGTGCCCTCCCCGCTCACTGGCCCAGCGCCTTGCGGCGGCGTTCCACGAGGCGCAGGATCATCGGCGTGAAGATCAGCTGCATTGCCAGCTCCATCTTGCCGCCCGGCACCACCAGCGTGTTGGCGCGCGACATCCACGAGTCGTGCAGCATCGACAGCAGGTACGGGAAGTCGATGCCCGCCGGGTTGGCGAAGCGGATCACGACGATGCTCTCGTCGGCCGTCGGGATGGTGCGCGCGATGAACGGGTCGGAGGTATCGACCACCGGCACGCGCTGGAAGTTGATGTGTGTGCGCGTGAACTGCGGGCAGATGTAGTGCACGTAGTCGGGCATGCGGCGCAGGATCACGTCGGTCACCGCCTCGGTGGAGTAGCCGCGCATGTTGCGGTCGCGGTGCAGCTTCTGGATCCACTCGAGGTTGATCACCGGCACCACGCCGATCAGCAGGTCGGGGTAGCGCGCGATGTCGACGGTGTCGGTGGTCACGCCACCGTGCAGGCCCTCGTAGAACAGCAGCTCGCTCTTGCGCAGGTCTTCCCAGGGCGTGAAGGTGCCGGGCTCCTGCTTGTAGGGTGCGGCCTCGTTGGCATCGTGCAGGTACTTGCGCGTCTTGCCGGTGCCGCTCTCGGCGTAGTCGCGGAACAGCGCCTCGAGCTCCTCGAAGAGGTTGCCCTCGTGGCCGAAGTGGCTGAAGGCGTTGTTGCCCTTGGCCTCTTCCTCGGCCATCTTGGCGCGCATGGCCTTGCGGTCGTAGCGGTGGAAGGCATCGCCCTCGATGACGGCGGCGTCCACGTTCTCGCGGCGGAAGATGGCCTCGAAGGTGCGCGTCACCGAGGTGGTGCCGGCGCCCGACGATCCGGTGATCGCGATGATGGGGTGCTTGGCGGACATGGGAGTTCCCGGAAGTGAAGAAAGTCGTGGGCGCGCGGGTACTCCTCGATCCCGCGCGAGGTTCAGCTCATCGCGTGCTCACACCGTGGTGGTGGCGAACAGGCCGCGCCGCCCGAACAGCGGCGACTTGTACGAATCCAGCGGCTCCTCCACGTGGTAGCGCTCGATGCGCGCCACTTCCTCGGCCGAGCCGAAGATGAAGCCGATGCGCTGGTGGATGCCCTCGGGCTTGACCTCGAGGATGCGCCGGTGCCCGGTGGTGGCACGGCCGCCCGCCTGCTCGATCAGCATCGAGATCGGGTTGGCCTCGTAGAGCAGGCGCAGGCGCCCGGGCTTGGACGGATCCTTGTTGTCGCGCGGGTACATGAACACGCCGCCGCGCATCAGGATGCGGTGCGTCTCGGCCACCAGCGAGGCGATCCAGCGCATGTTGAAGTCCACGCCGCGCGGGCCGGTGCTGCCGGCCAGGCACTCGTCGACGTAGCGCTTCACCGCCGGCTCCCAGAAGCGGCTGTTGGAGGCGTTGATCGCGAACTCGCGCGTCTTCTCCGGCACCTTCAGGCCGCGGTGGCTGAGCACCCATTCACCCAGGCTGGGCTCGAGCGTGAAGGCGTGCGTGCCGTTGCCCATGCTCAGCACCAGCATCGTGGTCGGCCCGTAGATCGCGTAGCCGGCGCACACCTGCTCGGTGCCGGGCTGGAGGAAATCCTCGGCCTTCGCGTCCTGGCCCGGCGTGGCGGCACGCAGCACCGAGAAGATGCTGCCCACCGACACGTTGACGTCGATGTTCGACGAACCGTCGAGCGGGTCGAACAGCAGCAGGTACTTGCCGCGCGGATACTGCGGCGGCAGCGTGTAGACCTCGTCGATCTCTTCCGACACCATGCCGGCCACGTGGCCGTCCCATTCGGCGGAGCGGATGAAGAGCTCGTTGCTCTCGACATCCAGCGGCTTCTGCTCCTCGCCCTGCACGTTGACGGTGCCGGTGCCTCCAATGGGCGCGCCCAGGGCCCCCAGCGCGACCTTGCGCGCGATCGCCTTGCAGGCGAGCGACACGTCGGTGATCAGCGCGTTGAGGTCGCCGGTGGCGCCGGGGTGGCGGCGGCGTTCCTCGATCAGGAACTGGGTCAGGGTGGGTCTTCCGCCAGTGGGCATGACGGTCTCCTAGGAGTTGGAAATGGGTTCGGCCGAGGCACTCGGGGCGCGCAGCGCGTCGAGCAACTGCCGCGGCGTGTCGATGGTCAGCGGGTCCAGCCAGGCCGGCAGCGCGGTGTGGCCGTAACCCCAGGTGACCAGCACGGCGCGGCAGCCGGCGGCATGGGCGCAGCGCATGTCGGGCTCGCTGTCACCCACCATCAGCAGGTGCTGCGGCGCCACGCCGAGGCGCTCGCCGGCGGCCAGTAGCAGGCCCGGTGCCGGCTTGCGCAGCGCGGGCTCATCGGCGCCGTGCACCGACTCGAGGTAGCGCAGCAGGCCCGCGGCCTCGAGCACGGCGCGCGCCAGCGGCGTGGGCTTGTTGGTCACCGCCACCATCGGCAGCGTGCCGTGCAGCTCGGCGAGCAGCTCGGCCATGCCGGCGCAGACGCTGCCGCCGGCCATCGGCGCGGCCAGCGTGGCGGCATCGAACCAGCGGCGCAGCCGCGCGCGCAGCTCGGTGTCGGCCTCGCCGATGCCCTGGGCGGCCAGCGCGCGGGCGATCAGCATGTCGGGGCCGTCGCCGATCCAGCGGCGCACCTGCGCGAGGTCGTAGCGCTGCAGGCCCTCGCGGCGCATCGCGGCATTCAGCGCGCGCTGGATGTCGGGCGCGCTGTCGACCAGCGTGCCGTCGAGGTCGAAGGCGATCGCCTGGATGCCGCGCAGCGTGTCCATCATGCCGGTTCCAGCGCCGTACGCGCCGCACCGTGCAGCGCCTCGCTGCGGATGCCCTCGATCGCGCCCTGGTAGGCGGCCACGTCGCGCGCACCGGTGAACACCGCCGAGCCGGCCACCATCGTGTCGGCGCCGGCCTCGGCGATGGCGCGCGCGTTGTCGCGCTTCACGCCGCCGTCGACCTCCAGCCAGATCGGGCGGCCGGTGCGCTGCATCGCGGCATCGACCAGCGCGCGCGCCTTGGCGATCTTCGGCAGCATGCCGGGGATGAAGCTCTGGCCGCCGAAGCCGGGGTTGACGGTCATCAGCAGCACCAGGTCGAGCTGGTCGATCACGTGGTCGAGCACCGCCAGCGGCGTGGCCGGGTTGAGCACCAGCCCGGCCTTCACACCCAGCGAGCGGATCAGCTGGATGGTACGGTCGACGTGCTCGCTCGCCTCGGGGTGGAAGCTGATGATGTCGGCGCCGGCCTGCGCGAACATCGGCACCAGCGCATCCACCGGCTTGACCATCAGGTGCACGTCGATCGGCACGCTCGCATGCGGCTTGATCGCCTGGCACACCAGCGGCCCGACGGTGAGGTTGGGCACGTAATGGTTGTCCATCACGTCGAAGTGGATCAGGTCGGCGCCGGCCGCGATCACGGCGCGCACTTCGTCGCCGAGGCGGGCGAAGTCGGCCGACAGCAGGCTGGGCGCGATGCGGATCTCGCCGGCCATCACAGCACCCCCGCGTACAGGCCGGCGTTCTCGCTGCGCGGGCGGCGGTCGCCGCGGCGCGCGAGTTCGGCGTAGCCGAGCCAGCCGGCGTCTTCCAGCGCCGAGCCTGGCTCGGCGTCCAGCGGCTGCTGCGGCTCGCCGAGATGCGGCAGCACGAGACCGGCCTCGGTGAAATCCTGGTGCGCGGTCCAGTAGGTCGGGGTGACCACCGTCCACAGCCCGGCGCGCACGGCCGAGAGCAGGCCGTTGCGCGAATCCTCCAGCGCCACCGCCTGCTCGGCATCGACGCCGAGGTGACGCAGCGCGAGCTGGTAGATGTCGGGCGCCGGCTTCTTGGCAGCCACCTGGTCGCCGCAGGCGATGACGGTGAACATCTCGATGCCGCGCGCACCCAGCGTGGCGGTGAGCAGCGCATCGATGTTGGCAGCGGTGGTGGTGCTCGCGATCGCAAGGCGGCAACCGGCCGACAGCGCCTCGTCGATGAGCCGGGCGATGCCCGGGCGCAGCGGCACGGCGCCGTCGGCGACGAAGGAACTGTAGAACTTGGTCTTCTCGGCGTGGATGGCCGGGATCATCTCGACGAGGCGCTTGCGCTCGGCAGTCGGCAGCGTCTTGGTGGCGAGGTAGGCGGCGATGCGCTCCTTGCCGCCGGTGGTCTTGAGCAGCTCCTTGTAGGCGTCCTGGCTCCAGCGCCAGTCGAGGCGGAAGCGCTCGAAGGCGTTGTTGAAGGCCAGGCGATGCGCCTCCTCGGTGTCGGCCAGCGTGCCGTCGACGTCGAAGATCAGGGCTTCCAGGCTCATGCGGCGGCTCCTTGCGTCGCTTGGGTGAACACGCGGCTGGCGAGGATGTCCTGCGCCTGCAGCGTGAGGAGATCGTCGCGGCCGAGCGCGGCGTCGCTGTCGAACAGGCGCGTGGCCTGGCGCAGGCGCACGCGGTCGAGCGCGTTGCGGATCGAGCGCGCGTTGGCGAAATGCGGCTGCTGGCGGCGCAGGTGCACGTAGCGCGCGAACGCCGCCTCGGCGTCGCTGTCGAAGCGGTAGTTCAGCTTGTCGAGCATCAGGCGGGCGATCTGCAGCAGCTCGGCCTCGCTGTAGTCGGGGAAATCGATGTGGTGCGCGATGCGCGAGGCCATGCCGGGGTTGCTCGAGAAGAAGGTGTCCATCCGGTCCTTGTACCCGGCCAGGATCACGACCAGGTCGTCGCGGTGGTTTTCCATGACCTGCAGCAGGATCTCGATGGCTTCCTGCCCGTAGTCGCGCTCGTTCTCGGGGCGGTAGAGGTAGTAGGCCTCGTCGATGAAGAGCACGCCGCCCATCGCCTTCTTGATGATTTCCTTGGTCTTGGGCGCGGTGTGGCCGATGAACTGGCCGACGAGGTCGTCGCGCGTCACCGCCACCAGGTGGCCCTTGCGCACGTAGCCGAGCTGCTTGAGCACCTCGGCCATGCGCAGCGCCACGGTGGTCTTGCCGGTGCCCGGGTTTCCGGTGAAGCACATGTGCAGCGTCGGCGGCTGCGACTGCAGGCCCTGCTCGGCGCGCAGCCGGTCGATCAGCAGCAGCGCGGCGATGTCGCGGATGCGGCCCTTCACCGGGGCCAGCCCGATCAGCTCGGCGTCGAGCTGGTCGAGCAGCGCCTTCACGCCGGAGGACTCGAACAGGGCCCGCGGCGCGGGGCTCTTCACGGCTGCGTCCATGTCGTCGTCCTCCGGTGGTGGTGGGGCCGGGTGCCGGCTCAGTACCTCGCGCCCTCGGGCCGCTGCGCCACCGCGTAGCTCTCGATGCTGTAGCGGATGCTGCGGCCGGGCTCCTCGGTGCGGATCAGGCGGAAGCCGGGCTCATCCTTCGGACGGTTGACGATGAACGACAGCACCACCGATTCCACGCCGTGCGTCGAGTCGAACGCGGTGACGCGGATGTACTGGTCCGGGAAGGTCTTGCGGCAGGCGTTGATCTCCATGAGGATGCCGGCGGCATCCTTCAGGTCGAACATCGGGTTGCCGTGCATCTCCCAGAAGGTGTTGCGCGGGTGCGGGTCGTCGGTGTACTCGATGCCGACCGCCCAGCCCTTGTCGAGGCAGTACTCGAGCTGCTTGGTGATCTGCGCGTCGGTGAGCTCCGGCAGGAAGGAGAAGGTGCCCTGGGTGATTCGCATGTCGGTGCTCCTTAGGCGACGGCCGGGGTCGGCACGTAGTCGGACGTGTCGGTCGAGGTGTAGTTGAAGGTGATGTCGCCCCAGGTGTCGAGCGCGGCGGCGAGCGGCTTGCACCACTTGGCGGCGTCGCGCAGGATCTGCGGGCCCTCCTCCTTGATGTCGCGCCCTTCGTTGCGGGCCAGGATCATGGCTTCGAGCGCGACGCGGTTGGCGGTGGCGCCGGCCTGGATGCCCATCGGGTGGCCGATGGTGCCGCC
>WBZM01000725.1_pt1 | contig 41315 bp, 35 predicted proteins | sample 5204271 | NCBI WGS metagenome assembly WBZM01 (sample SAMN12344346, study PRJNA552823) | activated sludge metagenome | biome: Activated sludge suspended growth; feature: Nitrification reactor; material: Wastewater; isolation source: activated sludge from nitrification reactor of wastewater... | reverse complement strand
GGCGTTGCCGAACGTGCGAATGCCGCGCGGCGTGTTGAAGCAATAGCCGGCGTCCTTGTAGATCGCGTTGCGCTCGTACCACAGGTCGCCGCAGCTCTGCGCATGGGCCGGAATGACGGATGCGCCGACCAGCAGCGCGGCCAGCAGAAATTTCCTCATGTCGCTCCCCTCAGCGTCAGTGGAAATGACGAGCCTAGCCCCGCCGCGCGCATTTACCTAGCGGCGCGCGAACGCCGCCCTGTCATCCCGGACGGCCGCAGGGCGATCCGGGATCCAGCGTACAAGCGCCTTCGTCTAGGTCCCGGCTCTCCGCTGCGCTTCGGCCGGGATGACAAGCGCTACCGCGGCGCCAGCGCCCAATAGTCGATGTCCAGAATCACGCTCGGGTCGTAGTCCTTCGACCCTTCCTGCAAGAGCGGATACGCGGCGCACGGAGAATCCTTCGTCGCGATCGTGCGCAGGCGCAGCGCGCCGACGTCGTCGCGGCCGGGGATTTCGGCGGTCTCCAGCACCTGCGTCCAGGCGTGCACGGTCAGGCCCGCGAATAGCGGCGCGACATGGCGGCCGCCGTTGATCGCGGCAATGTGGAAGGCGTTGGCGAGCCCGTTGAACGACAGCGCGCGGGCAAGCGAAATCACGTGGCCGCCGTAGATCAGCCGACGGCCGAAGCGCCCCTGCCCCTCGGTGAACTGGTTGAAATGCACCTTCGCCGTATTCTGGTAGAGGCGCGTCGCGATCATGTGCTCGGCTTCCTCGACCGTCATGCCGTCGACATGGTCGATTCTTTCGCCGGCCTGATAGTCCCCCCAGCGGTGCGGCTGGCCGGCGAGCGCGAAGTCATAGTGCTTGACCGAGATTTCCGGGCAGGCGTCGCCGAGCGCGTCGGCCGGCAGCGCCTTCGGCAGTTCGGGCACATGTTCTTCCGTCACGGGCGCGTTGGGATCGCGCTTGCGCACCATCACCCAGCGCACGTAATCCAGCACGACGTCGCCGTGCTGGTTGAAGCCGCGCGAGCGCACGTAGACGACGCCGGTCTGGCGGTTGGAGTTTTCCTTCAGCCCGATGATTTCGGAAACCGACGACAGCGTGTCGCCGGGATAGACGGGCGCGAGAAACCGACAGGCGGCATAGCCGAGATTGGCGACCGCGTTCAGCGAAATGTCCGGCACCGTCTTGCCGAAGACGACGTGAAAGACGAGCAGGTCGTCGACCGGCGCATGCTTGTAACCGATCGACCGGGCGAACGCGTCCGAGGACTGGACAGCAAAGCGCGAGCCATAAAGCGCCGTGTAGAGCGCGACGTCGCCTGCCGTCACGGTGCGCGGCGTCGCGTGCCGGATCGTCTGGCCGATCCGAAAATCCTCGAAGAAATTGCCCGGATTTGTCTTGCTCATGTCGACCCCGCTAAATCGCCCTGTCCTTAGAGCGCGGGACAAAAAAGGGGAAGCCGCTTTTTCGCCGCGTCGGCGCTAGACCGTCAGGCGCGCCAATGCCGCCGAAAGGGCGACGAAATCGCCGGCGATCTCGAGACTCTTGACGCGCGACGTCTGCCCCGAAGCCAGCGTCACGGCGGACTTCGGAACGCGCAACGCCTTGGCGAGAAATTCGATCAGCGCGGCGTTCGCCTTGCCGTCCTCGGGCGCGGCGCGCACCCGCGCCTTCAGCACCGGCCGCCCGTCGCTCATCGTCTCGACGCCGTCGATGGCGTCGCGCCCGCCCTTGGGCGTCAGCCGCACGACCAGCGTCAGCCCGCCCTCCGTCGCCCGCCAGGGGACCTCGGCCATCAGCCGACGAGCAGATAGGCGTTGGACCGGATCAGGTCTTCGATGAAAGAGAGCAGCAGCAGCAGGATGACCGGCGATATGTCGAGCCCGCCGAGCGTCGGCAGGAATCGCCGGATCGGCCGCAATACGGGCTCGGTCAGAGCGTCCAGCGCGCGCCAGATGGACTGTACGAACTGGTTGCGCGTATCGACGACCTGAAAGGCGACCAGCCAGGACATGACGGCGGTGGCGATAATCACCCACCAATAGAGATTAATGATCGTCAAAATGAGCTTGAGAAGCGGCGCCGCCATCGTATGTGCATCCCCTGTGTCGGCCGGCATCCTTACATTCGGGGCGCCGATCCTTCAATGTGCGCGGCGGCGCTTGCGGGAACGACGATTGACAGAAGGGCGCCGGGCGGACTAGACAGCGCGCCGGAGCGGGGCTGTAGCTCAGATGGGAGAGCGCTGCAATCGCACTGCAGAGGTCAGGGGTTCGAATCCCCTCAGCTCCACCAATCGCTCCGTGAATCGCCGGATCGGCGAAATCGAAAGAAAAACAGAAAGCTGACAAGGGCGGCCGCCGTTCGTCGCCGCCGCGCTTCAGCTTGTCGCATCCATGCCTTCGACGCCCGTCAATTCGACCGCGATCGTGCAGACGAGGCCGGTCTTTTCGAAGCGCCGCTCGACCTGCGCGCCGGGAACGCCGCGCACGATGAGAGTCATTCCGGTGTGGTTTGCCTCGACGTCTTTCACCTCCGGCCCGCCGGTTTCGGTCCAGACGAGTTCGAGACGTCGCTTGCCGTCTTCCTGCTGGCGGACCTGCCAGGCCAGCCGAACCTGTCCGGCTGGCCCGCTCAGCGCGCCATATTTCGCGGCGTTCGTCCCGAGCTCATGCAGGGCGAGGCCGAGCGGCGTCGCAATTTGCGGCGGCAGCGTCACCGGCGGTCCGGAAATCAGCAGCCGGTCGTCCGTCATGTAGGGGGCGAGCTGCTGGCGCGCGAGCGCTTCGACCGAGGCGCCGCGCCACTCGTTGTCGACGAGCAGTTCATGGGCTTTGACCAATGCGCCGATTCGCGCGTCGAGCGCTTTCATCGCCTGGGGGTCGGTCCCGCTGCCGCGCAGGGTGCTGCGCGTAATTGACTGGACGACGGCCAGCGTGTTGCGCACGCGATGCGACAATTCCCTCAGGAGCAGGTCTTGCCGCGCGATCCAGGCGGCCTCCGCCTCGCGCTGTTCCGTCACATCGACGAAAATCACGACGACGCCGTCGATCTTGTCGTCGAGCGTCCGGTAGGGCCGCAACCGCATCAGGAACCACCGCCCGCTCGTCGTTCGCACGGTGCGCTCGATCGAATTGAGGTCCGTCAACACGCGCTGGGCGTCGACGACGAGGTTCTGATAGTCCAGCCTGTGCGTGAAGTCGGTCACGGGGCGACCTTCGTCGCCGGGCACAATGTTGAACAACTCGGTCGTGCGCGGGGTGAAGCGTTCGATCCGCAATGTCGAATCGAGGAACAGAGTGCCGATGTCGGTCGCGCTCATCAGGTTCTGCATGTCGCTGCGCGCGCGCGACGCCATCTCGTATTTCAGTTTGAGTTCGTTGTTGAGCGTCTGAAGCTCCTCGTTGATCGACTGCAGCTCCTCCTTGCTCGTCTCCAGCTCCTCGGCGGTCGAGCGGTATTCCTCGTTGATCGATTGAAGTTCTTCGTTGGCGGCCCGCAATTCCTCGGTCGCCGCCTCGTATTGCTCGCGGGTCGTACGCAGCACGGCGCGCGTGGCGTGCAGTTCTTCCCGCAATTGCGCAACCGCCGTCGAGGACTCCTCGGTCGAACTCTCGAAGGGGTCGGCCGGCCCGCCCTCGATGAACAGGACAAGAGCGGCGCGCATCGAATCGTCGCGCTTTACCGGCCGCACGTTGATCACCACGGACTTCGAAACGCCATCGAACCGCACCGGGATCGGCAAGCTCACGGTCGGCTCGTCATTCTCGAACGCGCGGTGCAGCGCCGCGCGCAACTCAAGGCGCAGCTCGGGGCGGACGACTTCGGCCGCGTCGGTGGTGATCGGCCCGCTCGAATGCAGCAGATAGCGTCCGCAGCTTTCGGACAGGTTCACAATGAGATAGCGATCGTCGACCAGCAGGCTCGGCGGCGCGAATTCCTCGAGCGCGACGCGATGCATAGAGACGTCCGCGCCTGTCGTGGATCGCTGGGCGCGCGGCCTGGAGGGAACGTTCGGCACGAGCGCCGTGGTCATCAGCCGCGGCAGCGGCGGAAGCATGTCGCGCGGATGGTCCGCCGCCTGATAGATGCGCGCATCGCGGTCGATTACCGTAAACAGGCCCGCCGGGCTTTCGGCGCCTTCGGACGTGCCGAGAAAGAGATAGCCGTGCGGCGCCAGCGCATAGTGCAGGACGCTGCAAACCTGTTGCTGCAGGTCGCGGTCCAGATAGATCAGCAGGTTCCGGCAGGAAAGGAGGTTGATCTTCGAAAAGGGCGGGTCCTTGAGCAGGCTGTGCGAGGCGAAGACGATGAGATCGCGCACCTCCCGTCGAATTCGGTACTGATCGCCCTCCCGGACAAAGAAACGGCGCAGGCGCTCGTCCGATACGTCCGTCGAGATCGTGGCCGGATAACGCCCTTCGCGCGCGACGACCAGCGCCTGGTCGTCGAGATCCGTCGCGAAAATCTGGATCTCGGGACGAATGTTCTGGCGCGCTGCTTCCTCCAGCAACAGGATAGCGATGGAATAGGCTTCCTCGCCGGTCGCGCAGGCGGGCGTCCAGACTCGGACCGTCGATTCGAGCAGGACATGGTCGAACAGGCGCGGAATGACCATCGCGGCGAGCGTATTGAAAGCCTCGCGATCACGGAAGAAGCTCGTCACCGAGATCAGCAGATCGTTGAAGAGCGCCAGGACTTCGTCCCTATGCTCCTGCAGATAGGTCAGATACTGGTCGAGCCGCTCGGTTTGCGCCACCTGCATCCGGCGGGTGAGGCGTCGCAGCAGGGTTCCGCGCTTGTAGCGCGAAAAATCCTGGCCGGTCTTCAATCGAAGGTAGGCGAGTATGCGGCGCAGGTTCTCCTCGTTTCCTTCCTCTATCCGCTGAAGCGCGACCTGCGGCTTGGTTGCGATGAGGATGGCAAGCTGGCGCGCCAACTGCGCGACCGGCAGCACGAAATCGGCGCCGCTGGCGATGGCATTGCGCGGCATCGACGCAAATTCCGCCTCGTCCGGGTCCTGAACCAGAATGATGCCGCCGTTTTCGCGGACGGCGCGAACTCCGAGCGCGCCATCGGAGCCTCCGCCGCTCAGAACGATGGCGAAGCCGTCGCCGTGCTGTTCGGCGAGCGAACGAAAGAACAGGTCGATCGGCGCACGACGGCCGCGTGGCTCATCGAAAGGCGTGGCCGCTATCGTGTTGTCCGAGATGAGAAGCCGTCGATCGGGCGCAATGACATAGACGGCGTTCGGCTCGATGTGCATCTCCTCCGTGACCTGAGTCACTTTCATCGTGGTGTGATTCGACAGAAGCCGCGCCAGTTCGCTGGAATGGCCGGGATCGAGGTGAACGATCACGACATAGGCTGCGCCCAGGCTCGGATTGAGATTGCCGAACAGGGTTTGCAGGGGCTCGATGCCGCCTGCCGAGGCGCCGATCCCGACAACCGGAATACGTTTCTCCGTGCGCGCATCCTTGCTCATGTTGCTTCCCGAAAACAGAAGCCGATTATACACGCGTCAATTTCGATCCACAGCAAGAGGACTATTTGTCTACAAGCATTTTCAGATCGAAATCGCACTACAGAAGGCCCGTTGAACCGCTCTTAATCTGCATTAAGTAGTCTGCAGCGAAGCGCTGGCGTCCGGCGTAGGCTGCGTCTGAACCATGCCCCTAGCGCTCATCCGAAGGCTCGAAACTTTCCTCTCGCTGAGCGAAGAGGAAAAGCGCGGCCTCAGGCAGGCGTTCCACCAGCGTCGCGCGGCGGCCGTCGGCGTCGACTTCGTTCGCGAGGGCGACCCGACGAGAAGCGTGACCGTGATGATCGACGGGCTCGGCTATCGCTACAAGCAATTGTCGAACGGCCGGCGTCAGATCGTCGCCTATGTGTTGCCGGGCGACCTGGTCAGTTCCGGGATGCTGGCGTCCGACGTCTTCGATCACAGCGTTCACATGATGCAGCCGTCCATCGTGGCCTCAATCCATCATATGGATCTCATGACGCTGCATCCCAACCTGATGCGCGGCCTCTGGAGCATCGTTGCGCGCGAACTGGCGATCACGCAGGAATGGGTGGTCAACGTCGGCCAGCGCGACGCCCAGGCGCGCATCGCCCACCTCTTCTGCGAACTCTACTACCGGATGCTCGAAATCGGGCAGGTGCACGACGGCGCTTCGCTTTCCCGGCGTCCCAACAGGAACTCGCCGACAGCAGCGGCATCACCAATGTGCACGCCAACCGCACGCTGCAGAACCTGCGCAGGCAGGGCGTGATCGCGTTCGACGGCAAGACGCTGACCGTTGCGAACATCGCTGCGCTGAAAAGGATCGGGCTGTTCAACCCCGCCTACCTTCATCTCGAAAGATCGGGCGCGCTGCGGGCGACTCCGCCCGTCGCGGGAAAATGACCGGCGAGCTTTCGCGCGCGCTCACGCCCGATTGTAGACGTCCTCGAAGCGAACGATATCGTCTTCGCCAAGATAGGACCCGGTCTGCACTTCGATGAGCTCGAGATCAATCTTGCCGGGATTGCCGAGCCGGTGGACGCAGCCGATCGGCATGTAGATCGACTCGTTCTCGTGTACGAGCCGCACCTCGTCGTTTCGCGTGACTTCCGCCGTGCCTTTGACGACGATCCAGTGTTCCGCGCGATGAAAGTGCTTTTGCAACGATAGCCGCGCGCCGGGCTTCACGACGATTCGCTTGACCTGATAGCGCGCGCCGACGTCGACCGACTGGTAATGGCCCCAGGGCCGGAAAATGCGCCGATGTTCGACCGCTTCCCGACGATTCTCGCGCTTCAGGCGCTCGACCAGATCCTTCACCTCGCCATCGTGATTGCGATTGAGGACCAGCACCGCGTCCTCGGTCGTCACGACGATGACGTTCTCGACGCCGACGACCGCGGTCAGTCGTTCGCTTGACCGGACGAAGACATTCCTGGCGTTCAGGACGACGGCCTCGCCGGTCAGCGAGTTTCCGTCTTCGTCGCGCTGGGCGAGATCGCCGAGGGCGCGCCAGCTTCCGATATCCGTGCAGCGGAAATCGCCCGCGAGCACGGCGGCCCTGTCCGAATTTCCCATTGCCGCCCGGTGCAGCGACATGGACGGCGCGCGGGAAAACGCGTTCGCATCGAGCAGGGAGAAGCCGAGATCGCTTGTGGCGTTCGCCAGAGCAGCTTTCGCCGCCGATGCGATTGTCGGTTGCAACCGCTCGATTTCAGCCTGAAGCGTATCGCAGCGAAAAACGAAATCGCCGAAATTCTGGCTCCAGCCGGAGGCTGCGAACTCTTCCGGATCGTCGCCGACGGGCCTGTCCGCGAGTTCGACGACGCGGCGGACGTCGCTTGCCGGCGCGATGCGCGCGCCGGCGCGCAAATAGGGCCGCCCATCCGCAGGGACGCTGCGCGATGCGCCGAGCCCGACGATATAGCCCTGCGCAGCCGTTTCAGCGGCCACGCGGCACATTCCCGCAAACCGCGATCGGTCCTCGATGACGTGATCGGACGACAGCAGCGCGACGATGGCCTGCGGATCGGCGCGCGCTGCGATCTCGGCTGCGACGACGGCCGCCGCCGCCGACCCGCGACGCGCCGGCTCGAGAACGATCGTCGCCGACACGCCGACCTGCTCGAGCTGATCGGCGACCAGAAATCGATAATCGTAATGGGAGATGACGATCGGCCGATGGAACAACGCATCCGCCAGCCCCTCGACCGCCATCTGGAAGGTCGACAATCGCCCGATCAGCGGTATGAACTGCTTCGGCAGCGTCTCTCGCGATTCCGGCCACATGCGCGATCCGGATCCGCCACAGATGATGACGGGCGTAATTTTCCGCGCAGCTGCCGACGTCGTCGGCGTCGGCGCGACCACCGCAAGATCGCGCGGGTCGAAGGGGCGCACGTCGCCGACATCCAGGCTTCTGGGCAATTCCGTCATGAGGCGATCCCCCGGCCAGCCCGACCTCACACTGCGCGCCGCGCCGGCTCCGGCGATTGGCTCGCGGGCCAGGACCAATGCGCGAGCCGAATTGAAGACAACGATCCGGCGCGATGCAACGGCCTCATCGGGAGTAACCCTGGCGCGATCATGCGGCGAGGCGCAGGTTCAGCGAGGTCTTGGAGAGCCGGCGTCCGGAAGCGCCGTCGATTCCAGTTTCACTGCGCGCGCGGCGGCTTCTTTCAGGGCCAACCACGTCGCGCCATCGTCGTTGTGAATGTCGAACTGGTCGTGTTCGTCGCGCGGATACCGGCCGCTGTCCTGCCGCGCAACCAGTCGCCACACCAGCCAGCCGGCGCAACCGGGTTGCGCATCGAGCGTCTGGAGCCAGCGCGCGTAGGTCCTCGCCTGTTCCGGGTGAGAACGCGGCAGGCCAAACTCCGACATGATGGCTGGCTTTCCCGCCCTCTTCGCGATCGCGCAGAAATCGACGATCAGCCGCTCGTATTCCTCGTCGGATAGCCGGTAGTAGGCGGGATAGCCGTGCCAGCCGCCGAAATCGATCGAGTGGATGAACAAGTCGCTCAGCTTTTGCCGGATATTGGCGCTGCCGGAACTGACGAGATGATTTCTGTCGAGGGTCTTTACGAAATCAGCCATCTCCCGCACCCACGCCGCGCGCAATTCGTCGGGCTTGGCCGCTGGCTCGTTCATCAGATCCCAGGCGAAGATCGTGGGATCGTCCCGGTAGATCACGCCCGTGTAGTAATTGCGATGTCCGATGACGTAGGAGACCCAGGCGCGATAATCGGACTTTGCCCGCGGGTCCAGAAAGAAGAAGCTCTCGGCGTTGCGGGCGCCGTACCATGCGCTGATCTGATGCGCGCCGCCCGTGTATTTCCAGAAGTCGAGAAGCGCTATGTACAGCTTGAGTCCTCGGCGCGCAGCCTCGGCAAGAAGGAAGTCGACCTTCTGCATCCCGTCCTTGCCGCTATTGATCGCCATTCCTCCGCTGCCGGGATTCCAGGAGAGCAGGTAGGTTCCCTTGACGCCGAGGTTCGAGGCGTCTTCCGCGCTGTCGAAATTCCAGATCGTCGGCATGGACCCGTCGCGCGAGCCGATGACCGGCTGCAGGAATATGCGAACGACGTTGGCGCCCATCGCGACGGCGTCGTCCAGGACGCGGACGACTTCGCCTTCGCTGGCGAAGGTCAGGTAGTGATTGTTCACCCCGGCGATGTGGAACGGTTTACCCGACAGCACGAATTCAGACCCGTTCGTTTGAACGAAATTGCCGGGTCCGAGATTCTGCGCCTGACCCCTAACCGGAAGCCAAGCAATAAGCGCGATGAGCGATAACGCAATTGTCTGGATCAAGGTATTCACCCGGGTTCAGCCGCGATTTTTTACTTCGCGTTCTATTCTCACAGTCACGCAGTGCTGCGCCGTCAAGACTCAGTACGCTAAATTTCACTGGTCATTTTGTTAACCTACGCTAATGTGCTACCCCCAATAGAGATGCTATCGGTCCCGCGCGGGTAGCTGTTGCGTGCGAGTTTGGGGGGTGCGCGATGCGTGGACGAACGCCGACATTCATTATTGGGCATTACTCCCTCGGCCGCGAAGGCTTGCGGCGCATCATCGGTACCTCCCGCTTCGAAATTGTCGGCGCCGCCGCATGTCTCGACGACGTTTCCGAGGGGGCGTCGGGCGGGACTGACTGTCCGCTTCTGATCCTGCTGCTCGGCGACGAGTTCGACGCAGACCTGCGGACGATCGAGCGCTTCAGGAAATTTGCGCCGGCTGGACGTGTTGCGGTCGTGGGGCGCCACTGGGATTTGCCGCATGCGGTCGCCGCCTTCGACGCCGGCGCCAACGCCTGCCTTGCGGAAGGCGCTGATGGCGCGACGTTCGTCAAATCCTTGGAACTGATCATGCTCGGCGAGACGATATGGCCGCGCGAAGTCCTGCCGAGGCTCTCGGCCGCGCCGAACGCGCCCGTCGCCGAGGTTGGCGACGATCGCGACAGCGACGTCAGCGCTGACGCCGCTGCCGCGACCGAGGCCGACAATAATCCGGAGTTCCAGCTTTCACGCCAGGAGATGCGCATCCTCGACTGTCTCGCGGAGGGCGAGTCCAACAAGCAGATCGCGCGTAAGCTGGACATCGCAGAAGCGACCGTGAAGGTTCATGTGAAAGCGATCCTGCGCAAGATGCGCGTATCCAATCGGACGCAGGCGGCCGTATGGGCGCTGCGTGGCGCGTCGAACCGGCCGGCCAGGAATTTCCCCGCGGCCATCGACCCTGCTGTGCGAACGAGGGCGCGGAACTGAAATCTCTCTGCCATCGATCAAAGAGGCCGACGAACGCGGCCGCCGCAAAGCGGCGCCGTTGAAATCTGAGTAGTCATTCAGCACGGGTTGCAAGCGTCGCGGGTCCGCACGAACTTCCCCGCCGCCGAGCGCGACGCGCGTTGACGGCGCGTCGGAGGCTCTGCCAGTGCTCAAGCGAAACGCCATCTACAACAGCGCCTCGCGCCAATGGCGGAAGGTGCCAGTCAGGATCCGAGAGCCTATCTGGCGTTTCGTTCAGAGTTGGTCCGGCGAGGACTACCAGCGGATCGCATTTCACGGCAAGGTCTACAGGCGCGGCACGAATCGCGCGAAATCGTACAGGCAATTGTTTCCGCAGCCGCCGCGCGACGCGAAGATTCTCGATGTCGGCGCAAACCTCGGCTACTACTCCCTGAGAGCAATCGAAGAAGGCGCTGCCTATTGTCGCGCCGTGGATATCGAGGCGGACAATGTGGCTTTCATCCGCACTGTCGCCGACGATCTCAAGATCGACAATCTGGATGTGGTGAAGGCGGACATCGCCCGCTACCCAGTCGAGCGCGACTTCGACGTGATCTTGTGCCTCAACGTGCTTCATCATTTTCCGGATCTCGAAGCTGCCGAAGCGATCATCGAAAAGCTGTATCGACGAGCGTCGTCGAAACTCGTTCTGATGGTGCTGGCGCCGGACGAGGCCGGCGTTCGACACAGTTTCGATACTGACCCGGACCCTCTCGGCGGAAAGCGCTTCCTGCGCATTTCGCCCCATCACGTCTCGGACCTCTACCGTCGCGTCGAAGTCGAGATTGCGCCGGCCAAAAGTTATGGCCCCAACCGATACGTGATCATCATCCACAAGTAGGCGCGCGACACGCGCCTCGACGATTGCTTGCGCTCTCGCCGCTCGAAGCGCGGGGGAGTTAGAGCGACGCCATCAAGACTCAAGCAATGGCGAGGTGGGGAACTAGGGGTAATTCGTTGTAGCACTCGCCGCAGCCGCGGTTCGCTCCTAGTGTTTTCGCGCAGACGGTTTCCGCCTTCGAGCGTCAGAGGAAGAGCGGCGTGTCGCCGATTGCTGGGGGTTTTCCATGACGCATTCACCGCGCATTCTTGCGAAGAATCCCCTATCGGCGGGCGCCCTGCTCGTCGCGCTGACCGCGAGCGTCTTGCTCGCCAGGACAGCGCTTGCATTCGACGACACGACGACCTCGCAAGAGGAGCGGACGCAATCGGATACCCAGCTCCTCAGCGGCGACCGCATACGCCTGAACATTTTCGAGCGTGTCGATCTCGAGGAGGATCAATGGGCGCAGCGCAAGCGCGTGGGCAAACCCGACCAGAGCTTCTATCCGCGGCAGGATCTGTCGGGCGACTTCATCGTCCAGTCCGATGGCACGTTGCCTTTGCCTTTGCTCGGAAATATCGCCGTCGAGAATCGGACCGCAAGCGCCGTGATGAAGGAGATCGGCGAGCGCTTCCGGAGTCTGACGACGCACGCCGCCCGCGTCAGCTACGCGATCATCGAGCGGCAACCGGTGTCGATCGTCGGGCCGGTCAAGCAACCCGGCGTATACAAGTTCGTCGACGGGATGACCGTCTTCCATGTCATTGCGCTGGCTGGCGGCTACAAGGCGATCGACGACTCCTGGGGCAAGGTGGAATTCGCCAAGCAGAATGCGACGCTCGCCGCGGCGCGGCGGCGCTGGCAGCGTTTTGCAGCGGAGACCGTGGTCTTGCGCGCGGAGCGCGATCACATTTCCGAAAGCGACGCGATGAAGCAGACCGGCGTCGTCGACGCGGCGGCGCTGGAGGAGGCGCGCAATAATCGGCTGCGCGCGCGGCAGTCGATGACGCAGCGCCGCTCCGTTCTGGCGTCGTCGCTCGCCGCCACCGAAGAGCTTGCGAAGGCCACGGAAGACCGGGTCCACGCCGCCGAGCTTGCCGTGCGCGATCGCCGAGAGCGCGTTCAGTCGCTTCGCAAGCTCGCCGACAATGCGTCCATCGGCCGGCCGGTGTTCCTGCAGGCGAACGTTGAGCTCAGCGAAGCCGACGAGCGTCGAATTCAGGCCGTCGCCGCGCTCAGCGAGGCAAAGTACCGACTGACGCACGCCAAACTCGAGCTTGCCAAGTTCGACATCGATATGCGCGTCGAGCTGGACGCCCTGCTGACGCAGCGCAGCCAGGAGGCGGCGGATGCGGACGCCGCATTGCGCGCGGCTGAGGCTGCAGTCCTCACGCTCGCGCCCGACGCCGAACAACTGGCGAGCGCGATGGGAATTGAAATCATTCGACAGGCCAAGACGGGATGGAGCCTGCTGCCGGCGGATTCGTACGCGACCCTGAAGCCGGGCGACCTCGTCATCATCGGGCCTCAGCAATCCACGGCACGCGCGGGCAAGTGAAGGAACGGACGTCCAGCAAGGGAGTATCGTACGATGCCGAATCTCTTCATGACTCGGTCGAGCCCGCGCGCGCCTGAAGGCGGCGCGCACAAGCTGTGCCCGTACTCTGAATTCGATATGGCGCATATCCCGCGCGTTTCCGTCATCATCCCGACATTGAACGAGGAGCGGAATCTTCCGCATGTTCTCACGCGCATTCCGTCATGGATTCATGAGCTGATCATTGTCGACGGCTGCTCGACCGACGATACGATCGCCACAGCGCGGCGTTTCTTCCGTTCCGCGCGCATCGTGATCGAGAAGACGCGAGGCAAGGGCGCCGCGTTGCGCGCCGGCTTCATGGCGGCGACCGGGGACATCGTCGTCATCCTAGACGCCGACGGCTCCATGGACCCTGCTGAAATAACGACCTTCGTCGGCGCGCTGATGTCCGGCGCCGATTTCGTGAAAGGGTCTCGCTTCATCCAGGGCGGCGGCACCGACGATATGTCGGCGTTCCGTATGCTCGGCAACTGGGGGCTGACCAAGGCGGTGCGCATTCTCTATCGCACGCATTTCAGCGATCTCTGCTATGGCTACATCGCCTTCTGGAAGCCCTACGTTCCGCTTCTCCTGCCAACGACGAGCGGATTTGAGGTCGAGACGCTGCTCAACGTGCGCGCGCTCAAGGCCGGGCTCAAGATCGTCGAGGTGCCGAGCTTCGAGGCCAACCGCATATTCGGGGAAAGCAACCTGCGTGCGATTCCCGACGGTTGGCGCGTGCTGAAGACGATCTTCCGCGAGCGGCTCGCCTCCGCCCCTTACGGGGAACTCCAATGAACATCCTGATGGTATGGGCTCGTTTCTTTCCCGAGATGGGCGGCATCGAAACCCACATGTACGAAGTGGGCAAGCGCCTTCAGGCGGACGGTCATCGGGTGACGATCCTGACGACAGACCGGTCGGGGACATTGCCGGCAAAGGAGATCGTGTCGGACATGGACGTCGTCCGGGTCCGCGCATGGCCGCGCAACAGCGACATCTACCTTGCGCCGGGCGTCGCATGGGCAATCCTGCGATCGCGATGGGACGTCATCCACATTCAGGGCTACCACACCTTGGTGGCGCCTTTGGCGATGATCGCCGCGTGGCTGAGCCGTCAGATGTATGTCATCACCTTTCACAGCGGCGGTCATTCGTCTGCGGTTCGGCGCAGCTTGCGCGGCCTGCAGCACCGCATTCTACGGCCCCTCGTCAGGCGCGCTGCGCAGCGCATCGGCGTGTCCGAATACGAGGCCGCGACCTTCAGCCGGACCATGAAGATCGACCCTGCTCAATTCATGGTCATTCCGAACGGCGTAACGCCGTTCACGGCGCCTGCTCGTTCGCTCTCGACGACGGACACGATCGTGTCGATCGGGAGGCTGGAGCGCTACAAGGGCCACCATCGGGCGATAGAAGCCTTCGCGCATCTCTTGCCGCAGAAGCCCCACACCGATCTGCATATCGTCGGCGCAGGGCCGTATCGTGAAGAGCTGATCGAGCTCGCGCATCGCCTTGGCGTCGAAGATCACGTCCACATCTACGCCATCGACCCTTCCGATCGGGAGCGCCTGATGGATACTGTGGGAAACGCCTCGCTCGTCGTGCTTCTGAGCGACTACGAAGCTCACCCCGTCGCGGTGATGGAGGCCTTGAGCCTGCGCAGGAAAGTGCTCGCCACCCATTGCTCCGGCTTCATTGAACTCGCCGCGAGAGACTGGATCAGCACGGTTCCGCCGGAGGCGAACGCCGACGAGATAGCCAACGCCATGCTCCAGGCGATGGAAGACCCGTGTTGCGCCGATGTCAGGCTTCCGAGCTGGGACAATGCGGCTCATATGATCGAGAACGTCTATGGCGCAGTAGCGCGGGCCTGATCTCTTGTTGGGCCCTTCCGCCACGCGACATGGCTTCGCAAGCGTGACGCTTCCTTCGTGGCGGCGGGCATGGTCGGCGATCTGGTGGCTGATCGGCCGATCCGATCCATCGGCTCTCGACGCGCATACGCTCCCGTTCTCATGGCGCGCGCCGGCCTTCGTCCTCCTCGTCACATGCGCCGATCTGAATCTCGTCGCCTATGCGCAAGGTCTGGGTCGCGAAGGCGAGGCGAGTTCGGTCTTCATCTTCTGGCTGTCCGTCTTTCTTCTGGTCGGCCCCGGCGCCTATCTGGCGACACGCCCGAACCGCGACTGGAAAGAACGGCTCGCCATATTGGTGATCATCGGGCAATCGCTGCATCTCATTCGATTTTTCCACACGCCGACCCGGTTTGGCTTCTTCGACGAATTCCTGCACTGGCGAACCGCGCTCGACATTCTCGAACTGCACTCGCTTTTCGCATTCAATTCCATTCTGCCGATCAGCCCGCTCTACCCCGGCCTTGAACTGCCCACCGTCGCCCTGTGCGAACTGGCGGGCATTTCGATCTTCGCGTCGTCGATCATCATTATCGCCATTGCGCGCTTTGTGTCGGTATGCCTGCTATTCCTTATCTTCCGGGAAACTGCGCGCTCGGGCAGGATCGCCGCGATCGCCACCATTGTGTTCATGGGCAATTCCAGTTTCGGCAACTTCCACGCGCAATATGCGTACGAAACCCTCGCATTCGTTTTCTTCCTCTACATACTGCGTCTCGTCCTGACCCTCGAGGAGGCTGACGCTGGCGTCCGTTGGGACAATGCCAAGCTCGCCATTCTCGCGACGCCGGCGCTCGCGGTCACCCACCACCTCACGTCCTATCTGACCGCGGCCATAGCGGCGTCTGTCGCGTTGCTCTATTTCTTGCGGCCTGTCCGCGGCCAACCGAGACGCCAGGCCGGCCTCGTCATGGCCTTCGCCTTCGCCGCGCCGCTCGTCTGGGCCTGGCTGATCAAGCCGCCGACGGGCCCCTATCTGACTCCCCTGATCCTCGAGGGGCTTGCCGATCTCGGCCGTCTTCTGTCCGGCGCCTCGGGCGGCCGCAAACTCTTCGTGGCAAGCGACGGCACCTCCGTTCCGCTGCTGCTTCAACTCCTCGGCATGTCCTCCGTGCTCTTCGTCGCCGTCGGGCTCTTCTTCGGCTTCTTTCGCACACTGACGTTCGATCCGGCCGCGAAAGACGCCGGGCGAGACGCGTCGCTTTGGCCCTGGCGCTCGAGCAGCGCGGTCGCGCTGGGACTTCTGGCCGCCTGCTATCCGCTGACCGTCGCCTTTCGTCTGACAGTCGCCGGGTGGGAGATCGGCAATCGCCTGAGCTCCTTTGTCAGCGTTGGCGCGGCATTTGTCGTCGCGATCAGCATTACGCATTTTTTCCAGGCGCGTTGGCGCGGCCGCCGGTCGATGACGATACTTTCGGTCGTTCTCGGCGCGATGGTCGTCGGCGGCATGATCAACGGCTGGGGCGTCGCCGCCTTGCGCACGACCTACAAGGTCGGCGCCGACGGACAATCGGTCGAGCCCGTCGGCCTCGCGGTTGCGGAGTGGAGCCGTCGGACGCTCGGCCAGGGCAATCGCTTCGTCGCCGACCGCGTCAACGGCATCCTGCTCTCGACGATCGGCCGGCAGCTGCCGCTTTCGACCCTGTTCGGAGATCCGGGATTTGCCGGTCTCTTCTACGACGAGAAGTTCAGTTACGCCGAACGCAACATCGTGCGAAGCGGCGACGTCGACTACGTGCTCGTCGACCTGCGCCTCAGCCAGGCGCTGCCGCGTGTCGGTCACTATTACGAGCCGGGCGACATCGAGGCGCACGGCGACGTGCCGCCGCGCCTTCAGGATCTCCTGAAATTCGACCGGGCCGCAGATGTCGATCGCATCATGGATGCCGGCCAGATCGTCATCTACGATGTTCGCGGCGTGCGCTCCGTTCGTCTTCCCGTCATCGATCCGCCCGCCTGGGTCGCCTGCCGGATCTGCTGGCTGCATCGATCGCGCGCGCCCGGCGAAGGAGAGACGCCATGACGCGCCGCACGGCTCTTGTCGCGCTCGCTTTCTGGACGCTCGCGGTCCATGTCGCCATGGTCGGACAGGCGCCGCCCGCGTTGCGCCTCCTGCTTGCGGCGCCCGTCCTCTACATGCCGGGCCGCCTGACGCTGGGCTGCTTCAATATTCGTCAGCCCCCGCTCGACCGCGGCCTGTCGTCGCTGCTCCTCAGTATTGGAATCCTCATCATGTGCGGTCTCGCGCTGCACCTTGCGCAGGCGCTCACGCCGGCCGGCTGGTTGATCGGGGTTGGCATCGTCACCGCTCTTCTGATTGCATTCGGCGGCGCCGCCGACATCGAGCCGCCGCGGCCGATCCCATCGCTTCAGCCCGCGCTTGTCGGCCAGGTCGTTGTTGCGCTGGCGCTTGCCGGAACGGCGTTCCGCGCCACCCTGCACGACGCGCGCGTCGACCGACCGTTCGAAGTGCTGGAAATGTGGCTGGTCAAAGACGCCGCGACCGGCCGGCTCCAGCTTGGAATTCATAACGGAGAGAGCGCCGACAAGACGCTGGCGCTCGAAATTCGCGGCGAAGGCCGTATCGTGGAAGACCGCCGTACGCTGACCGTGCGCGGAAATTCCACAATGCTGCATCCGGTGGACGTGGTCGCCGTCCCGGAAAAACCGGAGGCGATCACGGCTGTGCTCTATGCGAAAAACGATACGATCGCGCGCCGTGTGAAAGTTCTCGTCGGGGCAAAACAATCGGCCGACCTCGATTCGTCCGGAGAATGATTCAGGCCGCCGCGACCGATCCCTTGCTTTCGAGGACATCCGCGTAGACCCGCTCGATACGCGACACAACCGCCGCCGAACGGAATTGAGCGACGCGCTGCATGGCGCCGGCGCCGAGACGTTCGCGCAGAGACGCATCGTCGATGAGCGTGCGCATGGCGGCCGCAAGCTCCGTCGCATCGCCAGGCGCCACCAGCATTCCGGAAACGTCGTGCTCGACAATATCGGTGTTGCCGCCAAGCCGCGTCGCGACCATCGGCTTGGCGAAACTCATGCCTTCCATCAAGACCGTCGCGCAGGGTTCGCGCCAGATCGACGGCGCCAATCCGAAAAGACAGCGTCGCCATGCGGCGAGCACGTCGGCGTGCGCCCAGCTCTCGAATAATTGGACATTGGGCGGCAGATCGCGCGGCGTTTCAGGCGTGCGCCTCCCGATCAGCACGAGCGGAGGCGCGGCGCCGAGCGAACGATAGGCGTCGAGGAGTATCCGCACGCCCTTGTGCGGCGACAGGTCGCCGACGAACAGGATGAACGGTTCGCCGGGGAGCAGGGCCGTTTTCGGTCCGTCGCCGATTTGCTCGAAGCGGTCGGGAATGAAGTTCGGCACGACTTCGTGCGGCAATCCCTGGAGGCGGTTGTCGCGCGCAACGGCCGTGCTCACCGCGAGGTACCGATCGACGGCGCGCGACACCAGCGGCCGCATCGCCATGTGGCTGGCGAGCGTGACCGTTCCTTTCGCCGCGCCATAGTGATCGACGGCGCAGCCGTAGCATTTCGATGGAGCGGGCCCTGAACACAGGCCTTCGTGGAACGTCAGATTCTTGCGCGGGCAGACCAGGCCATAATCGTGCAGCGTGACGACCAGCGGCGCGCTCCAGAAAGGCCGGAGCGGCAAGTAGGAATAGAAGATCCAGTTATGTGCGTGAACGACGTCGGGTCGATGCGCGCGCATGGCCCGGCGCAGCGTGAACGCAAGTTCCGGGTCCGGGAACGGCGGCGCGTGCGGCCGTTGATTGTCGACATAGACGCGCGTCAAACGCTGCACGGCGCCATGCAGGGGATAGATCGGGATGCATTGCGCCTCGTCGGTTTTCGTCACGGCGCCCGACTGGGTCGCCACCGCGACGTCGTGCCCGCGCGCGTCGAGGGCATGGGCAAGACTGTGAACGTGACGCTCCTCCCCACCGATAACGGGCGGATAGAATTGCGACAGAAGAAGAATCCGCATCGTCCTACTCCTTGAGGTACCCCTGAAGTATTACTTGCGACCTTTCGACGTTCAGGCGCCTGACAGCGCTCTCACGACAAGTCAAACTGGAGCGCGTTCCGACGACGAAATCAAGTGCTGGGGTTTGGAGTCGCACGATGTACGACGGAGTGGAAGGCGGTCGCCTGGGATCGGGGCCGACAGTATTTGCGCCCTCCGAGCAGATGTCCGTCAGGCGTGCATTCGAGCGAACGAAGGCGGCGCTGGTCCGGCGCTTTCAATTTGGCCTGTTCGCACAGGGCTATGTTCTGATCGCCAATCAATTGGTCGCGGCCGGACTCGGCATCGTCTACTGGGCGGCGGCCGGCCACCTGTACTCGTCCAGCGACGTCGGACGCGCCGCTTCGGCGCTGTCTCTGATCATGCTGATTTCGCTGATCGCGGAACTCGGCGTGAAGGGAATGTTCGTACGCTACATTCCCGCGCTCGGTCGCGAGCGGCGCGCCTTCATCCTTGCAAGTTATCTCGCGATTGTCGTCGTGGCGACGGTGCTCGCGCGGCTCGCAGTCGAATTCGACGTCGACCGCTTCTTCAATGACGTCTGTGACGGGGACGGATGCAAGTGGTTCGCCTGGGCGGCGATCGTCGTCACCATCTTCTATGTGCAGGACGGCGTGCTGATCGCGCAGCGACGCTCATGGCTCGTGCTGACGCAGAGCGCGACCTTCAACGCGACAAAGCTCGTCCTGATCGTGATCCTCGGATACTTTGCCGTCCACAATGCGATCCTGGTTTCATGGTTCGCGCCAATTCCGGTCTTCATCCTGATAGGCGGCCTCGTCATCTTCCGCGACCGGCGGTCGGTCGTCGCCGATGCGCAGCGCGTCAAGCGCGACGATTATTCGACGATGGTGAAGCAGACCGCGTGGTACTATCTCAGCGGTCTCGTGAACGAGGTGGCCGGGCGCGTCCTGCCGTTGATCATCTTCGAGCGCCTCGGCGGTTCGTCGGCCGCATATTTCTTTCAGGCATGGCTCATCGCGGGAACCCTGCGCTTTCTTTCCACCAGCCTGGCGTCCTCGTTCACCGTGGAAATGGCGGAAAACCCGGCCGCGCTCGCGACAAGCGCGCGCAAGGCGCTTTTCTTCATGACAGGCGTGACCGTACTGGCGGCGGCCGCGGTCAATCTCTTTGCGCCCTTGATCCTGCGCATCATCGGCGCGGAATACGCGGAGAATGCTGCGCCGATCCTTCGGCTTCTGGCGCTTTCGGCCATTCCCTACAGCATCTCCATCTGGATGGCCTCCTACGCGCGCCTGGCCGGCTCCGGTCGATGCATCCTCGTCGGCAATGTCATTCAATCGGTCGCCTGCATCGGACTTGCGTCTATATGGATCGGCCCATTTGGCCTGACGGGCGTGGGAATCGCCTGCCTCCTGGCGCAGACCCTGGCGCTTGCGCCGTGCTACGGCCTTGTCGTCTCGGCGCTGCGCAGCCCCGATCTCGCATCGGGATCGCGCTCGCAATTCGCACGCGACTGGCGGCGGCTGGACTGGCGCTTCCTTCTTCGCAATCCCTGGCCGAAATCGGCGGCGTGCGACGAGCCGGCCATCGCCAAGGATCTTGCGCTGCTCGACGTCGATCTATTGCCCTTAAGCGATGCGCGTGGCGATCGCGAGCTCGTCGTGTTGCGCGATACCGCGCGCTCGTCCATCGCACATGCGCGACGGGCGCTCGGTCCTGCCGGCGAACTCGTCTGGGTCGGCCCGGCCTACCGGCTTGAAGGGGCGAGGCGGCGATTGCGCGACGCCGGCTTCGAGATTCAGTCGATCTTTCTCGGCGTTCCCGCAATCCGGCGCGCGAACATTTTCATACCACTGCCGGCGCGTCCGGAAACCGTCGCCTTCGCCCTATCGCACAAATTCTCCGCTCCCTCGGAAAGGCGCGCCCGGCTCTGCGCAATCGCGGCGCGCGTCATCGCGGCTATTGTCAACCAGCGCCTGATCGGCGGGGTCGCGCTGATGGCGCGCGCCGGCCATGCGGACATCTCTACGGTCGCAGACGACGCCTTTCACGCGCACGCGATGAATGGACTCGTCGCCATGCCAGGAAGCCGCGTGGACAGCGCCATCTGCGCCTTTGCCTGGACCGACGCCGGCGTATCGCCTGCGTTCGTCGTGAAGCGCGCGCGCAACGTCGGCGGCGATCAGCTCGTCATGCAGGAAGCCCGCATCCTTGCGTTGCTGGAAGCCCGCTTTCGCCCGCCCGCGCATCTTGCGGCGCCGCGCCTTGCCTGCATGCGCGTCGTCGCCGATCACGTCGAAACCTCGCAGAGCTATCTTGCCGGCGTGCAGATCGACAGGACCAAATTCGATTTTGTCGCCGCGGCGGCGCTCGTCAGCGAATTCCAGATGGTCCTTGGCGTCCAGACCATGACCCCGCACGCGGGCGAACGTCCGGCCCCCCTCGATCTGGTTTCTCATTTGCGCAGCGCCGGGCTTCTCGACGACGACGAGGCGCAATGCGCGGCGTCGCGGCTCGCGCGGCTGACGCAATCGCCGTGCGTCCTCACGCATAATGATTTCACGCCTTGGAATGCGCTGCTCGACGGCGACAAGCTCGGCGTGATCGACTGGGGCGAAGGCGAGGAACACGGCTATCCGGGCGTCGATCTCGCCTGCATGCTGTTTCATTTGGCCTTCGCGGCGGAAGGCGCCGAAAGCCGCGAGGCCACAGTCAAGCTCTACGCCGAAACCGTGGCGGGAGAGGGCGCATATGCGTCGATCGTCGATCAGCGCCTACGCGAATATCTCGCGGCCCTGCGGCTCGATGAGACGCTCGCGCCGGAACTGCGGCTGATGACCTGGCTCTATCGCAGCGTCTGCGAGCTCCGGCTCGTCGAAGCCGAAACCGGCGACGCAGGCCGCGAGGCGCTGCCCGTCACCAGCGTCATGCTGGCGCTGTTGCGCGCGGAACTGGAGACGACGCCGATCGATTGGCGGACGCCTGCAATTGCGGGGTAACGCGCGAGGCGCCCGCATCTAACCCGTCTTTGACATTTGCGTTCGAGCCAAGACGCACAAGATTGATGCGGCGCCGGCTCGTTCGGCCATGGGAGCAGCCCTTGCCTGCACGCCTCACGCCGATCCTCATGTATCACAGCATCGACGCCGATCCGCCGGAGCGGTTCGCGCCGTTCGCCGTCTCGCCGGCGCGCTTCGACGGCCATCTTCGGCTCATTCGTGAGGAAGGCTTCAGATTTCTTTCGGTCAGCGAGTTCGTCGGCGCCCGCGATCTCGGTCAAATCCCGGAGCGCGCGGTCGTGTTGACCTTCGATGACGGCTTCGCTGATTTCTATTACGAGGCCGCGCCTATTCTTGCGCGGCACGACGCGCGCGCGACGCTCTATGCGGTGGCGGGACTGATCGGCAAGACGAGCAGGTGGCTCGAGGAAATCGGCGCCGGCGCATCGCCGATGTTGACGTGGCGGCAGCTTTGCGAAGTCGGCGACGCCGGCGTCGAGATAGGCGCGCACAGCATGACCCATCCGGCGCTCGACTGCATTCCTCTTGAGCGGGCGCGCGAGGAAATCCTGCAATCCAGGCGGACGATCGAGGAGGCTCTCTCCATCGAAGTCCGAAGTTTCGCCTATCCCTTCGGTTATTACTCGCGCGCCGTGCGCGACCTGCTGCCCGTGTGCGGCTATCGGTCCGGCTGCGCCGTCGGATACGCCCATAGCGGCCCCGACGACGATGTGTTCGCGCTTCGCCGCCACATCGTGCGCGGCGACACGGCCGACGCCCAACTTCTCGCCATCCTTCACGGGTCAATCCCCTCGGCCGCAATGATGTTCGATCGGCTGCGGTCGCAGGCCTGGGGGCTCGTGCGGCGGCGATACTACAAGGGCGGAGCGTGAGCATGGACAAGGACGATGTGACGGCGGTGGTCTGCGCCTATACGGAACGGCGGTGGGACGACATCTGCGCGGCCGTGCAGTCGCTGCGCGACCAGAACCTTCGGCCCGCTGCGATCATGGTCGTCATCGATCACAATTCCGTCCTGCTCGAAATGGCCGAGAAGGCTTTTGTGGATGCGACGGTGATCGCCAACAGACACGAGCGCGGCCTGTCTGGCGGGCGCAACACCGCGCTCGAAGCGGCGCGCACGCCGCTCGTGGCGTTTCTCGACGATGACGCGATTGCCGACCGCGACTGGCTTGCCCATATGGCGCCGCTTTGTCGAGATCCCGAAACGATGGGCGTGATGTCCAGGGTCGAGCCGATCTGGATGGGCGCGCGGCCGCGGTGGTTTCCCGAAGAATTCTTCTGGGCGATTGGATGCTCCTATCTCGGGCAGCCCACCACGACGCGCGAGGTCCGCAACCTCATGGGCGGCGCAATGGTCGTCAAGCGCGCGCTCTACGAGCGCAGCGGCCCGTTCAACGGGCTGATCGGGCGCAAGGGCGCCTTTCCGATCTCGTGCGAGGAGACAGAGTGGTGCATTCGTGCGCGCGCCGCCGCGCCGCAGATCAAGTTTTACATGGAGCCGAAAGCCGTCATCCAGCACAAGGCGACCGCCGATCGGCTGACCTGGAAATATTTCGTCACCCGCTGCTTCGCCGAAGGCCTTTCCAAGGCGTACATGACCAGCCTGCTCGCGAACAACGCGCCGTTGCGGACCGAGGGTCGCTACGTCCTCGAAACCCTGTCGCTCGGAATTCTCAAAGGACTTGGCGACGCTGCCCGTCTCGACGCCGCCGGACTTGCGCGCGCGGCCGCGATTGTCGTCGGCCTGTCGAGCACGACCGCCGGCTTCCTGCTCGGCAAGGCGCAGACCTTCGCAGGTTTCGTCGACCTGCAGGGGCGCGAGCGTCATGCCTGACCTGCGGCACATCGCTTGTTGTCCGCGATGCCGATCGCCGCTCGATTTCGACGCTCGTCCGGTCCGCTGCGCCAATCCGGCTTGCGAGTTCGCCCGATCCGGTTTCCCGAGCGACTGCGATCAACCCGTCCTGATCGATTTTCAGGAGAGCGTGTTTACGCGCGCGGCGTTCGAGGATCGCAGCGGTTCGGTGATTGCGGACCGGGACGATAGCGGGCGTTCCTGGCGCACGCGGCTGTGGGCGCTCCTGACGGGCGAGAACCGCGTTGCGCCGGCCAAATGTCGCGAGATGCTCCAGATCGTGAAAACGCATGCGCCCTGGGTCGCGATTCTTGTGATCGGCGGCGGCGCGATCGGCGCGGGCGCGGAGGCCTTGTACCTGGACTCGGCCGTGCAGATCATCGGCACGGACGTATATGCGTCGCGCAACACCAACCTCGTGGCGGACGCCCATCGTCTGCCCTTCCGCGACGCCATCTTCGACGGCGTGTGGATACAGGCGGTGCTCGAACATGTTCTCGAGCCGGCGCAGGTTGCCTCGGAAATCTATCGCGTGCTGAAGCCGGACGGGCTCGTGTATGCGGACACGCCTTTTCTGCAAGCCGTGCACGAAGGCGCCTACGACTTCACCAGATTCACCCAGAGCGGGCATCGCTGGCTTTTCCGGCATTTCGAGCAGATCGACGCCGGCGTCGTGCTCGGCGCGGGCTCATCGCTCATCTGGGCGCTACGCTACTTCTTTCGCGCGCTCGGCATGCCCGATCGCATCGCCACTCTCCTCGCGCTGCCATTCTTCTGGTTACGATACCTGGACTATTTCGCGCGCGGCCGCCCGAACGCCGACGCCGCCTCGGGCCTGTTCTTCTTCGGTCGCAAGACCGAGGGATGCCTGACGCCGCACGACATTGTCGCCTATTACCAGGCGCAGGATTCGCGCGCTGCCGGGGGACGACGACGAAGGCCAATATAAATATCGTATACCGTTTTCTCGTTATTGATCAGGCATTTCTTGACTTTGGCGGAACTCCGGGCCACAATATACATTGAGTTTTGATTTCATTCGTACTTGTCAGTCGTACGGAGAAGTTGCGTGCCATTTGCTGCCGGCGTTCTTGGCACACTCGCTGCGACAGCGATCTGTCTCGCCATGTCGATTTTCCTGCGGGACCAGCTCTCCATCGCCAGAGTTCTGGCAATCTACGTTCTCGTGCCTTCGGCGACAGTGGTGCTGTTGACGTCCGTCGCCGCCTTCCTGAGAAGCGCAAACAAGCCCACCAAGGCGAACTAGCCGGCGACGCGCTCGGCGCAATTTGTCCGGCGCCAGAGCGCGACGCGGCCCATATGCGCAGGCGCAATCTCCCCTGAATCGCTTGCGCTGGTTTTCTAAAAAATCGACCAAAATTTTGGTGTTGCCTTCGCGCCACGACGGCGCGGCGCAAGCGCGGCGTGCGCGCCGGCAAGACCGACAAACCGGGGCCCGGCGCCACGTGTATTTTGGCCACGCTTCACATGCCGCGGAATTGCCATTTAGCCGAATTTTTCCGGCCGCGCCGAAGTCTAGTTCACGCCGCATTCCGATGAGCATCGTTAACAATCGTTAACGAATGCGGATTTGGGTTGAAGTGAAGAACGTTGTGCCTCGTTCAACCGGACGATGCTCGACGATGTAGAAGCGGGGGGCTCTTGAATAGCGATATCAGGAGCAATAGATGTGGCGGCCAAGAATAAAAAGAACAGATATCGGTACTATAGCTATCCATTCCTGGATGGTTGCGACTCTTTTGGTTTCGATTGCGACTGGATTGCGATTCGAACTTGAGCTTTCGGAATCGGAATATCTTCAGTATCTAGCGCCAGTACTGCCTGTATCATACATCTGGATACTGCACCTGTTCGCTGGAACGAACATTGTGGCGGTAGCTGTCGCTTATCCGATCTACCTGTACGCGACCGGTTTGAAGCAACGGATTGCGCTCAACGCTACGCGATTCCGGGGGCTTCTGTCCCCCGGTCCGGCGCGCTGGGCGGCCGTCAACGTCATTCTCTACTGGGCGCTTTTTGGCGGCCTCGTCATCCAGATCGTCACCGGCCTAGCCCTGTTTCGCGGCTACGGCGGCTGGCTTGTGCAGGCGCATCTGTACGTCACCTGGCTGATCGTCGCCTATGTGATCGCCCATGTGGCCGCACATTTCGCCTTCGGCGGCCTGAAGCAGATCATGCGCATTGTCCGGCCCTCGCCGATACCTGGCGTCGCCTCCGCGAGCGGGCGGGCGGCGCCCCGGATCGATGGTCGCGGCGGCCGTGGAGCGACCGCGCTCGCGCTGAGCGTCGGCGCAGGTCTCGTTGCGGGATATCTGTTTCTCTATCATGATCGCTCGACCCGCGATGTGCTGCACGCCAGGCGCATATCGACGCTCGCGATGCAGAATCTCCAGGCCGACCTGTCGGACGCCGCCTGGCGCACAACCCCCTTGGTCGTGCAAACCAACCAGGGCGCCAATTTTGACGGAACGGGCGCGACGGCCGTGGAGATCCGCGCCGTTCACGACGGCCGCTATATCGGCATGGCCTTTTCCTGGTTCGATCCGACCCGCTCGCTCAAGCACACGCCGCTGGTCAAGCGCGCCGACGGCTGGCGCGCGCTGTTCGAGCCGCCAGCGGAGCGGCGGCCGATCCAGGCGGAAAAGGCGAGCTTCGCCAGCGAGACGCGCAAGCGTTACGAGGATGGCATCGCGGAAGACAAGTTCGCGATCATGCTGACGGACGTCGAAAAGCCGTACGGGCCGGGCGCCTTTCATCCCGGCGCGAAGCCGCTCGCCGACAAGCCGCCATCCTCTTCGGGCCGCGGCATGCATTACACGCTCGACGGTTCGTCGATGAATGTCTGGCTGTGGCACGCCGACGGCGCCGCCTCGGGGCGTTGCGAGAACGCGCGGGTCGGCGGCGCTCCGAAACCCACGAGCGATCAGGCGCGCGGCCTTGCGCCTTACAAGGGCGGCATAGTCGCCGAGGCGGACGAGGCGACGGTGCTCGACAATTTCTGGCCGACGCTGCCGCGCGACTCCGATGGCGTGGTCACACCGCGGCGGCTGCCGAAAGCGGCGGCCGTCAGGTCAGACATGTCGCAGGTCGATCTCGACCCCGACTATGGCGACCCGCCCGATGGACGCTGGCGGCTTCTGGAAGAGGAATCGGAACCCTATTCGGCCGAAGGCGACGCGCGCCTCCCGGTGGGGAGCATCATCCCCGGATTGATCGCGCCGGCGCCCCGGCCGGCCGGCCCACGGGATGTCTATTGCTCGGCGAATTGGGCGGGGGGGCGATGGATGCTGTTCGTGAAGCGCCGCCTCGACACAGGCGGGAAGGACGACGTCTCGATCAGCAACCGGACGCACATGTGGGTGGCGGCGTTCGACCACACGATCGCGGATCACACGCGACACATTCGTCCCCTCAGACTGGAGCTGAAAGAATGAAACATACCGTAATGGTGACACTGGATCGGGGGGACGCCTTCCACGCACGCGCCGGGCAGACGCTGCTGGACGCCGCGTTGATGGCGGGCGTCGACCTGCCTCACGACTGCCGTTCCGGCCATTGCGGCACGTGCAGGTGCGCGGTGGTCGAAGGCACCGTGGACGGCGGCGACGAGGACGGCGGCGACGTGCTCGCCTGCCAGGCGCGCCTCGTGTCGGATGTGACCATCGCCGTGGAGGACACGCCCCCGGTCGAAACGCGCGCCGGCGTCGTTCGCTCGGTCAAGCCGATCGGGCAGGATGTCGTCGAAGTCGAAATCGGGATGCGCCGTCCGCTGGAATATCTCCCGGGGCAATATTGCCAGTTCCGCTTCGCGGGCTTTCCGGGCCGCTGCTACAGCCCGACCGCGCCGACGACAGGCCCCGTCGCGCGCGACGCGCTCTGCCTGCATGTCCGGCGCATCGCCAACGGACGCATCTCATCGGCGCTCGGAACGAGGATCGGTCCGGGCCATCGCGTGAAGATCGACGGCCCCTACGGCTCCGCCTATCTGCGCGCCGGAAGATCGCAACGCCTCGTTCTGGTCGCCAGCGGCACCGGATTCGCGCCGATTTGGTCCATCGCCCTCGCGGCCATCGCGGAAATGCCCGACCGCGAGATCGTCGCCGTGGTCGGCGCGCGGACGCGGGAGGCCTACTACATGGCGCCGGCGCTGAAACGTCTCGCCGCATTCCCCCGCGCAAGGATCACGCCGGTCCTACAGTTCGGCCAGAGTTCGGACCAGGTTCCAATCGGCAGCCCCGCCGACTATTTGCCGCCGCTCGCGCCCGACGACATTGTCTACGCAGCCGGCGCGCCCGGCATGGTACGGGCCGTGTCGGAGATTGCGCGCACCGCCGGCGCAAGATGTTTCGCCGATCCGTTTGCGCCCGCTGAACCTCCGCCCGACGGGCGCGGCGCGCCGAACCTGATCGCGCGCGCCTTCCGCCGGGTTCTGGCGCTGTCGCCACAACCTACCGCCTGACCAACCGACCATCGCAGCTCACGCCGACGCGACGATCGCGTCTGCGTTCCCGCGCGCTCGCGCGCAAAACCCCCACAGGACCCGATCATGACCTACAAGACCTCGTTTGCTCTCACGACCCTGGCGCTTCTGGCTTCGCCCGCGCTCGCCCTTGCCGCCGATCTCCCCTCCCGCAAGGCGCCGCCGCCGATCGCGCTCGAAATCCCGCCGCCGATCTTCACCTGGACGGGGCTCTATGTCGGCGCGAACTTCGGCTACGGCTTTTCGACCCGCACATCGGAGATCGACGGGTTGCGCGTCGAGAACGGCGTTCTGACCCCGCTCGCCGAGCCCTTCCAACTGAACGGGCCGAAGCCGTCCGGCTTCCTCGGCGGCGTCCAGGCCGGCTACAACCAGCAGATCGGCCGCTTCGTCGTCGGCGTCGAGACGGACTTCCAGGGCGCGACGCTGTGGGGGGCGTCGCGGGGCGCCGGCCCGATGCTGCCGGGCCACAATTTCGCTGTCGACGCGGAAGCCTCGCAGCGCGTGAAATGGTTCGGGACCGCGCGGGCGCGCGTTGGCTACACGCTCTTCGACCCGCGCTTTCTCGTGTACGCCACCGGCGGTCTCGCCTATGGCGACGTACACTACAGCCAGTCCTTCCTCGATTCCGACGGCGACGTCGGCCTGACGCGCCAGCGCGCGACGCGCCTGGGCTGGACGGCCGGCGCGGGCGCCGAATGGGCCTTTGCCCAGCGCTGGTCGGCCAAGCTCGAGTATCTCTATACGGACCTTGGGCGCGGCCAGAACCTCATCGTCGCGGAAATCACGCCCGGCGCGGGCATGCAACCCGACGTGCACAAGACCTTCAACGCCACGCGGACGCAGTTTCACACAATCCGCGCCGGCCTGAACTACAAGTTCGACCTCTTCGGTCCGTCGGCGCTCGACCGTCGTCCCTGAGCGGCGGCGAACTCGGCCGGCGCGGCCGGCCGAGGCTCGCACGCTGCCGCGCAGCATCGTCGTCGCGAAAGAAATACGCATTTTTTGCGCGAAGCGTCAGATTCCTGTTGTAGTTCCTCTGCGCTTGGCGATAGCTTGGGCGTTAGCGGCCAGACCGTGAGCGGCGGTCTGTCTGGGCGCATTTCGATATGCGGCTTGAATGAGGGGTCATTCGAGCCGCATCCGCGCCGGGCTCTTTCCCAGGCATTTTATTTGCTGCGCGCCAGCGCGGTCGTTGATTTCGAGGAGTTGCGTCATGCGTTGGTTTGCTGCGCATCGTGAACCCGCCAATACCGTATCCGCGCCGCGCTCCGGGGGGCGCTTTTTCAAGGCGGCTCTGTTTGCTGTTGCGTGTCTCGCCGGCGTCAGCTTCTCCGCCAGCGAGCGTTTCGAGGCCCGCGCCGCCGACGACGGCGGAATGATGTCCTTCCTTCTGGGCGGCAACGGCGGCGGGCGAATCCGCGCCGCCGCGCCGCAATTCCGGTTGGATCCGCCGGCCCTCAGGGGGCTGGCGCCCGTCGCCCGCAAGGTCGCGGTCTCGCGGCAGAAGTCGAAAGCCGCTTACGCGAACCGTCATGTCGCTGCGCGCAATCACGTGAAGCAGCCCCGCCATGCGGTCGCGGCACCTGGCAGGGGCCTCATTCAAAAGGCCTCCTACGAGAGGCCGGTCGATATCGCCGATCGGATGACCATCGCCCAGACGCTCGCCGTGAAGGCCGCGGCCGCGGCGGCCCGCCCCGACGACTCCTATTTGAAGGACAAGACATTGCGGCGCGGCGACATCATCGCCACCGCAGCCGGGCTGCGCGTCTTCCTCGGTTCCGCGCAATTCCCCTACCGCGCGCGGGACTTCGCGCCGATTTCCGCGACGCGCCACATCGCCCAGCGGCCCGTTCTCGAAGCGCTCGACCGTTCGTTGCGTGGCGTCCGGCTCGTCGCGCGCAGCCAGTTGCAAAAGCGCGTTGCGAAGGTCGAGGAACGCCCCAAAGCGCAAGTCGCGTGGCCGCGCCGCGCCGATGCGCGCCCGGCTCCGGCGGCGCGCGCGATCGCTCTCGCCTATGCGCCGCGCGCCGGCGCGACCGAGGCGAAGACGGCGGCGCCCGCCGTGCAGGCGATCGAGCGCGTCGTCCGTCGCGTCGACGCGCCGGCGGCAGGCGAGCCCTCGCCAAATCGTCCTCGGGTCGTGACGACGCACGCCCAGGTCCCCGCATCCCGAACCGAATAGACGACCGCGCCTCCGCGCGCCGGCCTTGCGCGGGCGCATCGGGCCGGTTAGGCCATGGCGGCACGCCACGGCACGATTTCCATGCGATTCTTCTCGGTCTATCGACGGGTTCTCGCCCAGCTCGCGCCTGAAGCGGGCCTGGCGATCCTGCTCGCGACGGCCAATCTTGCCGTCGCGGCCGCGCAATTCGCCGAACCCCTGCTGTTCGGCCGCATCATCGACAAGCTGACGACCGCGCAGGCGCAGAAGATCGCGTTGCAGATGATGGATCTCGCGCCGATGCTCGGGGCCTGGGTCGGCTTCGGCCTGTTCTCGATCGGCGGCTCGGTTCTCGTCGCGCTTCACGCGGACCGGCTCGCCCATCGCCGGCGTCTCGGCATGATGAGCGCCTATTTCGATCACGTGCTGCACCTGCCGCTGAGTTTTCATTCCGCGGTCCATTCCGGGCGCCTGCTCAAGATCATGCTCGACGGCGCGCAGGCGATGTTCAACCTGTGGCTGTCCTTCTTCCGCGAGAATTGCGCCTCCGCTGTCGCCCTGTTCGTGCTGCTGCCACTGACCCTGTTCATCAACTGGCGACTGGCGGCGATCCTGATGGTTCTGGTCGTCGCGTTCGGGCTGTTAACCACGTTCGTCTTGCGTCGCACGGAATCGTTACAGGGGCGTGTCGAACGTTTTTCCACCGATCTGGCCGAACACGCGTCGGATGCGCTCGGCAATGTGCCGGTGATCCAGAGCTTTACCCGCATCGAAAGCGAATCCGCGGCGATGCGGCGGATCATCGATGCGCTGCTCGCCGCCCAGATGCCGGTCCTTTCCTGGTGGGCGATCGCCGCCGTGGCCACCCGCGCCTCGGCGACGCTCTCGATCCTGACCATCTTCCTCGTCGGCACGTGGCTGCATTTGCAGGGTCAGGCGACGGTCGGCGAGATCGTCACGTTCATAAATTTCGCCACCATGCTGATCGGCCGGCTCGAGCAGATGGTCGGCTTCATCAACGTGTTGTTTCTCGACGCGCCGCGTATCAACAGCTTCTTCGGCGTGCTCGACACCCAGCCGGGCGTCGCCGACCGCCCGAACGCCGCCGATCCCGGCCGCCTGCGGGGGCGCGTGACGTTCGAGCACGTCACCTTCTCCTACGACGGCGTGCGCAACGCCGTCAGCAACGTCACATTCAACGTTCAGCCCGGCGAGACGGTGGCGCTGGTCGGCGCGACCGGTTCCGGCAAGTCGACCACGCTCGGTCTCCTGCATCGCGTATTCGATCCGGCCGAGGGCCGCGTGCTGGTCGACGGCATGGACATCCGCGATCTCAAGCTCGGGGCGCTACGCCGCAATATCGGCGTCGTCTTCCAGGAACCGATGCTCTTCGCGCGCTCGATCGAGGAAAACCTGCGGATCGGCAAGCCCGATGCGACGCCCGAGGAAATCGATCTGGCGTTGCAGCGCGCCCAGGCCAAGGATTTCATCGGCCGCCAGACCGACGGCCTTGCGACGCGCGTCGGCGAGCGCGGCCGTTCCCTGTCTGGGGGCGAGCGCCAGCGCCTGTCCATCGCCCGCGCGCTGCTGAAAGACCCGCCGATCATGATCTTCGACGAGGCGACCAGCGCGCTGGACGCGACGACCGAACGCCAGATTCAGGCGGCGCTGGACGCCGCGACCAAGGGGCGAACGACCTTTGTGATCGCCCACCGCCTTGCGACCATCCGCAACGCTGACCGGATCCTCGTGTTCGATGGCGGCCAGATTGTCGAATCTGGAAACTTTGAGGAACTGGTCGAGCGCAACGGACGCTTCGCTACGCTCGCCCGCGCGCAGTTCATGGCGCCCCCTCAGCCGACGCCCGCCCAGCCCCCAGCCTGACCGACGGGACTGGACTCTGGATGCAAATGCATCTAGTATAAATGCATCTGCATTTATGTGGAGGATTTCCCTTTGGCGGAGCTTGGCAAAAAGACGCTGCGCAGCTTTCGCCGGCTGGAGAAGTCCTACTCTGTCGTGCACGGCCGTCTCGAACGGGCGCTCAAGGCCGAGGGCCTCCCGCCGTTGCTCTGGCTGCGCGCCCTTGAGGAGGTCGCGCGTCGCGGCGCAGACGGCTTGCGGCCCTTCGAGCTTCAGGACGCGCTCGATCTCGAGCAGCCGGCCGTCTCGCGCCTTCTCGAAAAGATGGTTCTGGCGGGCCTGCTAAGCCGCACGGAGTGCGTCGACGATCGCCGGGGCTGGCGCGTTGAAGCCACGCAGCTCGGACAGGAGACCCGCGCCCGCATGGCCGAGGTCTACGAGGCCGCGCTGTCAGCCCATTTCCTCGCCCATCTCGGCGAAAAACAGGCGCGCGCGCTGGACGAAATCCTCGGCGACCTGCTCGACGCCCACCGCGGATGACGGACGGTCTCAGCTCGCGGGCGCGACGCGCAGCGAGGTAATGCGGTTGCGCGTCTTGCGCAGCACCTCGAACCGGAAGCCGTGGAAAGTGAATGTCTGGCCGGGCTCCGGGATCATCCGCGCCTCGTGGATCACGAGGCCGGCGATCGTCGTCGCCTCCTCGTCCGGCAGGCGCCAATCCATGATGCGGTTGAGGTCGCGCACCGGCACCGCGCCGTCGACAATGACCCCGCCGTCGGCGGTCTGGCGGACGCCCTGGGCCGCAATGTCGTGCTCGTCGGTAATGTCGCCGACGATCTCTTCCAGAATGTCCTCGAGCGTCACCAGCCCCATCACCACGCCATACTCGTCGACGACCAGGGCGAAATGCGTCTTGCGCTTGCGGAAAGCCTGCAACTGGTCGACGAGGGTCGTCGTCTCGGGAACGAACCAGGCGTCGAGCGCGATGTCGTCGATGCTGACCTTGTCGGGATCGCCTACCGACTCCAGTTCCCGCAGCAGGTCCTTGGCGTGCATCACGCCGATGATGTTTTCCGGTTCGCCGCGCCAAAGCGGCAGGCGCGTGTAAGGGGAGGCGAGAACCTCGCGCACCAGTTCGCGCGGCGGCAATTCCGCATTGACCGCGACCATCTTGGTCCGGTGGACCATGACGTCGGAGACCGAGAGTTCCTTGAGATCGAGCAGCCCGCCGAACATGTCGCGGTCCGCGCGCGCAACGCCGCCTTCCTGATGCAGATAGTCGACCGTGCTCTTCAACTCGTCGTGGCCGCCCAGAACCGCGTGGGCGTCGCCGATCTTCACGCCGACGGCGCGCAGCACGCCGTGAACGATCGCCTCGACCGCAAACAGGATCGGCCCGAATACGGCGACCGCGACCGCGACGGGGCGCGCAACCGCGAGCGACATCCTTTCGGGGAAATTGATCGCGATCGTCTTGGGCATGACTTCGGCGAAGATCAGCAGCAGCGCCGTCATCAGGAACGTGGCGTAGATCGCGCCCTTTTCGCCGAAGATCGTCACGAGCAGGCTCGTGGCGACCGCCGACGAGGCGATGTTGACCAGCGTGTTGCCGAGCAGCATGGCGCCGATGAAGCGGTCGCGCGATTGCAGCAGGCGATTGACCATCCCTGCGCGCGCGTCTCCGCCCTTCTCCAAGGCGTGCATGCGGGCGCGCGAGGCCGCGGTCAGCGCGGTTTCGGATCCCGAAAAGAAGGCGGAAACCAGGATGCAGGCCCCCACGATCGCCGCCGCGGTCCAGGGATTTATCGACAGAGGCTCGCCTATCGCCCCTTCCATGATCGGTTCATCCAGTCTTGCGCCGGCGCTCTGGCGCCGGCTCGAATGCGGTAAGATAGAAAAACGCCGACGCCCGCGCCATCGATCCGGTCAGGGCGGCCTCAGGAGGCGGCGAGTTCGCTTTCGAGGAAGGCCCGGACATCGCCCGGCTCGATCCCCTTGGCGATGAAGGACTGGCCAATCCCGCGCGCCAGAATGAAGGTAAGCGAGCCCTGCTGCACCTTCTTGTCCTGATACATGGCCTCGAGGATGGCGTCGGCTCCCGCGCTCCAGCCCACGATGTCGCGAATGCGCGTCGGCAGGCCGACCGTGCGCAGATGGCCGGCGACGCGCTCGGCGTCCTGCCCGGCGCACAGGCCGCGCGCGACGGAAAAACGAAAGGCGCAGGCCATGCCGATCGCCACCCCCTCGCCGTGCACCAGCCTCTCGCCATCGTAGCCGACTAGCCGCTCGAACGCATGGCCGAAGGTATGGCCGAGATTGAGAAGCGCGCGGTCGCCCTGCTCCGTCTCGTCGCGAGCGACGACAGCCGCCTTGGAAGCGCAGGAGCGCGCGATCGCCCGAATGCGCGCCGGCCCGCCGGCGAAGACCGCGCGCCAGTTCTGTTCGAGCCACGCAAAGAAATCAGGCGCGTCGATCAATCCGTACTTGGCGACTTCGGCGTAGCCGGCGCGAAATTCGCGTTCGGACAGGGTCGTCAGCGCCGCCGTGTCGGCGAGCACCAGCGCCGGCTGGTAGAAGGCGCCGACCAGATTCTTGCCGTGCGCGGAATTGATGCCGGTCTTGCCGCCGACCGAGGAATCGACCTGCGCCAGCAGGGTCGTGGGAATCTGCGCGAAGCGCACGCCGCGCCGCACGGAGGCCGCCGCGAAGCCGGCGAGATCGCCGACCACGCCGCCGCCGAGCGCCACGACGAAATCGCCGCGCTCGATTTTCGCCGCGATGATCGCCTCGCAGACGCGCTCGAACCATTCGTAGCGCTTGGTGCTCTCGCCGGGCGGCACAACGATCGACGAATGCCGGACGCCCGCCGCATCCAGGCTCGCCTGCAATGCGCTGAGGTGAGCGCGCGCCACATTCTCGTCGGTGACGATGGCGCAGGCGGCCTTCGGCGCGAGCGCGGCGATACGCGGACCGGCCTCCGCGATCACGCCGTCGCCGATGGCGATATCGTAGGCGCGATCGCCGAGCGCCACGCGTACGATCTCGCGCGACGGCGAGTCCGCGGTTGAAGCGGCCGCAAGATAGGTTTCCAGCGCGTTCATCACGTCCTCGACGACGGCGTCGTAATGCGCGTCGCGCGCCTCGACGGTCACTTGGGCCTTCGCATAGACCGGGTAGCGCTCATCCATCAAGCGGCGCAGCGTGCCCTCGGGGTCCGGGTTCTGCAGCAGCGGGCGCGTGGGGCGTCGGCGCACGCGCTTCATCAGCAGGTCGAACTCGGCCCGAAGCCAGACCGAAATGCCGGTTTCGGCGATGCGCGTACGCGTCTTTTCGTTCATGAACGCGCCGCCGCCGGTGGCGATCACGTTCGGGCCGCCGGCCAGCAGTCGCGCCATGACGCGCCGTTCGCCGTCGCGGAAATAGGGCTCGCCGTAGGTCGCGAAAATCTCGGAAATCGTCATCTGGTGCGCGGCCTCGATCTCGTGGTCCGCATCGACGAAGGGCAGCCCCAGACGCTCCGCCAGCCGCCGGCCGGCCGAGGTCTTGCCGCATCCCATCATCCCCACCAGCACGATCGAGCGCGCGCCGAGCGCGGCGACAAGCGCCCGCTCGCGCGCCTGCGGAGGGCGCGGCGCGTGAATGGCGGCGCCTGTCGTGGTTTGCTGCATCGCTGGTCTGTATCATACGGCCCGCGCCAGCCGAAACCATCTATCAAATCTGCACAGCCCGCGAAGCCGGCAGTTGCCTGCATCAAGCCCGGCGGCATATGTTCGGGGCGCTTTCGAGGGTGAGCGATTTGCCGAGTCTCTTCCGGTTTCTCTTTGTTGTCGGCGTCCTGGCGGGCCTCGCCTATGCCGGCATGTGGGCGCTCGTGACCTTTGTCGAGCCGCAGCAGCGCGAGATGACGAAGACCCTGCCGCCCAACGCCCTCGCCGGCAAATGAGCGCGGATCGCGCGGCTGAGCAGATCGACCTGTTTCTCGACATGATCGCCGCCGAACGCGGCGCTTCGCGCAACACGATCGACGCCTATCGCCGCGATCTCGTCGACTATGCCGGCTTTCTTCGCAAGAACGGCGCGACGCCGGCGGACGTCGACACGGCGGCGATCAGGCAATATCTGAGCGACCTGCAGAAGCGCGGCTTCGAGGCGGCGTCCTCGGCGCGGCGTCTATCCTCGATCCGGCAACTCCACCGCTTTCTCGTCGCCGAGAACATGCGCGGCGACGACCCGGCCGCCATTCTCGAAGGTCCGCGTCGCGCGCCCTCGGCCCCGAAGATCCTCAGCGTCGACCAGGTCGACGCGCTCATCGAATCCGCCCGCGCCGCAGCGAACAGGCCGGACGTTCCGCCCGCGCAGAAGCTGCGCGCCGCGCGCCTCTACGCTCTTGTCGAATTGCTCTACGCCACGGGGCTGCGCGTATCGGAACTCGTCGCCCTGCCGAAGTCGGCCGCACGAACGAAGGAGGCTTTCATTACCGTGCGGGGAAAGGGCGGCCGCGACCGTCTCGTGCCGCTGACGCCAGCCGCGCGGGAGGCTGTCGCCGCCTATCGCGACTGGGTCAAGGCGGTCGCGCCTGCGCTGGTCGAATCGAAATGGCTCTTTCCTTCGGACGCCGAGAGCGGCCACCTGACGCGCCAGGCTTTCGCGCGCGACCTGAAGGCGCTCGCCGCGGGGGTGGGCGTCCGCGCCGCCGCGATCAGCCCGCACGTCCTGCGCCATGCCTTCGCCAGCCACTTGCTGCAGAATGGCGCGGACCTGCGCATCGTCCAGGAATTGCTGGGCCACGCGGACATTTCGACGACACAGATCTATACCCACGTCCTCGACGAGCGCACCCGCGCCATGGTGCGCGACCTGCATCCCCTGGGCGACAAAGATTGAGACGAACGCGGCGCGGCGTCTCGCAAGAGCGTCGAACTTGACTTGGCCGCGCTCTGTAGCCAGTTTCGCGCCGCGCCCGACTAGAGCGCGCAGCGAAAAGTGGAAACCGGTTTTCGCGGATCGCGCGCTCTAATCCTTTGAAACCGATCAGCCTGCATTCGGGCGGCTTCGCCCGAATGCAGGCTGATCACGGAGGCCTCGGGAGCTCGATTTCAGGCGTGCGCGCCGCAACCCGATCCCGCATGGTTTCCTATCTCGATTTCGAAAAGCCGGTCGCTGAACTCGAGGCCAAGGTCGAGGAATTGCGGGCTGTCGCCGCGCGCGGCGGCGCCGTGTCCATCGGCGAGGAGCTGACCAAGCTCGAGACCAAGGCCGCCAAGGCCCTGGCCGATCTCTACCGCGAGCTGACCCCCTGGCAGAAGACGCTGGTCGCCCGCCATCCGCAGCGCCCGCGCTTCCTCGATTACGTGAAGGGGCTGATCACGGAATTCACGCCGCTCGCCGGCGACCGCCAGTTCGCCGAGGACGCGGCCATCGTCGGCGGCTTCGGGCGTTTTCGCGGCCAGCCGGTCTGCGTGATCGGCCAGGAGAAGGGCAACGACACCAAGTCGCGGCTCGAGCACAATTTCGGCATGGCGCGTCCCGAGGGCTACCGCAAGGCGGTGCGCCTGATGGAGCTCGCCGACCGTTTCGACCTGCCCGTGCTTTGCCTCGTGGACACGGCCGGCGCCTTCCCGGGCGTCGACGCCGAGGAGCGGGGACAGGCCGAGGCGATCGCCCGATCGACCGACGCTTCGCTGGCGCTGGGCGTGCCCAATGTCGCGGTCGTCGTCGGCGAAGGGGGGTCGGGCGGCGCCGTCGCCATCGCGAGCTGCAACCGCGTCATCATGCTGGAAAACGCCATCTATACGGTGGCCTCGCCCGAGGCCTCGGCCTCGATCCTGTGGCGCGACTCCGGCCGCGCGCAGGACGCGGCGACCAACATGAAGATTACCGCCCAAGATTTGCTCAAGTTCGGCATTATCGACACGATCGTTTCGGAACCGGTCGGAGGCGCGCATCGCGATCCCGGGGCGACGATCGAGGCGACGGGCGCGGCCATTTCCGCGGCTTTCGCGGCGCTGGCCGGCCTTTCCCGGGACGAGGTGCGGGCGGCGCGCGCCGAGAAGTTTCTGGCCATGGGGCGCAAAGCCCTGTAAGCCGGCGGCGGCGTTAACGCGGCGTTAACCGCGACGGAAGAAGGCGCCCCTGCTTGGTAACAGGCGCTTAGGGATAACGGACCTAAATCCATCTGGCGGGCCTGGAAGCCCGCCGCGGCTTGCCGACGACGAACACAGGGACGCGACGCGCGTATGAAAGTCCGGCCGAATTTCACCCTTTCCCGGCGCCTCGCGACGGTTGGCGCCGTCGCCGTTGTGGGCGCGAGCCTGTCCGCCTGCAACGACCAGCGCAGCATGTCGAGCGCGCGCGCCTGGGCGCCGATCCCGTCGGAAACGCTGTCGCTGATGTCCGCGAAGGGCACCGACGCGCACGAGCCCGTCCTGATCCGCACCTACAAGAAGGAATCGGAGCTCGAAATCTGGAAGCGCCGGAAGTCCGACGGCAAGTACGCCCTGCTCAAGACTTATCCCATGTGCCGCTGGTCGGGCCAGCTCGGCCCCAAGGTGCGCGAGGGCGACCGCCAGGTTCCCGAAGGCTTCTACGCCATCGCGCCGAGCCAGATGAACCCGAACTCGAACTACTATCTGTCGTTCAACGTCGGCTATCCCAATGCCTACGACCGCGCTCTGGGCCGCACCGGCGGCATGATCATGGTGCACGGCGATTGTTCGTCGGCTGGATGCTTCTCGATGACCGACAATCAGATCGCCGAGATCTACGCCATCGCGCGCGAGGGTTTCGGCGGCGGCCAAAAGGAAATCCAGCTCCAGTCCTATCCTTTCCGCATGACCGCGGAGAATCTCGCCAAGCATCGGCTCGACCCGAACATGGCCTTCTGGAAGCAGTTGAAGCAGGGCTCCGACCATTTCGAGGTGACCAAGCTCGAGCCCAAGGTCAACGTCTGCGGCCGGCGCTATGTGTTCGACGCCACGGCGCCCAACGGCGGCCGCATCGACCCGGGCGCCGCCTGCCCGCCTCTGACCGTCGATCCCGAGGTTCAGTCGCTGGTGGCTGAAAAGGAAAACCACGATACCGCCAAGGTGGCCGAACTCGTGACCAAGGGCGTGCGCCCGATTCGGGTCAAATACGCCGACGGCGGCCAGCATCCCGATTTCGCGCACGTCGAAATGGTCAGCCGCCCGGAAGCGCTCGCCCAGGCGCCGGTCGAAATTCCGCTCGACAATCCCAAGGGCAAGAAGGCGGAGACGAAGCTCGCGGCCGCAAGGCCGACCAAGCCCGCCGCCCAGCCACAGGAAACCGTGGCGGCCAAAGCGCCGGAACCGGCGCAGCCCGCCGTAGCGATCGCCGCCGCTTCGCCGGGAGCGCGCGACATGATTGGCCGGTGGCTCGGCATGAACAAGCCCGAGACGAAGGCCGACGCGCCTGCGCCCTCGACCCCGGCCACCATTCCGGTGACGAATCCCGACACGCCCGCCGCCAAGGCGCAAAGGCCTTCGAAACAGCCGCACGCGACGGTCGCCAAGCCGAAACCGGAGGCCTCGCTCGTCGAGCCGGCTGCGCCCGGCCGCTACCTGACCGGCGAGCGCCCGGCGCTCGCCAGGATCGCCGGCGGCGACGAGCCGGCGCGTTGATCAGCGCCCGCCGGTGACGTCGAGAATGGCGCCGGCGACGTAGGACGCCTCGTCCGACAACAGCCAGACCACAGCTTCGGCGACCTCTTCCGCGCTGCCTTCGCGCCCGATCGGCACCGTCTTGCCCAATCGCTCGGCCCGGTCCGGGGCGCCCATGGCCGCATGAATGTCGGTGGCGATCATGCCCGGCCGGATCGCGTTGACCCGTACCCCTTCCGGAGCCAGTTCCCGGGAGAGGCCGTAAGTCAGCGTGTCCATCGAGCCCTTGGACGCGGCATAGTCGACGCCCTCCCCGGGCGAGCCGAGCCGCGCGGCGGCCGACGACATGTTGACGATCACGCCGCCCTTGCCGCCACGACTTTTCGACATGCGCCGCGCAGCCTCGCGTGCGCCATAGAGCGCGCCCAGCACGTTGATCTCGACCATCCGCGCCATTTCGGCCGGATCCTTGTCGGCGAGCTTGCTCACCTGCGTGGCGACGCCGGCGTTGTTCACGAAGCCGTCCACGGGGCCGAACGCCTTTTCGGCCGCATCAAAGCATTTCGCGACATCGTCGAGCTTTGCCGCATCCGCCTTGATGGCGAGGCCCCTGCCGCCGGCGGCCTCGATCGCCGCGACCGTCTCCGCCGCCGCCTGTTCGTTCGCGACGTAGGTTATGGCGACGCGCCAGCCGCGCTTGCCGGCGAGAACGGCCACGGCCCGGCCGATGCCGCGGCTGCCGCCGGTGACGAGAATGGTTTTGCTCATGCGTCCCCTGCCTCGTTCGCGCGGCCGAGCCGCGCCAGTTCCTCGATCATCGAATCCTCGCCCGGCTGGGCAGCGACCGCCGCCGGCAAATGGCTCTCCGCAAGCGGCTTTGCCGCGTCGGCCGAAATCGTCACATGACGCAACGTTCCCAGCCTGTGGCCGAAGCCCGCGCGGCGCGCGAGCTCGAGAAAGATGGCGGCGCTGCGTTGAGAGTAGTGGAGAACCGCATCGACTTCGCCCGATGCGAGCGCGGCGACCGCGGCCGGCGGCAGCGACGCCACGGCCCGGGCCTCGTATGTTTCGACGACAGTCAGTGTGCAGGCGCCCGCCAGACTCGTTTCGATATCGGGCTTGCGGTCGCGGCCCGCCAGATAAATCAGGCGCGCGCTCGATGGCAGGCGATCGCGCACGGCGCGCGCCAGCTCCTCGGCATTTGCAGCGATGATTTTCGACTGGAAAAAGCCGGCCTTTTGCGCGGCTTCCGACGTGCGCGCGCCGACGACATAGATCGGCAGGCCGCATAGCGCCGCAATCCGTTCGCGGCGGCCGAAAGCATGCGCGCTCGTGGCGAGCACCGCGTCGAAACTGCCCTCCGGCGGCTCGAAATCGAGCGCGCGGATGTCGAGAACGGGCGCAATGATCGCCTGATGCCCCGCCGCTTCGAGCCGCGCCGCCGTCCGGCGCGCCTCTTCCGCCGCGCGGACGATCAGCACCTTCATGGCTCGATTTTCATGTCTTGGCGGCAAGCACGCCGGCAGGCAGGCGATCGAGGATCGCACGGCCGGCCGCGGCGCCGAGCTCCGCGGCCTCGGCCACGCTTCCCCGCCGCCTGTCGTCGAAGGCTTCCGACCCGTCCATGCGCAGCACCGAGCCGGCGAAGACGACCTGCCCGCCGTCGATGCGCGCGTGGCCGG
>WBZM01000723.1_pt1 | contig 41386 bp, 37 predicted proteins | sample 5204271 | NCBI WGS metagenome assembly WBZM01 (sample SAMN12344346, study PRJNA552823) | activated sludge metagenome | biome: Activated sludge suspended growth; feature: Nitrification reactor; material: Wastewater; isolation source: activated sludge from nitrification reactor of wastewater... | reverse complement strand
GGCTGCACGTATGGCCGTTGGCGCCGACGGCCAGAATTTCGAAGCCGCCGTTCCTGACCTTCAGCGCGCCCCAGCCGTGTTCGGCGATGTAGTCGCCGCTTGCGACCTGCGCGTGCGCGGCGGTTGCTGCGAGCGCGAGGGCAAGGCCGAGAAGAATTCGCTTCATGCGGTCGTTTCCCCGATCACGCGCGGCATTGCTTCAGCGTTTCGCGCAGCGCCTGCAGCGAGGCCTCGTAACGATAGAGGTCGAAGTCCGAATATTTTTCCTTGAGCTTGTCGTCGCTGGCGTCGGCGTCCTCGATCAACGCGCCAAGCGTCTTCAGGCAATCCGCCTTGCGTCCTTGCCGCATCTGCGCGGCGGCGAGTTCGGTGCGCGCGCCGACGCCTTCCAGCCAGGACAGCGCCTTGGCGCAGGTTTCGAGCTGCGCGGTCAGGAGCGCCTCAACCTTCGCGTCGTTCTTCGCCTTGGTTGCAGCGTCGACCGCGTTTTGCGTGCGGTCGCGCTCTTTCTCCGTGCAGCCGGGTGCAGGCTTCAAATAGACGCCCTCGAACGTCGCCTCTGCGCCGCAGAAGCGCGCGCAGATGCTGCGCGTCTGCGCCTTCACTTCGACGCCGTCGGGGTGCTTTGCGAACTTCACGATGCAGACGCGGCCGGCGTCCGCGGCGCGGCCGGTGAGTCCCTGCCGCAATCCGTCGATGGTGCAGGTATTGCCGTTCGCCCCGACGCCCACGATCTCGAAGGCGCCGGGCGTAATCTGCAATGTGAACTCGCCGCCCTTGGTCGTGTAGTCGCCCACCGCGATCTGCGCCTGCGCGGATGTGGTTGCGAGCGCGAAAGCGAGGATGAGGGCGGGGCGGGACACGGTGCGGCTCCAGAGCTTGTCGGGAGGTTATCTACTGCCGCGACTTAGGCGGCGATGTGTCGCGAAGCACGGGGCGTCGCGTATTTTGTCTACGCGGGAGCGGTCCTCCCCCTCACGCTGGGAAGCGGCGAAGCCTCGCTCTCGAAACAGGAGGGTAGCGGCCATCCTTCGGGACGCCCGCCTTTGTGGGCTCCTCAGGATGAAGGTTGGGGTTGAAAAAAATGGCCGGACGCGAGCCCGGCCATGGTCATTTGAAAAGACAGCAGGAGACGTGCAGCGCGTCCCGCGCGTCACGAACACCCCGTCGTGCTGCCACACGTATCGCACTTCAAACACGTCCCGTTGCGCACGAGCGTGAAGTTCGCGCATTCGGGGCAGGCCTCGCCGACATAGCCCTTCATCCGCGCTTCCGCGCGCTTTTCGGCGATGAGGTCGGCTTCGGTCGGCTGCGCCCAGCCGAGCCGGTCGAGGTCGTGGGCGACCTGCGCCACTTCGTGGGCGACATCCGGCTTGAGAGCCGTGGCGCCATCGGTGGCGAGCATGGTCGGGGTGTTGACGACCTGCGCGCCGGCGCCGCCCGCCACCACCATCAGGCGGTCCGTCTTGGAGCGCACGAGCCCCTTCGACACGAAGGTTGGCGCGGCCTTGGCGCCTTCCGGCGCCTTGCCCTCGTCCTCGCCGCGGCCCATGGCCGTGTAGCCGATGTCCTCGGGCGAGACGTGGGCGAGGTCGTTGCGCTGCAGGTAGGAGATGGCGAGTTCGCGGAACACGTAGTCGAGGATCGACGTCGCGTTCTTGATCGCGTCGTTGCCCTGCACGAAGCCCGCCGGCTCGAAGCGGGTGAAGGTGAAGGCGTCGACATATTCTTCCAGCGGCACGCCGTATTGCAGGCCGAGCGAGATGGCGATGGCGAAATTGTTCATCAGCGAGCGGAAGGCCGCGCCTTCCTTGTGCATGTCGATGAAGATCTCGCCGAGCCGCCCGTCCTGGTATTCGCCGGTGCGCAGGTAGACCTTGTGGCCGCCGACGATCGCCTTCTGGGTGTAGCCCTTGCGGCGATCCGGAAGTTTTTCGCGCTCGCGCAGCACCTGCACGCGCTCGATGACGCGCTCCACGATCTTCTCGGCCACGGCCGCGGCGCGCGCCGGCGCGTTGGAGGCGATGATGTCGGCGATCGCGTCCTCGGCCTCGTCGGCTTCGTCCTCGATCAGCTGCGCGTTCAGCGGCTGCGACAGCTTCGAGCCGTCGCGGTAGAGGGCGTTGGCCTTCAGCGCGAGGCGCCAGGAGAGCATGTAGCTTTCCTTGCAATCGTCCACCGTCGCGTCGTTCGGCATGTTGATCGTCTTGGAGATCGCGCCGGTGATGAAGGGCTGCGCCGCGGCCATCATGTGGATGTGGCTTTCCACCGACAGATAGCGCTTGCCGATGCGGCCGCAGGGATTGGCGCAGTCGAAGACGGCCAAGTGCTCGGGCTTCAGGAAGGGCGCGCCTTCCAGCGTCATCGCGCCGCAGACATGGGTGTTGGCGGCTTCGATGTCGGCTTTGGAGAAGCCGAGGAAGGAGAGAAGCTCGAAGGAGGGGTCGTCGAGCTTCTCGGCCGGGACTTTCAGCGCGTCGCGCAGGAAGTCCGCGCCCAGCGCATATTTGTTGAAGACGAACTTGATGTCGAAGGCCGACGCCAGCGACGCTTCGAGCGTCTTGATCTTCTCGTCCGTGAAGCCGCGCGTGCGCAGGCTGGCGTGATTGATCGCGGGCGCATTGGCGAGGCTCGCATGGCCGACCGCATAGGCCTCGATCTCGCCGATCTCGGCCGGCGAGTAGCCGAGCGTGCGCAAAGCCTCCGGCACGGCGCGGTTGATGATCTTGAAGTAGCCGCCGCCGGCGAGCTTCTTGAATTTCACCAGCGCGAAGTCCGGCTCGATGCCCGTCGTGTCGCAATCCATGACGAGGCCGATCGTGCCGGTGGGGGCCACGACCGAAACCTGCGCGTTGCGGAAGCCGTGCTGCTCGCCGAGCGCCAGCGCCTCGTCCCATGTGGCCTTGGCGCGAATGCCGAAGTCTTCCTGCGGCAGCGCGGCGAGATCGAGGGGCACCGGATTGACCGAGAGCTTCTCGTAGCCCGAGGTCTCGCCATGCGCGGCGCGGCGATGGTTGCGGATCACGCGCAGCATGTGGCTGGCGTTGCGCTTGTAGTCGGCGAAAGGCCCGAGTTCCTTGGCCATTTCGGCCGAGGTCTTGTAGCAGACCGCCGTCATGATGGCGGACAGCGCGCCGCAGACGGCGCGGCCCACGGCGGAATCATAGGCCATGCCCGACGACATCAGATAGCCGCCGACGTTGGCGTAGCCGAGACCCAGCGTGCGGTAGTCGTAGGAGAGCTTGGCGATCTCCTTCGAGGGGAATTGCGCCATCAGCACCGAGATTTCGAGCACGATGGTCCACAGCCGCACCGAATGCTCGTAGAGCGCGGTATTGAACCGGTTCGTCTCCGGATCGCGGAAGGTCAGCAGGTTCAGCGACGCCAGGTTGCAGGCGGTGTCGTCGAGGAACATGTATTCCGAGCACGGATTCGACGCGACGATCGGGCCGGCCGCCGGGCAGGTGTGCCAGTCGTTGATGGTCGTGTGGAACTGGATGCCGGGATCGGCCGAGGCCCAGGCGGCGTAGCCGACCTTCTCCCAAAGCTCGCGGGCGTTGACGACTTTGTGCGTCTTGCCGTCGAGGCGGCGCGACAGGCGCCATTCCCCATCCTTCTCCACCGCGCGCAAGAAGTCGTCGGTGACGCGGATCGAATTATTGGAGTTCTGGCCGGAGACGGTGAGATAGGCCTCCGAATCCCAGTCGGTGTTGTAGGTGTCGAACTCGATATCCTTGTAGCCCTGGCGGGCGAACTGGATGACGCGCTTGATGTAGCTGTCCGGCACGTCGGCGCGCCGCGCGAGACGGATCTCGCGCTTGAGCGCCGGGTTCTTCTCCGGGTTGAAGCAATCGTCGCCCGAGCCTTCGCAATTCACGGCGGCGCGCATCACCGCCTTCATGTGCTTCTTGACGGTCTTGGAGCCGGCGACGAGGGCGGCGACCTTCTCCTCCTCCTTCACCTTCCAGTCGATGAAGTCCTCGATGTCGGGATGGTCGATGTCGACGACGACCATCTTGGCCGCGCGACGCGTCGTGCCGCCGGACTTGATCGCGCCGGCCGCCCGGTCGCCGATCTTGAGGAAGGACATGAGGCCCGACGACTTACCGCCGCCCGAAAGCTTCTCGTTCTCGCCGCGCAGGCGGGAGAAGTTCGTGCCCGTGCCGGAGCCATACTTGAACAGGCGCGCCTCGCGCACCCACAGGTCCATGATGCCGCCCTCGTTGACGAGGTCGTCGGCGACCGACTGGATGAAGCAGGCGTGCGGCTGCGGATGCTCGTAGGCCGACTTGGACTTGGTCAGCTTGCCGGTGGCGAAGTCGACGTAATAATGGCCCTGGCCGGGGCCATCGATGCCGTAGGCCCAATGCAGGCCGGTGTTGAACCATTGCGGCGAGTTGGGCGCGGCGACCTGCGCGGCCAGCATGAAGCGCAGCTCGTCGTAGAAGGCCTGCGCGTCTTCCTCGCCGTTGAAATACTTGCCCTTCCAGCCCCAGTAGGTCCATGCGCCGGCGAGCCGGTCGAACACCTGCTGCGCGGTCTTCTCGGAACCGTAGCGCTCGGCGGCGGGGAGGGCGGAGAGCGCGGCGTCGTCGGCGACCGAACGCCACAGGAAGGAGGGAACGTCGTTCTCCTCGACTTTCTTGAGGCGCGCGGGGACGCCGGCCTTGCGGAAGTATTTCTGCGCGAGCACGTCGGCGGCGACCTGGCTCCAGCCGGCAGGCACTTCGATGCCGTCGAGGGAGAAGACGATCGAGCCGTCGGGATTGCGGATTTCGCTCTTGGTCGTGCGGAATTCCAGCCCCGCGTAGGGGGAGCGTCCGGCCTCGGTATAACGTCTGTCGATCCGCATGAATGTCCCCTCTGGCGCAGATGCCCCCGCGCCGGCTGTTTTCCAGCCCTGCCTGTTTCTGTTCGACGCCTGTTGAAAACACGCCCGGCCGTTGCCGGCTCTACAGCGAGTCGCACCCGGTCTCGTCCGAAGCGCTTTGGCCCGCCTCGCTCGATCCGGTTGCGATTGAGTCGAGACTAGGGCGAGTCGTCAGAGAGCGTCAAGATATTGTGCGATTTATGACGCCCGACCCCATATATGGGGTAAATCTGTGGATTGTGGGGAAAATTTTAACTGTCAGGCGCCTCAGACTTCCGCTTCCGCAGAGATTCGGCAAGCGCCATATCTCCGGCTTCCCGCGTCGAAAGATCGGGTTGCGCCGCAGCCCGCCATCGGCCATAGGTGTGCGCGAATCCGGAGGCTTTTCGATGCTGTGGCTCCAGCGCTTTTTCTCCTGGTGGCAGGGCGGCACCTGGAACACGTTTTTCTACACCTGGCGCAAGGGCGTGCTGGTCGGCCACGACGAGTTCGGCAACGCCTACTACAAGGAGCGGGGCATCCATCGCGACCTCGGCTTCGAGCGCCGCTGGGTGATCTATGCCGGCGAGAGCGAGGCCTCCGCGACGCCCCCCGGCTGGTACGGCTGGCTGCATCACACGGTCGACACGCCGCCGACGGAGGAAAACTACAAGCCCTACGAGTGGGAGCAGCCCTATCTGCCGAACCAGACCGGCACGGCCAATGCCTGGCGTCCGCAGGGCTCGCTCTACCGCACGGGCCAGCGCCCGGCCGCGACCGGCGACTACGAGGCCTGGACGCCGGGGAACTGACGCTGTCCGGCGCCCGCCGCGCGCGATTCCAGATCTGCGCGGCCTGACGGCGGAGCCGGTTTACGTGACAGCGCGAGATTGAAAGCGTCCCTTCGCCGGGCCGCGGGAGCAGCAATTTCTCTTCCGCCGCCCGCGCGCGATCGTTTCCTTGCTTTCTGCGCGGCCTGAGCCGTTCGCGCTTGCGAGAGAGATCGCCCCGTCTATCTTCCCAACCGATTTCGAGGCCGCCCGATATCGGCAGGGGAAGCGCTTCATGGGCATGTTCAGCTTAGCCGTCGCGGCGGTCGCCGCGACGATTTTCACGATTTCGGGCGCCTCGGCGCAGACGACGCTGCGCGTCGGTCATTTTCCCAACATCACGCATGTGCAGGGCTTGGTCGCTCATCATCTCTCGCGCACGGGCAAGGGGTGGTTCGAGCAGCGCTTGCCGGGCGTGAAGATCGAGTGGTTCGTCTACAACGCCGGTCCGAGCGCGATGGAAGCGATTTTTGCGCGGTCGGTCGACCTGACCTATGTCGGTCCGAGCCCCGCGATTAACGCCTATGCGAAGGCGGAAGGCAGGGACGTCAGGATTGTCGCGGGCGCCGCGAACGGCGGGTCCGCGCTCGTCGTGCAACCCGAGTTGCAGGTCAAGGTCGCGGCCGATCTCAAAGGCCGGAAAATCGCTACGCCCCAACTCGGCAATACGCAGGATGTGTCCGCGCGCGCGTGGCTGGCGGCAGGCGGCGTGCGCGTGACGCTGACAGGCGGCGAGGCGCAGCTCATCCCCACCGCCAATCCCGATCAGTTGCAGTTGTTCCGGACGAAGCAACTCGACGCGGTCTGGACGGTTGAACCCTGGGTGTCGCGACTGGAAGCGGAGACGGGCGGCAAGGTGGCGGTCGAAGAACCACAGGCGGTCACAACCGTTCTCGTCGCGAGCGAGAGGACGCTGACGGAGCAGCGCGCGATCGTCGCCGCGTTCGTGGCCGCGCATCGCGAACTGACGGAGTGGATCAAGGCCAACCCCGCAGAGGCGCAGGCGATGGCGCAGAAGGAACTTGCGGAAGAGGTTCGCGGCGCGGTGTCGGACGACCTCATCGCGCGGGCCTGGAAACGCATCACGCTGGTCGATCGCGTCGACGCCGGCGCGCTCAACACGTTCGTCGACAATGCGCGCAAGGCCGGATTCATGCGCACGGCGCCAGATCTGTCTCGCCTCATAGAGACGCCGTGATGCGCGCCTTGGTCGAGCCGCGCGCGAGGCCGGAACCGGTGAAGGGCGGGGCGCCATCGCCGGTCTGGCCTGCGCCTGCGGCGGCGCAACCCAAGTTCGCGATCGAAAACGTCTCCAAACGCTTCAAGGCGCGGGGCGTGGATGTCCATGCGCTGGACTCGATGAACCTCAGCGTCGCAGCCGGCGAATTCGTCTGCCTTGTCGGGCCGAGCGGATGCGGAAAATCGACGTTGCTCGACATCATGGCGGGGCTGGCCCAGCCGGACTCGGGCCGGGTTCTCTGCGACGGCCAGGAGGTGAAGGGACCCGGCCGCCATCGCCTCGTGATGTTCCAGGAATCGGCGCTTTTTCCGTGGCTGGACGTTCTCGGCAACGTGCTGTTCGGCCTGAAGCTGCGCGGCGATCTGGGAAAGTCCGAGCGGCTCGACGTCGCGCACCGCTATCTCAGACTTGTCGGGCTCGAAAAATTTGCGCGCGCCAACGTGCACGAACTGTCCGGCGGCATGAAACAGCGCGTCGCCTTCGCGCGTTCGTTGGCGCCCGATCCGCAGGTTCTTCTGATGGACGAGCCGCTGGCCGCGCTCGATGCGCTCACCCGCGAGCAGTTGTACGGCGATATCCAGCGCATCTGGGCCGAGAGCGGCAAGACGATCATCTTCGTCACCCACAATGTTCGCGAGGCGGTGTGTCTCGGCGATCGCGTCGTCCTGCTTTCTCCGCGCCCGGGCCGTATCCGCGAGGATTTCCGGATCGACCTGCCGCGGCCGCGCGACATCAACTCGGTGGCGCTTGCCGGCCATGCCTCGCGCATCACGGCCGCGCTCAAGAACTACCTCAGCGAGAATGCGCAGGAATGAAGCGCGTTTTGTCCGCCGCCGCCTTTTTTCTGGCGTTGCTCGCCCTGTGGGCTCTGGCCGTGCGCAGCGGCCGATGGTCGCCCGTCATCCTGCCGTCGCCCGAACGCGTGGCGGAATATCTGTGGGAGGCGCTGCGCGACGGATCGCTGGCGGAGGCGACGCTCGTGACGATGCGCCGGCTTCTCGCCGGCTATGCGATCGGCGTCGCGATCGGCCTGCCATTGGGACTGCTCTGCAGCGCTTCCAGACTGGCGCAGGACACGTTCGGCGCCATGGCCCTCGGGTTCCAGACGCTGCCGAGCGTGTGCTGGATACCGCTTGCGCTCCTGTGGTTCGGCCAGACCGAGGCCGCCATGCTGTTCGTCGTCGTCATGGGAACGGCCTGGTCCGTGGCGATCGCCACCGACGCGGGCGCCCGGACAATACCTCCGGTCTATGCGAAAGCCGCCCGAACCATGGGGTCGGACGGCTTCCACAAGTGGACGCGCGTCATCCTGCCCGCGTCCCTGCCGTTCCTCATCTCCGGCATGAAGCAGGGCTGGGCCTTCGCCTGGCGCTCGCTCATGGCGGCGGAAATCTACGTCACGATCCTGTCGGGGTTCGGGCTTGGGCAATTGCTCCACTACGGACGGGAGCTCAACGCGATGGATCAGGTCATCGGCGTGATGCTGGTGATCGTGTTCATCGGGCTTGCGGCCGACAAGGCGCTGTTTGCGCCGTGGGAGCGCTTCCTGCATCGGCGATGGGGCACAGGCCTGCGCTGAAACCGGCGCCGGCCACGATTTCGTCAGACCGTGCAGGCAAGTCCTGGCTCGGCTTGGCGGCTGCCGCACTTGTGGTAAACACGCGCGGCGCCGGAGCGGCGCGACAGGAAACCAGATGCGGCTCAATTTCAGCACGTCGATCTTTCGCACGGCGGCGTTCGGTCTGGCGCTCGGCGGCTTCGCCGGCGCGGCCCACGCCGACAAGATCAAGCATCCGAACGCGGTCTTCGCCGGTCTCGACAAGATCACCGGCCGGATCATCGCCTTCGACGTCGCCATTGACGAGACCGTGCAATTCGGCTCGCTGCAGATTACGCCGCGCGTGTGCTATACGCGGCCCGCGACCGAGGCGCCGCTGACGGACTCGTTCGTCGAAGTCGACGAACTGCTCGAGGACAAGAAGTTCAAGCGCATCTTTTCGGGCTGGATGTTCGCCGCCAGCCCGGGCCTGCACGGCGTCGAGCACCCCGTCTACGACGTGTGGCTCACCGACTGCAAAGGCGACGGCCAGTTGATCCAGACGCCCGTGGAAGCGCGCAAGGAAGAGGCGCCGCCGCCAAACGCCGACGTCGTGTCGCCGGGCGGGGAAGCCAAGCCCAAGACGACGAAGCGCAAGGTCGAACCGAAGGCCCCGCCCGTCGTGCAGCCCGATATCGGCGCCACGCCGCCCGAGCCCGTCGCTCCGCCGCCGCGCCGCTCGACGCCCGGACGCTGGTTCAATACCGACGGCCCGCCGGGCGCCGGTCCCGATCCGGCCGGACGCTAGGCGGCCTTCCGCTCGGCGATGAAATCGTCGAGCGCGTCGCTCAGCGCGATGCGGGCGCTTCGTTGCGTCAGTTCATGGTCGGCGTCGGCGATGACCGCGGTGCGCACGCCGGGCAGGGGCGCGGATGTGTGGCTGCGGGCGCCGAGATGCCGCTCGAGTTCCGACAGGCCGGGATCGTTCTCGCTGTACACCAGCAGCGTCTCGGCGCCGCGCGCCGACAATTCGCCGAACCAGCGCTCCACCAGATTGAGGCCGGGAACGCGGCGGCGGATCGCATAGGTCGCGTCGGTCGCCTGAACCAGGCCGGCCTTCACCAGTTTCTTGGCAAGCCCGAACAGCAATGCGCGGGCGCCCAAGGCCTCGCTCTGCGCCGCCGCGTCGGCGCCGGCGAGCTTCATGCTGACGTCGGCCGCCTTCGTGCGCCGCCAGGCGGCCATCTGCATGGCGTAGGTCGGCCCGTAGATGAAGCAGGCCTGATTGACGAGCGCGATCTTCGTCACGCGCTTGTCCCTGATCGCCGCGTGGAACGCCTGATAGGCGCCGGAGCACGCGCCGAACAGCGACACATCGCGAATGCCGCGTGAAAAAAGCCAGTCCACCGCGGCTTCCACGTCATGCGTCAGGCCGCGGTCGAATAGCGGCGCGCGATCGGGTCCAGCCGGCGAAAGGGAATCGCCGACGCCGCTGAGATCCATGCGCAGCGATGCGACGCCGTTGGCCGCGAGGTGGCGGGCCATGTCCACGAACATGCGCGCCCAGCCGATATGATAGACGCCGCCGGAATTGAGAAAGATCACCGCCTGCGAGCGGCGCTCGCCGGCCGCGCGCTGGCAGTAGATTCCGACGAGGCGTCCGTCCGGCCCGAATTGCGCGGCCTCCTCGCGCCAGACGTCGGTGGCGAGGACGGCGGGATCGTCGATGCCGCCGTCATTGGGGGGACCGTAGCGACGAAGCACCCCGTCCCCGCCGCTTTCCAGAGACCGGCGGATGGATTGCTTCGCTCCGCCCGCAATGACGGCCGCTCCCTCCGCTACGAAATCCGCGATGCGCCGGATGGCCTTCATCGGCGGCAGGGCGGCGGTTGGATCGCACATCATCGCCGCATAGCCCTCGAAGGGCTCGACCGAGACGTCCGCGCCGGTTTCGCGCAACTTATCCGCGAGCGGTGAGCCCTCGGGGTTTTGCGACAACACGAGCGTCGCGCAATCCTGCGCGCCGGAAAACCGGCGTGAGCCAACAAGGGCGAGATCGTTCAGCGTGTCGCGGGAAATGCGGAAGCCCGCCGCCGAAACGCCATCGAAACCGGCGTCGTCGGCCGCGCCGGGCTTGCCCTGGAAAATGCGGCTCATGATCTCCAGTTCGCGTTTCAGTCCGCGCCCCGACGCGGGCGGCGCAAGCAGGGCGAGCCGCACAGGCGCAATGTCGCGCGCGGCCTCCAGCGCGAGAAGCGCGCCGAGCCGCAGGCCGACGAGCGCGATCTCCTCCACGCCGGTCATGTCCACCAGTTTGCGGGCGGCTTCGCCGATATTGCCGAGCCAGGTCGCGACGCGATGCGGCGCTTCGCCGTCGCCCTCGGAATCGGCCGTCCCGCGCCAGTCGAAGCGCAGCACGGGAATTTCACGCGCCGACAGTTCTTCGGCCAGCAGTCGCAACGACGAACGCGAGCACAGATCCTCGAAGCCGTGCGCGCCGCAGACGATGACGCCGCGCCGCGAGGCGCCGGGATGCAGCCAGCCGCGGCAATTGTCGAAAACGACGGGGATCACGCAAAGCCTCCAGCAAAATGCGGAAGCATTGTGCAGGAAGCGCGTTAGGGAGGGGTGAATGGGGCGGCGGCCCGGTCAGAGCGGCCGTATTCCCTTCGCGTCTTCGCCGCGATGCATGGCTATGGCGATGCGGAACGAGGTGGCGATGCGGTCGGCCATCGCGGCGACGGCGGGCGCGCCCATCTGCGGCATCTGCTCGTCGGCCGTTTGGCGGAACAATTCGAGCCATCGGGCGAAATGCGCGTCGGAGATTTCCGGCAGCTTCAGATGCGGCGGCAGCGGGCGGCCGTCGTAGCGGCCGCTCTTCAGCATGATCGAGGACCAGAAGTCCTTGAGCTTGGCGAGATGGGCCGGCCAGTCGGCGATCTCGCGGTTGAAGATCGGGCCGAGCGTCTCATCGTCCCGCACCTTCGCGTAAAAGGCGTCCACCAGACGCGCAAGCCCGTCTTCGTCGACGCCCGCCGGCGGGACGAAACCAAGCTGGTAGCGGGGCGGTTCAGTCATCGTCAGCCCCTGCCGCGATAGGGCGCAACGCCCTGGTCCGGCAGCCAAAGACCCTCCGGCGGGGCGCCTGTCTGCCAGAAGACGTCGATCGGCATGCCGCCGCGCGGATACCAGTAGCCGCCGATCCGCAGCCAACGCGGCTCCAGCAGGCTCACGAGATCCTTGGCCACGCGCACCGTGCAATCCTCGTGGAACGCGCCGTGATTGCGAAAGGAAGCGAGGTAGAGCTTCAGCGACTTCGATTCCACGAGCCAGCGCGCCGGCGCGTAGTCGATGACGAGCGTGGCGAAGTCCGGCTGGCCGGTGACGGGGCAAAGCGACGTGAACTCAGGCTGCGTAAAGCGCGCGAGATAGAGCGTGTCAGCATGGGGGTTGGATACACGGTCCAATTCCGCCTCGTCGGGCGAGGCGGGCAGGGCGGCGTGCTGGCCGAGCAGGTTCGGGCCATCGGCGGACTTCATGCGCGAGACATAGGCGGGCGCCGCCTCGCGCGCAAGCCGAGCCGCCGCGCGCGAAAAGGCCGGCGTTTCAAGGAACGCCGGCCCGAAATCCTGGCGAAGCCGCCTAGATGCGGTTGAAATAGTCGTCGACCGCCTTCTTGGCCTGATCCTTGGAATAGCCGTAGCGCTCCTGGATCTTGCCCTCGAGTTGCTCCCGGCGGCCGTTGATCTGCGTCAGATCGTCATCGGTGAGCTTTCCCCACTGTTCCTTCATCTTGCCGGTCATCTGTTTCCAGTTCCCCTGCACCTGATCCCAGTTCATGGCGATCTCCTGTCCCGAATTGAGGAAAACCCGCACGAAACCGCCGTCGGACGTTGGCCCGGCGCTTGCGAACATTGATCGTGCGGCTGTGGCGGCGCTGCCGCCTGCGGGATGAACGCTAAAGGCGCCGAGGGGTTCCGCCGCGCCTTCCCCTCCGCGCCCCGGCGCAGTACAAGGCGGCGCGCAAGCCCCTTCAGATTCCTATTCCGAGGCCGCTCATGACCGACATCATCGACATCCACGCCCGCGAAATCATGGATTCGCGCGGCAATCCGACCGTCGAGGTCGACGTGACGCTGTCCGACGGCTCCTTCGGTCGCGCGGCCGTGCCGTCGGGCGCCTCCACCGGCGCGCATGAGGCGGTCGAGCTGCGCGACGGCGACAAGAAGCGCTTCCTCGGCAAGGGCGTGCTCAAGGCGATCGACAGCGTCAACGATTCCATCGCCGACGCGCTCGTCGGCATGGACGCCATGGACCAGATCGCCATCGACGAGACGATGATCGCGCTCGACGGCACGCCCAACAAGGCCAAGCTCGGCGCCAACGCCATTCTCGGCGTGTCGCTGGCCACCGCCAAGGCCGCCGCCGACGCCGCCGGCCTGCCGCTGTGGCGCTATGTCGGCGGCGCGCACGCGCGCACGCTGCCGGTGCCGATGATGAACATCGTCAACGGCGGCGCCCATGCCGACAACCCGATCGACTTCCAGGAATTCATGATCCTGCCCGTCGGCGCGCCGTCGCTGAAGGAAGCCGTGCGCTGGGGCTCGGAAATCTTCCACACGCTGAAGAGCGCGCTGAAGAAGGAAGGGCACAACACCAACGTCGGCGATGAGGGCGGCTTCGCCCCGAACCTGCCGTCGGCGGAAGCCGCGCTCGACTTCTGCATGAAGGCGATCGAGCAGGCGGGCTTTGCGGCCGGCAAGGACGTGATGCTCGGCCTCGATTGCGCCTCTACGGAATTCTTCAAGAACGGCGCCTATCATTACGAGGGCGAGGGCAAGACGCGCTCGATCGCCGAGCAGGTCGATTATCTCGCCGGCCTGGTTTCCGCCTATCCGATCGTCACCATCGAGGACGGCATGTCGGAAGACGACTGGGAAGGCTGGAAGCTGCTGACGGAGAAGATCGGCAGCAAGTGCCAGCTCGTCGGCGACGATCTCTTCGTCACCAACGTCACGCGCCTGTCGCGCGGCATCAAGGAGCGGATCGCCAATTCGATCCTGGTGAAGGTCAACCAGATCGGCTCGCTGACCGAGACGCTGGCCGCCGTCGAGATGGCGCAGCGCGCCGGCTATACCGCGGTCATGTCGCACCGTTCGGGCGAAACCGAGGATTCGACCATCGCGGACCTGTCGGTCGCCACCAATTGCGGGCAGATCAAGACCGGCTCGCTCGCCCGGTCCGACCGGTTGGCCAAGTACAACCAGCTCATCCGCATCGAGGAGGAGCTGGGCTCGCAGGCCGTATACGCGGGCCGCGCGGCGCTGAAGGCGCTGGCGTAAGACGCGCGCCGTTCGCCAGCGAGAGGGCCGGGCGCATGCCCGGCCTTTTCTATTTCGGAATCGCGACAGCGGCAGTGGCCGACGATCAGGCGTCCGGCCGGAACCATCCGAAGATCGCAACGGCGATGCATGAAACCAGCATGATCGCCTGAAGGCCCATCTCGATCCAGAATTGCGCCGGCGTGGCGTTCCTGTCCGCCGGTTTGTAGGAAAACCAGTCGAGCAGGTCGGGATTGAAGATCGCGATCTTTCCCTCGCTCAGCCCGCGCAGAAGCTTTCGGGCGCAATCCACTGCGAGATAAGCCGCGACGATGCGGGCGAGGATTTCGGTGAGAAAAAAGCTCATTCTGGACCCGTCCAGATTCGGCGCCCGGAAGCCGGACGCGAGGCCCGGCTCACATATCAATACATTTCCAGCCCAATTTTTCTTCGGGGCGGTGGGAAGGCTTTGTCGATTGCGGCGAGATCGTCCGCATCCAACCTGATTGCCAGCGCCGCCGCATTCGCGCGCAAATGCTCCGGCGAGGACGCCTTGGGAATCGAAATCACGTTCGGCTGCGCCAGCAGGAAGGCCAGCGCGATCTGCGCCGGGCTCGCGCCATGCTTCTGCGCGATCGGCCGCAGCGCGGCATGGTCGGCAAGGCCGCCGCGATCGACCGGGCTGTAGGCCATCAGCGGCATGTTTCGCGCCGCCATCCACGGCGCCAGATCGAATTCGACGCCGCGCGTGTTGAGGTTGTAGAGCACCTGATTGCTCGCGCAGGCCGCGCCGCCCGGCGCCGCGGCGACCTCTTCCAAATCTTCCAGATCGAAGTTGCTGACGCCCCAGCGCAAGATCTTGCCTTGCGCCTTCAGCCGCTCGAAGCCGGCGATTGTCTCCGCAATCGGGTGCGAACCCTGCCAGTGCAGGAGGTAGAGGTCGAGCCGGTCGGTTTTCAGCCGCTCGAGGCTACGCTCGCAGGCGGCCTCCACGCCTTTGCTGCTGGCGTTGTGCGGATAGACCTTCGAGACGAGAAAGACTTCGTCGCGTCGCCCGGCGATAGCCTCGCCGACGAGGGTTTCCGCCGCCCCTTCGCCGTACATTTCGGCGGTGTCGATCAGCGAGAGCCCGCGGTCGAGGCCGTCGCGCAGCGAGCGGATTTCATCGGCGCGACGGGCCTTGCGCTCCGCCATCTGCCACGTGCCCTGGCCGAGCGCGCAAACCTCTGCGCCGTCGGGGAAATGGACTCTCGGCCGGGCGCTCACGGCGGGCTCGCCTGCGCGGCGGCCGCGATGCGCCGCCCGATCAGGATGCGGAATACGGCGTATTGCACGGCGAAGGCGACGATCTTGGCGGTGGGCGCGACGATGAAGACAAAAACGCCCCACAGCCTCGCGTCGCCCGTCAGCGCGGTGGCCACCACGCCCGCGCCCACCGCGATCATCAGCGCCGCCCACCAGTAACCCGCCGCCACCGGCAGGTCGGGCGCAACCTCCATGACGCGTGGCGGCATGTAGCGCGCCATCCAGCCGCGCTTCAGCATGATCGCGCCGATGCCGAAATGCGCGAGGCTCGGCTTGATCAGCACGAAGCGCGAGTCGCCGGTGAACAGGGTCGCGCCGCCCAGCAGGACGATGAGGGCAAGGCTGGCGTAGGAAATGGCGTTCATGGCGTAGCCTGCGCGCTTCGCCCAGATGAACTGGCCGATTGCGCCGACGACGGCGACGATCGTGGCGATGGCGATGCTATCGGTCGCCAGCCACACGACCACGAACAGGATGGTCGAGAAGAAATCGCCCGCCAGCCGCGCAAACACGCTCTTCATGCGTCGCCTCCGTTCCCGGCATGTAAAGGGGCTATTGCGGGCGAGACAAGGCGGCGCGAAAGCGGTCACCCGCAGCCTTCGGTGAAAATAGGGCTGACTTGGCGGCCCGACGCCGCTAAACCCTGCCGCCATGACCATGGAAAAGACCTTCGATCCCGCCTCCGTCGAGAGCCGCATTGCGGCGGCATGGGAGGCGGCCGACGCTTTCAAGGCCGGACGGCCGGAGCGGGCGGGCGCCGATCCCTATTGCATCGTCATTCCGCCGCCGAACGTCACCGGCAACCTGCACATGGGCCATGCGCTCAACAATACGCTGCAGGACATTCTCTGCCGGTTCGAGCGGATGCGCGGCAGGGACGTGCTGTGGCAGCCCGGCACGGACCATGCGGGCATAGCCACGCAGATGGTGGTCGAGCGCCAGATGATGGAGCGGCAGGAGCCGGGCCGCCGCGATATCGGCCGCGAAGCCTTTCTTGAAAAGGTCTGGGCGTGGAAGGCCGAGTCGGGCGGGGCGATCGTCGCGCAGCTCAAGCGTCTCGGCGCCTCGTGCGACTGGTCGCGCGAGCGCTTCACCATGGACGAGGGCCTGTCGCAGGCCGTCATCAAGGTGTTCGTCCAGCTCTATCGCGATGGGCTGATCTACAAGGACAAGCGTCTGGTCAACTGGGACCCGAAGCTGCTCACCGCGATTTCGGACCTCGAGGTCGTGCAGGTCGAGACCAAGGGCTCGCTCTGGTATTTCCGCTATCCCGTGGTCGATGGCGCGGGCCGCGAGACCGGCGAACATATCGTCGTCGCCACCACGCGTCCCGAAACCATGCTCGGCGATACCGGCGTCGCGGTCCATCCCGACGACGAGCGGTATATGGAATTCGTCGGCAAGCGCGTGCGGCTGCCGCTGGTCGGGCGTCTCATTCCGGTCGTCGCCGACGAATATTCCGACCCCGAAAAAGGCACGGGCGCGGTCAAGATCACCCCGGCGCACGACTTCAACGATTTCGAGGTCGGCAAGCGGCACAATCTGAATCAGATCAGCATTCTCGATCAGGAAGCTCGCGTATCGATTCAGGAGAATGCGGAGTTTCTGGACGGCGTGCCCGAGAGCGCCGAACTGACCGAAACGCTCGCCGCGCTGCACGGCCTGCCGCGGGAAGCTGCGCGAAAAGCCGTCATCGAGATGATGGAGGCCAGGGATCTCGTCGAGAAGATCGAGCCGCACACGCTGCAGGTCCCGACCGGCGACCGCTCGAATGTCGTCATCGAACCGTTCCTGACGGATCAGTGGTACGTCGACGCCAAGACGATGGCGCAGCCCGCGCTTGCGGCGGTCCGCTCCGGCGAGACCAGCTTCGTGCCGAAGAACTGGGAAAAGACCTATTTCGACTGGCTCGACAACATCCAGCCCTGGTGCATCTCGCGCCAGCTCTGGTGGGGCCACCAGATTCCCGCCTGGTATTCCGGCTGGGGCGGCGTCTACGTGGCGGAAACCTACGAGGACGCGCTGGTGCAGGCGCTTGCCGACGCCACCGAGCGCGAGATTCTGGACGACGTCGAGGCGGGCCGCATCGCCGAGCATCCGGACCGGCATCCGGATTTTCTCACGCGCGACGAGGATGTTCTCGACACCTGGTTTTCGTCCGCGCTCTGGCCATTCTCGACGCTGGGCTGGCCGGACGAGACGAAGGAGCTCAAGCGCTTCTATCCGACCTCGGCGCTGGTCACGGGCTTCGACATCATCTTCTTCTGGGTCGCCCGCATGATGATGATGGGCATGCATTTCATGAAGGAGGCGCCGTTCAAGGACGTCTACATTCACGCGCTCGTCCGCGACGAGAAGGGCGCGAAGATGTCGAAGTCCAAGGGCAACGTCATCGACCCGCTCAATCTCATCGACCAGTTCGGCGCCGACGCCCTGCGGTTCACGCTCGCCGCGATGGCCGCGCAGGGCCGCGACATCAAGCTGTCGACGCAGCGCGTCGAGGGCTACCGCAATTTCGCGACCAAGCTCTGGAACGCCTCGCGCTTCGCGGAAATGAACGCTTGCGCGCGCGTCGAGGGTTTCGACCCCAAGGCGGTGAGGGCGCCGATCAATCGCTGGATCGTCGGGGAAGCGTCGGCCGCGGTGACGGAGACGACGGCCGCCATCGAGGCCTATCGCTTCAACGACGCCGCCAACGCCGCCTATCGCTTCGTCTGGAACGTGTTCTGCGACTGGTATCTCGAACTCGCCAAGCCGTTGCTGATGGGCGACGACGAGGCGGTGAAGGCCGAGACGCGCGCGACGGCCGCCTGGACGCTCGACGTCATCTTCAAGCTGCTGCATCCGTTCATGCCGTTCCTCACCGAGGAACTCTGGGCGATCAAGGGCGCGGAAGGTCCGAAGCGCGAAAGCCTGCTCGTTCTGTCCGACTGGCCGGCGCTCGACGGGCTCGGCGATTCCGGCGCCGAAGCGGAAGTCGGCTGGGTGGTCGATCTCGTGACCGAAGTGCGCTCGGTGCGCTCGGAAATGAACGTGCCGGCCGGCGCGCAGGTCCCGGTCGTTCTGGTGGGCGCGGACGCCGCCGCCAAGCAGCGGGCGACCGATTGGGGCGATACGATCCGGCGCCTTGCGCGCATTTCGGAGATCACCTTCGGCGTGGCGGCGCCGGCCGGCTCCGCGCAGATGCTGGTGCGCGGCATGACGGTCGCCATGCCGCTGGCCGGCGCGATCGACATCTCCGCCGAAAAGGCGCGCCTGACCAAGGAAATCGGCAAGCTCGACGGCGAGGCGAAGAAGATCGAGGCCAAGCTCGGCAATGCCGATTTCGTCTCCCGCGCGAAGGAAGAGGTGGTCGAGGAAAATCGCGAGCGCCTGGAAGACGCCCGCGCGAAGATCGCGAAGATGCAGGCGGCGCTGGAGCGGCTGGGCTGACGACGCCTGTCATCCCCGCGAAAGCGGGGAGCGGGTCCTTGATCTGGACGCCCGCTTTCGGGGACGCGGCGCCCAGGGCTATTCCGAGACCTTCGCCTCGAATTCCTTCGGCTCGGGCCGGGTCTTGCTCAAGGGAGACTTCGCGCCTTTCGGCGTCGTCTCGGAAACCGCGACCGGCGCATAGGCGACGCCGGGATTGCGGCTCGCCTTCTCGAGGCTCGCGAGATCGTCGCGCGCCTTGGTGAGCGGCTCGAAATCGTTGCGCGAATGGGCGCCGCCCTGGCCGCGGTAGACCAGAAAGCCCTCCGATGTCACCACCACGTCGCCCCGGCGAAGGGTCTTGTCCTCGGCAAAATGCGCGACCGAGCCGACGCTCGCGCCGGATGGCGGGGCGATCGCGGCCTGCTTGGCGCCGCGCGCCGGCCCCGTGGCGACCGGCTTGCGCTTGGCGTGCGCTGGCCCTTGCTCACGGTCGATGAGGTGTTCCAGCGTCGTCTGCGGCTGGGGCGCCGGCTGCGGCCGGCACCCGCCGAAAAGGAACTGGATCGGATTGCAGGCCAGCGCCGCGCCGGGCGCGAATGCCGCTGCTGCGAAGACCGACGCCGCCACGATGCGCGCGCGAAACTGATACTGGATCATCACAAATCCCAGAGTGCGAATGTGCGACGCCTCAACCGGACGCGAAACGCTGCGACGCGTGAACACCACTCCTCGTCGCGCGCTCCGGCCTCAAGTCACTTTCGTCACCTCGCAGCAAGCCTACTGGCTCGACGCGACCCGGATAGCGCGACGCAACGCGACCAGACCGCTCTTCTTGTCGGCGGTCGCGACGACCTCCGAGACAGCCGCAGTCTTCGGCCGCATGCTGGCCTGTTCGAGTTGGGCCAACGCTCCGCCATCTTGCGCGATCGGGGTAAACCGATTGTTGCGATAGACGCGGAAACCTTCCGTGGTGACGACAATATCGCCGGCGCGCAGCGTGGGGTCGGCGGCGAAGCGCGCGACGGAGCCGATGGGGGCGTCGGGCCGCTGGACGATCGACTTGCGCGCTTCGCCCGGCTTGGCGTCCTCCGCCGGCTTGTGGGCGGCGTGGCGACGGGCGGCGTCGAGCGGCCTTTTGGCGTGGGCGCGCGGCAGCGCGGCCTTCGGCCGGCTCGACGGCGCAAGCGTCAAAGGCTCATAGGCCGGCAGGGCGGGGGCGACGCGCGCCTGCCGGCAGCCGCCGAACAGAAGCGTGAACGGGTTGCAGTCGCTGGCGGTGGCTGGAGCGGCCGAGGCGGCGAGGCCGACGAGAGCCGCCACGCAGAGCGCGGCCTTGCGGGCGGTGGCTTTCAGCGACGAATTCGTGCGGGTCATGAGTGGACCTCCCACAGCGAATAAACGCGATCGCGAAAGGGGCGGATGTACGATTACGCACATGGCGGGGGCGAGCGCAGGGATGGAGATATGTCAGCGCCGGCGGTCGGCAACCGACTGGCGGCGGACGGACCGGACGTGCGCCTGGCCCTTCATGCTGGCCTGCTCCAGTTGGGCGAGGCGGCCGCCGTCGTGCGGGATCGCCGCGAAACCGCCGCGGCGGTAGACCTTGAAGCCATCGTTCGTGACGACGATGTCGCCGTCGCGCAAGGTCGGGTCGCGCCGGAACTGCTCGAGCGAACCCGCCGGGGCGTCGGCGGTGGGTTTCAGAGGCGTCTGCTTGCCGCTGACGCCATCGGCCTTCGGGAGCCGGGCAAGCGTTTTGTGCGACGGGCGCACGTGTTTGACGTGCGGGCGGGCCGGACGCCAGCGCGGGGCGTAATTGTCGGGAGCGTAGGTGGGGCGGAAGACATCCAGCCTGCAGGCGCCGAAAAGGGCCTCGAGCGGGTTGCAGGCGAGGGCGGAGCCGGGAACGAGGATCGCTGAAAACGCGAAGACCGCCGCAGCTAGGGTTTCTCGATGGCGCGTCATACCCGTCAGTACGCCGCCGACAGGCCCCCGGTTCCCGCCCGCGCCCTCAATTAATTTTGATTTTTCGGCTGTTAGCCGAGCCCGGGGACCGGAAGGCCGACTGCCGTGAGAATGAGCACGACGTTAAGCGCCAGCACGATGGCCGCCCCTGCGATCGCGGCGAACTGGGTGGCGCGTCCGTTGACGTGTTCGCCCATGATGTCGCGATGGCCGGTGAACAGGATGAGCGCGATCATGGGGATCGGCAGCGCGATCGACAGGATGACCTGGCTCATGACCAGCGCCTGCGTCGAATCGTAGCCCATGGCGACGATGGCGAAGGCCGGCGCCATCGTCACGAGCCGCCGCACCCAGATCGGTATCGAGAAGCCGACGAAGCCCTGCATGATGACTTGACCGGCCATCGTCCCGACGACGGAACTCGCGACGCCGGACGCCAGCAACGACACTAGAAAGACAGACGCGGCAAATCCGCCGAGCAGCGGCGTGAGCGTGTGATAGGCGGTCTCGATCTCCGCGACGTCGGAATGGCCGGCATGGAAAGCGCTCGAAGCCATCATCACCATCGCCATGTTGGTTGCGCCGGCGACGGACAGGGCCAGGATCACCTCTACATTGGAGATGCGCACGAGCTTGCGCCGCTCGGCGGGGTCGCGCGGCGGCGTGCGCGATTGCGTCAGGCTCGAATGCAGGAAGACGGCGTGCGGCATGACGGTCGCGCCGATGATGCCGACAGCGAGCATCAGGGCGCGGGCGTCGTCGATCCTCGGGGTGACGGCGTGCCGGGCGGCCGCCTTCCAGTCGATGGGCGCGAGAACGACCTCCGCGAGATAGCAGAGAGCAATGATGGCCACGAAGGCGCCGACGATCAGCTCGATCGGCCGGAAGCCCTTTCGCTCGAAAGCCAGAATGCCGGAGATGACGATGGCGACGATCAGCATCCCCCAGAGGATCGGCAGGCCGAACAGCAGCGACAGGCCGATCGCGCCGCCGAGGAATTCGGCGAGATCGGTGGCCATCGCGGCGATTTCGCTGGCGATCCACATGGCGTAGGCGACGGGCTTCGGAAAACGGTCGCGGCACATTTCCGCGAGATTGCGGCCCGTGACGATGCCGAGCTTGGCGGACAGCGCCTGGAACAGCATGGCCACGAGATTGGCCATCAGCACGACCCAGAGCAGGTTGTAGCCGTACTGCGCGCCGGCCTGGATGTTGGTCGCGAAATTGCCGGGGTCGATATAGGCGATCGAGGCGACAACCGCCGGGCCGAGGAAGGCGAGGTAGGCGCGGAGATTCCTGGCGCCGCCCGAGAGCACCGCGCGCGCCTCGGCCTGCGTGCGCGTCGTCAGGGTTGTCCTGGCTGCATCCTGCTTCATGCGGCGCGCATCCCGAGTTGTAGCCATGGCTACAATTAAGGGTGGAGGCGTGAAAATCAACCCCGGTTGAAATCTCCCTGTCGAAGGCGCATTCTGACGGCAGGTCACGTCATGCCGAAACCAGGATCCTACAAGCTCGTTTCCGCGCCCGCCGATCTGCCGCCCGAGGCCGATCAGGCGCACCGCTTCGAAAAGGCGCGCAGCGCGCAGGCGACGGCGCTTCTCGAAGATTATGCCGAGCTGATCTCCGACCTCATCGGAACGGAGGGCGAAGCGCGCCCGACCGATATTGCGCGGCGGCTCGGCGTATCGCACGCCACCGCCATCAAGAGCATCGCGCGCCTCAAGCGCGAGGGGCTCGCCACGTCGAAACTTTATCGCGGCGTGTTCCTGACGCCGGCTGGAGAGATGCTGGCGCGCCGCGTGCGCGCGCGACACCGGCTCGTCGTCGACCTGCTCGTCGCCGTCGGCGTCCCGCAAGAGGCCGCCGAGGTAGACGCCGAGGGGATCGAACACCACGTTTCCGAAGAGACGCTGCGGGCTTTCGCCAAGTATCTGGGCCGTGCGTGAAGCGCCGCGTCCCGGGCTCAGGCTTCGCTCTGGGCGTGGCGGCGAGGTTGCAACTTTGTGGCTTTGCTGCAACAGGCTGAATCAACTCGCAATCGCCGCAATCGCAAGCGCAGCGCGCCGCTTTTCAGCCATAAACCACGCGCTAATCTCTCCGCGTTAAGAAAGTCGGGGGCAACGTTCGCGTTCTGCCGCAGGGCGGAAACGAAGTCCCGATTTTGATGTGTTGCGCATATGCCTCACCAGCGAGCCCGGGCTTCCGCCTCGGGCGGAGCGGCAGGGTGTGAGGCGCGTAGGGTTCTTGCGTGTTCGTCTCTCGACATCGCCGGATCTCTGCGCCCGCATGACACGCGGCGGCGACGTCGCGTGCGAGGTTTGGGGGGCGCTACGGGGGCGCTGAGGGGGTCTCGCGGCTGGGCCGCAGAGATGGTGTCGATGGTCAAGGTCGGTCGGTTCAGTCTGGTGATCGCCTGCGGTCTGTTCATGGCCGGCGGGTCGGCCTTCGCTTTCGACGGCGAACGGGTTGCCGACGCGCGCAGCGCGGGCGCGCAGCACAAGTACAAGGACGCCGAGCAGGCGCTGGCCGCCGGCATCGCCTCCTATCGCAGCGGCGACGCGAAGAATTCGGTCGAGCCCCTGACATACGCCGCGCAGGGCGGCGCCGCGCTCGCGCAATGGAAGCTCGGCAAGATGTATGCGGCCGGCGACGGCGTCGCGCCCGACGAGTACAAGGCCTACAAGTACTTCCTGCAGATTGTGGAGAATTACGACGAGGACGAGACGCCGCGTCGCGAGATTCCGGTCGTGGCCAGCGCCTTCGTAGCGGTCGGCGCCTACAGCCTTGCCGGCATCTCCGGCGCCGGCATGAAGCCCAATCCCGCGCGCGCCCGAGAGATGTTCCAGTACGCCGCCACCAATTTCGGCGACGCTGACGCGCAATACAATCTCGCGCGCATGTATCTCGACGGTTCGGGCGTCGAGAAGGACCCCCGCCAGGCGGCGCGCTGGCTGCGGCTTGCCGCGGAGAAGGGGCATACGCCCTCGCAGGCCATGCTCGGGCACCTCCTGTTCACCGGGCCTGACGGCGTCGCCAAGCAGCGTGCGCAGGGGCTGATGTACCTGACGCTCGCCCGCGAATCGGCGAACGATCCCGTGCACGACAAATGGATCGTCGATCTCTACGACAAGGCGATGCGCGGCGCGACGGACAACGACCGCCAGGCGGCCGCCGTCTATCTCGAAACCTACATGAAGCGCCGCTGAGGCCGCTTTTCCCGTCAGTTCCTGAATTGCGCCCGTATCGGCACGTGGTCCGAGGGCTTTTCCTTCGCGCGCATGTCCTTGTCGATCGCCACCGACGCCAGCCGGTCGGCGGCTTGCGGCGACAGCAGCAGGTGGTCGATGCGGATGCCGTTGTTCTTCTGCCAGGCGCCGGCCTGATAGTCCCAGAACGTATAGAGGCCGCCGGCGTCCGTGCAGGCGCGCAGCGCGTCGGTGAAGCCGAGATTGACGAGCGCTCGAAAGCGCTGGCGCGTCTCGGGCAGGAAAAGCGCGTCGCCGAGCCAGGCCTGCGGGTCGCGGACGTCTTCGGGCGCGGGAATCACATTGTAGTCGCCCGCCAGGACGAGCGGCTCCTCCAGCGCGAGCAATTCGCGGGCGTGCGCGCACAGACGGTCCATCCACGCGTATTTGTACGCGGTCTTCTCCGTGCCCGCGGGATTGCCGTTCGGCAGGTAGATCGAGGCGACGCGCATGGCCTTGCCCGTTTCGTCCTGCGTCAGGGCTTCGAGATAGCGCGACTGCTCGTCTTCGACGCCGGGCAGGCCGCGCTGCGTTTCCTCGAGCGGCCGCTTCGACAGGATGGCGACGCCGTTCCAGCTCTTCTGCCCGTGGATGAGCGCGTTGTAGCCTGCGTCCTCGATCTCGCCGCGCGGAAACTGTTCGTCCGTGCACTTGAGTTCCTGCAGGCACAGGACGTCGGGCGCGCGCGCCTTCAGGTACTCGAGCAGCAGGGGCAGGCGCAGCCGCACCGAATTTATGTTCCACGAGGCGACGATCATTCGCGACTCCTTTCGGGCATGGTAGCAGACCGGCAGCCGCGGGGTCGAAAGCGGGGAGGGCGCCATGAACGAAGTCGAACAACTCGCCGCCGAGGTCGCGCGAAAGCTGATCGCGCGGCGTGAATTGCTGGCGGTCTCGGAATCCTCGAGCGGCGGGCTGATCTCCGCCGCGCTGCTCGCCGTGCCCGGGGCGTCCGCCTTCTACATCGGCGGCGCGGTCGTCTATACGGCGCGCGCGCGGGCGGCGCTGGTCAATATCGAGCGCGCCGACGTGGAGGGCATGCGCTCGGCCAGCGAACCCTACGCCCTGCTGCTCGCGCGCCGCACCCGGGAACTCCTGCGCGCCGGTTGGGCGATTGCGGAAACCGGCGCGGCGGGGCCGACCGGCAACCCCTACGGCGATGCGGCCGGGCATACGGTCGTGGCGATCAGCGGACCCGTCGAGCGCGTGCGCACGATCGAGACAGGCTCGTCCGACCGGCGCGCCAACATGGACGCCTTCGCCCGCGCCGCGCTGGAATTGCTGGACGAAGCGCTGTAAACGGGCGGCTGGCAATCCGAGGACAGACATGACCGACACGCCGCCCGACCGCCTCTCCGTCGATCCGCGCAGCCCCTTCTACAACGAGGAGGTTCTCGCCCGCGACGTCGGCATCCGTTTCAAGGGCGTCGAGAAGACCAATGTCGAGGAATATTGCGTCAGCGAGAGCTGGGTGCGCGTATCCGTCCCCAACACCAAGGATCGGCGCGGCAACCCGCTGACGCTGAAGCTGACCGGCAAGGTCGAGCCGTACTACAAGCCTCAGCAGTAAGAAGCGCCCCGCCTGTCATCCCCGCGAAAGCGCGGATCCAGAAACAGCGGCAACGTTTCGGTGGCGGACTGGATGCCCGCCTTCGCGGGCATGACATTTCACGGTCGCTTCACGGCCGTTTCATCCACCCGATCGTTTTCGCGTGCAGGCTCTGGATGAAGAGGCCGTCGATGCGTTCGGCCGCGCTCGTCGTTTCAGGATAGGCGCCCGAGGGATCCTGCAGATCCTCGACGATCTTGCCGTCCTCCGTGAAGGCGAAGACATGCCCGTAGGCCGGCGGAATAGGCCAGAACGCGCGCGGCAGCCGCATGATCATCGCGCGGATGAAAGGCTTGTCGGCGAGCCTGTCGATCAGGGCGTTGCGCGGCTTGGTCAGGCCGACCCAGAGTTTCGGCTTGCCGTCGGCGGTCGGCAGGCCGCGCATGAGATTGTCGGGATAGCCCGGCAGATTGCCGAGGACGATGGCCGCGCCGCCCGCCGGCCCCTTCGACAGGTCGAGGTTTCGCGCCGCCACCGGCACTTTCCAGATGCGATACTTGCCGGTTTCCGCGACGAAGATCGATTTCTCGTCGCTCGACATGGCGACGCCGTTGGCGAAGGAGAGGCCGGACGCCACCACCTTCGTCGTCTTCATGCCGACGTCGTAGACGAGAATGCGGCCGGTCGCCGCCTGCTCCATGATGTCGAGCACGCTCGCCTCGAACGTGCCGCCCCAGTCGCGCGGCCCGAAGCGCTGCGAGGCGTCGGAGAAGTAGATGAGACCGTCCTTCGCCACGACGACGGCGTCGGCGTAGCGGATCGGCTCGCCGTCGACCTTGTCGGTCAGGACCTCCACCTTGTCCTTGGTGACTGCAAGCAGGCCGCGCAGGGCGTCGGCCGCGATCAGCCGGCCCGAGGGATCGAAGTCGAAGCCGAGCGTGCGGCCGCCGGTGTTGACGAAGACCTCGCGATTGCTCCCCTTGGCGTCCATGCGCAGGATGTTGCCCGACGCGACCGCGGCATAGAGCTTGCCGTCCGGTCCGAAGGCGATGTGCTCGGGGCCCGCTTCGTTTCCGATGTCGATGGTCTGGAGGCCCGCGAGCCGGGTATTGCGGACATGCGGGCCGACGTAGCCGGGCGCGGCCTCGGCGGTCCATGCGTTGGGAGAAATCGGTATCGGCCAGAAGGCGAAATAGCCCGCAAGCACCATCAGGACGACGCCGAGCCATGCCACAAAACGTTTCATCGCGCGCCCCGATCCCCGATTCCGGTCTTGCTGGCGATCTTGAGGCAGCCCGCGCGTTTCGCGCAAGCGCGATATCGCCTGCATGGGAGCCGCGCGACGCGGCGCGTTGACACGGCGCGCGGCGCTTCCTAGCCAAGGCCGGTCATGCGCGCCGCCAACGCCAGAGACAGGCTGCTGTCGATTCTTCCGGTGCTCGTCGGCTTCTTCGGGCTGATGGCGCTCGGCGCGCTGTTTCCGAAATTCGCGCGCGTCCTCGATCTCGCGCTGCCGTTCTTCGGCCTGATCGGGCTCGGCTATATCTGCGGCCGCATCTTCGACTTCGGCGAGGAGGGGCTCGCCTGGGTCAACGTCTTCATCGTCTACGTCGCGCTGCCTTCGATGTTCTTCGTGCTGATCTCGAAGACGCCGGTTCACGAGCTCCTGAACTTCCGCTTCGTCGCCTGCACGGCGGGCGCGACGATCACGGCCTTCGTCGCCGCCTTTGCCGTCGGCATGAAGGCCTCGGGCGGCAATATTCCCGAGGCGACGATCCAGGCGAACGCCGGGGGCTACGCCAATATCGGCTACATGGGGCCGGGCCTGACGCTGGCGACGCTCGGCGCGGGCGCCGCCGCGCCCGTGGCGCTGATCTTCGCCGCCGACACGATCTTCCTGTTCTCCGCCCTGCCTCTGCTGATGGCCATCGGGCGCGGCGAGGGCCGGGGATTCCTGCGCACCATCTGGATCGCCTTCCTGCGGATCGTCACGCATCCGTTCAACATTGCGACGGCGGTGGCCGTCACGGCCGCCGCCTTCGCCTGGCAGCCGCCTGCGGCGGTGGCCAAGATGGCGACCATGCTGACCGGGGCGGCCGCGCCCTCCGCTCTATTTGCGCTCGGCGTGACGGTGGCGCAGCGGCCGATCAGGCGGGTCGCGCCGGAGTTGCCGATCCTGCTCGTCATCAAGCTGATCGCGCACCCGCTGATCGTCTATTTCTACCTGTCGGCGGTGGGCGGGTTCGATCGCGTCTGGACGTTCACGGCCGTGCTGATGGCCTCATTGCCGCCGGCGCTCAACGTCTTCGTGATGGCGAGCCAGTACCGCGTCTACGTGGAGCGCGCCTCCAGCGCGATCCTCATCGGCACGCTCGCCTCCGTGGCGACGGTCACAGGCTTGTTGTGGCTGATTTCCAACGACCTTCTGCCGGTTTCGCTGCTGGCGCGCTGAAGCCTCCGGCCGTTACGGCCTGTTAGCACATCTGCGCCATGGTGCGGCTGGCATGTGCAGCGCGTATCGGGGTCGGGGGTAGGTTATGGCTATGGGTTCTGTCGGCAAGCGCAAGGCCGAAAGGCGCGGTTGCCAGGTCAAGGCCCAGGTCATCAGGCCGGACGGGTCCGATCCGATTGACTGCTTGATCCTGGATTTCAGCGCCACCGGCGCGCGCGTGAAACTGAACGCGCAGGCCGAACTTCCCGCGCGCTTCAAGCTCTACATTCCATCGCGGCCCGAAACGAAAAGCGTCATCCTGCGCTGGACCAAGGGGCTGGAATTCGGCGTTGAATATTCGACGGGCGTCGCCGACGAGAAGACGTTCTTCGAGCTGATCGACCGCGTGGCCAAGCTGGAAAAGGCCGGCGGAAGCGGGGACGACGCCGATGCGCTCGCCGAATTGGCGCGCAGGATCGAAGCGCTTGAAACGAGATTGCAGGGCGCGCTCGATGCGCTTCCGGCCGAGGAAGGCGGCGCCGCCGACATCGACGAAGGCGCTGTCGCCGCCCTGCAGCGGCAGATCGACAAGGTGTCGAAGGCCGCCGAAGGCGGCGTGAAGCGCAGCGAACAGTTCCTGTCGACGCGCATGGACCAGACCGAGGAGCGTCTGCGCGCGTTGCTTGCGCCGGACGTGGCCGAAAGACTGGCCCGACTGGAGGCGATGGTCGAGGCCGGCGCGCTCGCGCAGCCTGCGCCGTCGCCCGAAGCGGACGCAGGCGGCCCCGATCCGCGCATCGTCAGCCGCATCGCCGATCTCGAAGCGAAGCTGATGTCGGCGCCGCGCGTGTCCGGCGGCTTCGATCCGTCTGCGCTCGAAGGCAAAATCGAGCAGGTCGCGCGCCGCGCCGCGGAACATGCGGAGCGCGTCGAACGATTCCTCATGACGCGCATCGACAATATCGAGACGCAGATGATCGCCGCGCCGTCCGCGCCGGCGCCCACGCGCTCGAGCGAGATCGCCGCTCTCGAACTGAAGCTGCATGAGCTCGCGGCGCGCTTCGAGCGCGAGGCCGCCGAGCCCGCTGCTGTCGCCGCGCTCGCCGCTGCGCCCGGCGATTTCGCAGGTCTCGCCGAGCGCGTCTCCGATCTCGAAATGTCGGTCATGGAATTGCGCCTCGATCAGCCGACGGCGCAAGGCGCGGGCGATATGGACCTGCATCGCCGCATCGTCGAGATCGAAGGCCGCCACGCCGAGATCATCGGCACGCTGCGCAACCTGCTGGCGCTGCTCAGCGCCGGCGAGGGAAGACGCGCGGCGGGCTGAGCCCGTCCTGAAACAATGACGGCGCTGTTTTCGTCCAATGACGAAATCTTCTAGTCCCACGGCCCCGGCGCGAAATTCGCCAGTGTGCGCGCGAGCGTCGGCTCGACGCCTTCGCGCAGGATGGCGCGGCGCAGCGGGCCGATGGCGGTGACGGCCGCAAGTCCGACGCCGCGGAGAAAATCGACGGGCAGAAAATCGGCGAGCAGCGTGCGGTTGAGAATGTCGACGCCGCGCGTGCGGATGTCGATGTCGGCGCGCCGCGACTTCTCGTAATCCGCGACGGCGGCCTCGATCGCCTTTGCGTTCGTCAGATCCACGCCGTCGAGCGCGAGCGCGGCGTCGGCCGAATCGCGGATGCCGAGGTTGAGGCCCTGCGCGCCGAGCGGCGGGAAGACATGGCAGGCTTCGCCGACCAGCATGAGACGCGGCCCGCTCACCTTCAGCGTGCGCATTCCCGCCATCGGAAAGGCGCCGAGCGCGCCCTCGATCTCGATGGCGCCGTAGCGATAGTGCGACTGGTCCTCGATCTCGGCGGCGAGTTCGCGCGGCTTCAGCGCCATGCGGCGCTTCGCCTCCTCCGGCGGCATCAGCCATACGAGGCTCGAGCGCCGCGGGGCCTCGGCGGTCGACGGCATCGGCACGAAGGTGAAGGGTCCGTGCCGCGTGTGGAATTCGGTGGTGATATCGTCGTGCGGGCGGCGGTGGCGGAGGATGCCGGTGATCGCCGTCTGCGGGTAGGACCATTCCTTGATCTCGATGCCCGCCGCCTTGCGGGCCGGCGAGTTGCGGCCGTCGCCAGCGACGACGATCGCGCATTCGATCTGGCGGCCGTCGTCGAGCCGCGCGGCCACGCCGTCGTCGCGGAAATCGTAGCCCGTGACGAAGGCTTCGAAGCGCACGATCGCGCGCATGTCGGCGACGACCTTCGACAGCATGTCGACAATGTCGTCGTTCGGCACGTTGAGGCCGAAGGCGTCGAGGCCGATCTCGTCCGCGGTGAAGAGCGCCGGCGGCGGACGAAAGATCGACGAGGTGTCGTCGATGATCCTGATGCCCCTGACGATGGCGGAGATTTCCTCCAGCGGCTCGCGCAGGCCGAGATCGTCGAGATGACGCAGCGAGCCCTCGAACAGCGCGACGGTGCGGCCGGGCAGGGGGCCGGGCGTCTTGCCGACGAGCGCGATGGAATGGCCGGCGCGCGCGAGCGCGATGGCCGCGATCAGCCCGGACGCGCCGGCGCCGGCGACGAGAATGTCGAACTTCTGCTGCGGAGCCGCTGCTGTGGCCATGAATGAAATCTCCGGGTGGTCCTAGATAGCGCGGCGGGGCCGGGTCCGGGAGACTTTCCGATCAAGCTGCGTCGGCGGGTCGCACGTGCGAGTAACCCTCTCCCGCGAAGCGGGAGAGGGTGGCCCGGCGAAGCCGGGTCGGGTGAGGGAGCTGTGATCGCGACAGAGGCTGAGGCAGTGGACACGGCCCTCATCCGTCGCGCTGCGCGCGCCACCTTCTCCCGCTTTCGCGGGAGAAGGGCGACAGTGTCACGGCGTCAGGATCACCATGCCCGTGGTCTCGCGCCCCTGCAGGTCGCAGTGGGCCTTTTCGGCGTCGGCGAGCTTGTAGCGGCCGGTGATTGGGATTTTGACCGTCCCGTCGGCGACGACCTTGAACAGGTCCTTGGCCATCTTCTCCAGCCGCGTGCGATCGGCCAGGAAGGTGAACAGCGTCGGGCGCGTGGCGAAGAGCGAGCCCTTCTGGCCGAGCAGGCCGAGGTTGAAGGCGTCCACCGGGCCGGACGCCGAGCCGAAGCTCGCGAAGGTTCCGAAGGGCTTCAGGCAATCGAGCGAGGCGGGAAAGGTCGCCTTGCCGACGCCGTCGTAGACGACCTCGCACAGCTTGCCCTTGGTGATCTCCTTCACGCGCGCCGCGAAATCTTCCTCGCGGTAGAGGATGACGTGCTTGGCGCCGAATTTCTTGGCGAGCTTGGCCTTCTCGGCCGAACCCACCGTGCCGATGACGGTCGCGCCCAGCGCCTTGCCCCACTGGCAGAGGATCGAGCCGACGCCGCCCGCCGCCGCATGGACGAGGATCGTGTCGCCTTCCTTCACCTTGTACGTCTGGCGCAGCAGGTATTGCGCGGTCAGGCCCTTCAGCATCAGGCCGGCGGCGGTTTCGTAGGAAACGTTCTTGGGCAGCTTGACGCCGAGCGCGGCCGGCAGGTTGCGCACTTCCGCATAGCCGCCGAGCGGGCCGGAATAGGCGATGCGGTCGCCGACCTTGAAATTTGTCACGCCCTTGCCGAGCGCGATCACCTCGCCCGCGCCTTCGTTGCCCGGCGTGTAGGGCAGCGGCGTCGGGTAGGAGCCGGTGCGGTAGTAGACGTCGAGGAAGTTCACGCCAATGGCGTGCTGGCGGATCTGGATTTCGCCTTTGCCCGGCGCGGGAATGTCGACGTCCTCGTATTTCAGGACTTCCGGTCCGCCCGTCTCGTGAACGCGTATCGCCTTGACCATGTCGTTTCCCCATCGATTGCGCCGGTTTCGCGCGAATGGCGGGATCATGCTTCGGGATGCCGGGCGTGGCAATGACGACTAGGTGTCTGGTCCCGGAGTGTGGGGGAATCAGCCAAGCTGCTCCTTCATTCCGGGAGGGGTTATGGGACAGATACTTCACGGCAGCGCCACGACCACGCACGCCATCCGAGCGGCGATACAGCGATCGAAGGCTCCGCTCAAAGAATTAGCTGCGCAGCACGGTCTCAATCGGAAGACCGTCGCCAAATGGCGGAAGCGGGCCTTTGTCCACGATGCGCCGATGGGGCCGAAAATCGTGCGCTCGACCGTGCTGACGGCGGAGGAAGAGGCGATGGTCGTCGCGTTCCGAAAGCACACGCTGTTGCCTCTAGATGATTGTCTTTATGCGCTACAGGCGACGATCCCGCATCTCACGCGTTCGTCCTTGCACCGCTGCCTACAACGCCACGGGATCAGCCGCCTGCCCGAGATCGCCGGCGACAAGCCCGCCAAGCAGCCCTTCAAACGCTACCCGATCGGCTATTTCCACATCGACATCGCCGAGGTCCGAACCGAAGAGGGCAAACTCTACCTCTTCGTGGCAGTGGACCGGACCACCAAGTACGCCTTCGTCCGGCTGGTAAAGAAGGCCACGGGTGCCAGGACGTTCCTCGAGGAACTCGCCGCAGCCGTCCCTTACCAGATCCATACGGTGCTGACCGACAACGGCATTCAGTTCGCCGACCTGCCCAAAAACCGCGATGGCTACACCGCCAGATGGCGCGGCCACCCCTTCGACCGGGCTTGCCAGCGACATGGCATCGAGCATTGTCTGACCAAACCCAATCATCCCTGGACGAATGGTCAAGTCGAGAGGATGAACAGTACGCTCAAGGAGGCGACGGTCCGACGATATCACTACGAGACCCACCAGCAGCTGGAAGATCATCTCGCCGCCTTCCTTGACGCCTACAATTTCGCCAGACGCCTGAAGACCCTACGCGGCATCACGCCCGCCCTATGAAGCTATCTGTAACGCATGGGCCCTGAGCCAGACCGCTTCACCATCAATCCTATCCAGTTGACCTCGGGACTGAACACCTCGAGCGTCGCATCCGGGATGTCGTGATTGCGCGCGATCGGCGGTCGTCGCGCCAGCCTCATGTTCCTCAAGCCCCGATGATTTGCTTTTCCGAAGACCGTGATCACTTCATCTGTCCTTTCTTGGAGCGGCGGGACTTTAATCTCGCGCGGCAGAAAACTCAGTGGCAGGTCAATTTAACGAAAACGCCGACGGAGATACCGCCGGCGTTTGAGCATATGCGGGTGAAACAGAAAGCACCGCGCTCAACTCAATTCCCGTTAGCGCCCGCGGTCACCCAAGTCCCGAGAAAAGTGCCGACATAAGTAGATGACGTGATCGCCGTTCCATTGGTCAGCGACACTACAGCATCGCCCGTGGAACTGTTACGCCAGAGAATTCCAGCCTTTCCGTCACTGCCGAAATTGCCTACTTCTGCGACGTTCCACGAGGGAGGGATCGCCGCGATGCCTTGATAGGCGGAAACCGAGGCGCCGTTCATCAGCGATATTACATTGGCCCCTGTAGAGTTTTCGCGCCAGAGAATGTCTGCTTTGCCGTCTCCATTGAAGTCGCCAATCCCGGCGACTGACCAATTGACCGGAACAGTGCCGACTAGCGCCGAGGAAGTAATGGTGCTCCCATTCATGAGGAACACGACATTATCGCCCGTGACGGTATTCCTCCAAAGAATATCTGCCTTGCCGTCTCCATTGAAGTCCCCAATGCCCGCCACGGTCCAGGGCGCCGGTACCGTGGCTATCAAGTTAGAGGAAGAGATCGACACAACTGTGGGCGTTCCGGTCAGGAATGAGACCACTGTATCGCCCGTCGCATTGTTTCGCCAAAGAATGTCGGTGCGGCCATCACCATTGAAATCGCCGGCGCCCGCCACACTCCACGCCGGGGGGATTGTCGCGATGGCTTGCGACGCGGTTATTGAAGCGCCATTGATCAACGATATCACATTGGCCCCTGTCGAGGAATCGCGCCACAGGAGGTCTGACTTGCCGTCGCCATTAAAGTCGCCGGATGTTGCAAGAGTCCAATTTAATGTAAATGAGCCCACTCCTGTCGTCGACTTGATCGTCGGGACGGCCAAAGTATTCGGTCCATTCATCAGCGAGATAACGGTATCGCCGCTCGAAGTATTGCGCCACACGATGCCACTGCGCGAGTCGCCGAAAAAGTCGAGGCGCGAAGGCACGAGCTTGTAGCCGATGTCGCGGAACAGGGCTTTTTCAAAATTCGCGGTGAAAAGCGGTCCCGTATAGTTCGGCTCCATCATCAGATTAGGCGTCGCCACCGTATCCCAGTGCGAGACGGAAGAGCCGCTGACGATCGGATTTGGCGCGTACATGCGCACATGCGTGCCCACCGTTCCGGCCGTAAGGAAACTGGCGGCCGCCTGGACATTGGGTCCAGTCCAGTGAAGGTTGCCGGTATTTACCTGCGCAGCGACGCGCTGCGCATTGCTCATGCTGGGAAAGTCCGCGGGGCTCGCGCCGTGACTTTCGAGATAGACCATGTAGGCATCGTCGAAGCCGTTGAATTTCGTGCCGCTCGACTGATCGACGAGCGAGAGGAAGCCGAGACCGTGGCCCATCTCGTGCAGAAGCACTGTCACGAAATCCTCGGTGCCCGATGGCGGGTTGCCGTCGAGCCCGTAGTACCAGCCGAGCGCCTGCAGGCAACCGGGCTGTCCTATATTGGAATTGAAATTGGCATTGATGTCGTCGACGGTAGGATCCTGGTCAGATCCTGTGAGCGCGTTGGCCTCGGAGCCGACGTAGTAGGTGCTCGCGCGCGGCGCGCCGGCGAAATCGCGGAACACCTGGTTGGGGCCGGCCGAGCCGAGGACCGCCGAAGTCTGGTTACACGTAAGCGCGGTGAACTGCGCGCCGACACGGATCGGAACCGAACTGGCGATCCGTCTTCCCCAGATATCGGCCGCATATTGAAACGCAATCAGCCTCTGCTGGCCGATCGTCGTGCCCGGGTTGCCGCCGGTGGGCGCCGCAGCGGTCGGGTCGTTGAAGCCGACGCCGGCGGCATTGTTATTGATGACAACGACCTGCGCGGCATGCGCGGCGGTTGTCAGAGCGATGCCCGCGAGAGCGGATGTGAACGTGGACGCCAACGCCCGATGCTTGCGCAAGATCATGAAAGAATCCCCCGATCGAATTACTTGGTCGGCGCGGGCGCATCGTGGATGTCGCCGTGATGCAGCACGCGCTTGCCGTCTGGGCCGATAGTCGCAATCAGTGGGCTTTGAAACCGCCCGCGCAGATCTACCTTCATACCGCCCGCGGGCCCGGTTGAGGGCGCCGCCGTCAGGCCGCTTGAGGACGTGCTAAACGCATTCTGCTCGGCTGGGCTGAGCACGAGAGGTTGTGAGCCCGCCGGCGGCGTCTCGGTGGGACGCCCGGTCGACGGATCGATATAGACCCTCATGCCCCCCACCGGGGCGTCATCCGCCCGGGCGGGCGATCCGGAAGTCATAAGGCATGCAGCCGCGGCGACAACCAAGCAGGCCCCGGACGTGGGTTTCTTCTCGACTCGATAAGTCATTTGAGCCCCCTATGTTGAATGGCTACCTTGTGAAAACTGGATCGACCGCGCTCTTGACGGCCCTCCTAACGCACATGCCATCGAGATACTGCATTCCCGGCGGGCACGACATCACGCTCATGCAGGAACCGGCCCGCATCGTCTGTCCGGGAGGACAGTTCGCCTTTATCTCGCAAACGCCGGACGTCATTTCAAAACCTGGCGCGCAGGCGCTGACTGGCATGGGGTTGTTGACGCAAATACCGCCAAGCCGCTGCGTGCCGGTGGGACAGGGAGCGGAGTTCATACACTTGCCATCGAGCATTTGCTCGCCTGCGGGACAGGCCCGTTTGATTTCGCAGCCGCCGATTTTACTCTCGAATCCTTGCGCGCATTGCGCCACAGCTTGCCCCTGCGAGCCAAGCATGGCAACAAAGAGCAGCAGACCGACAAAAGCAAAAACTCTCGCGCCACGCTTCATCCGTGATCACCCGCTAGCAAACTCTCGGCGAATACCTCGCAAGTCAGGCTGGCAAAGATGGGACATTGGCGCAAAGCGGTCAAGCGAACTCCGGCCGATCTGGTATGCTTACGTCAAATTTTGCAATTTCGAATGTGGTCGCCGCAAACCGACTGCCAAGTTGGGTCGAGGTTTGGCTTAGACGTGACACACGCGGTCGAACTGCGATAATTCTTGGTTAGAAATGTCCAGCGTTTTACCAGCGCGCCCCGGCGGCCGACACTTTTCTCTCGCGGCGCGTATTGCCTCCATCGCTCGCGCCTTGCAGATTCGCATATCGACGTCGAAAATCACCGGCCATATCGACGAGGCGCGCGACGGCGTTCTCTTTGGTTGGGCGCGGGAGTCCGGCGCGTCTAAGCGACGCCTGTTGGTCGACGTTTTCATCGACGGTAAGTTCGTCGGACAGGGCCTCGCCCATCTTTTTCGCAAGGATATTCTGGAGGCCGGCCTCGCCGACGGCCGCTACGGTTTCGAAATGCTCGTCGGCGCTGCGCTGCGGCATGATCTGCATGAGGTGCGCGCCTACGCGCTGGGCAACCAACGCGTCGAACTGGCCTCTCCGGCGTCGCGCGGCGAGGCAACGGAGATCGCGACCCTCAAGGACTACCTGCGCTCGACATTCTCGAGCGCGTTGACCGGAAGCGGAGAGGCGGCCGAAATTCGACCGCCAAAATCGGGCCGAAGGCAAGAGATGCTTTTTGCGCGGCGTGCGGTACCTGGCCCCACGAACTACGTCGCGCATGCCGCAAGCCGCGATGGATGCTTTGCTGAAGATGAAGTCGCGCTACTTAAGAACTACCTCATGGACTACGGTCAGCGACGCGGGAGGATGCGGGCGCCTTTGGCCGCCGCGGATATCGTGCTGTTGAACGCAGGCCCGGCGGATGACGCGCCGCTTGCCAAGAGCAAGGCGCAGGAGATGTTCGCCCGAGCGGATGAGAAAGACGATTTCGAGGCTGCATTCGTCTGGGCGACTTACGAAAGCGTGGTGCTCGGCGTCGAAGACTGTCTCATTCCGCAGGCCCACCGCGCTGTCCTTTCGGCCCTGGACAAAACCAGCGGCGTCGCACCGTTCCCGCTCTCGCGCTTTATGCGTCGGCTTGTCGACGGCCTGCCCCGCGCAGGCGCGCTCGACACGAGCTCGGAGAGCCAGCGTCGGCTCGCATGGCTGACGCTGGCGCTCTTCGCCACGGCGATGCCACACGTCTTGAACTACGTGCCAGCCGAGTGGATCGAACGCTTCATTGCGCCAGAACGAGACGGCATTTCGCCCTTCGATCGCGAACTCAAATCTGTTTTCGGCGCGACCGAATATTCGGCGACGCGATGGCGCGCCGATATTGCGCGCGCCGGCTATGATCTCGCGCGCGGCGGCTTTGTCTCGTTCACAGCGCGCGGCGACCGCATCTGGTCCGCCGCGCTCCCGCGCAGCAATGCGCCACTGGTGGACGTGCAACTGATCGGTCCGTTCAGTCGGAGGCTCGGCATTTCGGATTCCTGCCGCGCGCTCGCTGCGGCACTGCAAAGAACAGGCCATTCGGCGCGGCTATGCGACTACACGCTCGACCATCCCAACAGTATGCGAAGCGTCGAAGAACTGCCCCTGGAGCGGCCCGGGCCGGCGCGGATAACCGTGCTTCATCTCAACCTCGAGGACATACCGGCCGCCATCGCCTACCTACCAAATCTTTTCGACGATACCCGCCTCATCGCCTTTCCCTACATCGAACTGTCGAGACTTGATGAGGTTCATTGGCTGGGTCTCAAACTCGTCGATGAAATCTGGGCGGCCTCGCGCTTTCTCGCAGACACGTTCGCGTCGCGGGCCCCGACACATCTTGTTGGCACAGCGTGCAAGTCGCTCTTCGCCGTCGGCCGAGCGGAGGCTCGCAGACGCGCCTACGGCAACCTGGTGGACGTCGACGATTTCGTGTTCCTCACGGCCGGCGACGCCCTGTCGGGCGTTCATCGCAAGAACCCGATCGGCGCCATCGCGGCATTTCGTCAGGCTTTTCCCGACGACGCGCGCGTGAAACTCATAGTGAAGTCACACAGCCGCGCTCATATTGGGTCGCAACAGGAGCGCGACGTCTGGGACGCCATCGCCGAAACCGCGCAATTTGACTCGCGTATTCTGCTCATGGATCGTGTCGTATCCGATGACGAGATGGCCGCCTTACTAGAAGGCGCGAATTGCTTGGTCTCGCTGCATCGCGCGGAAGGCTTCGGCTATCACCTGATCGAGGCTATGAAACTCGGCACGCCCGTCATCGCCACCGCCTATTCAGGCAATTTGGATTTCTGTACGCCGGAAACGGCGTTTTTAGTCGACTATTTCCTGAGGCCGGTGGCGCCGGGCGAATATCCGCGCGTCTCAAGAGCCCAAACGTGGGCGGAACCCGACCCGGCCTCTGCTGTCGCGGCGCTGCGCGCGGTTCACGGGGACGCGGTCTTGCGCACACATAAGATCGCGGCGGCGCGCACTCTGGTCGACCGGGACTTCTCGACCGAAGCGTTCGCCGCGCGCATCGCGTCGCGCATTAAGGAGCTGCTCAAATAGCCAGGCAGGCAAGGCGGCCCTCGTCGGATGCCTGCTTCATTCCGCGCCCGATGATCATTGGCCCGGCTCCTGCGCGTCAGCGCGCATGGAGGCCACGCCATGCTCAATCTGTGTCGTTTTGGGACGGATCGGTCCGGATCTGTAGCGGTCCTGTTTTCCGTCGTGCTCGTTCCCGCGCTCATGCTTGTCGGCGCGGCGACTGACTATGCCCGCGTCGTCGCATCAAAGGCCAAGCTGCAATCGACAGCCGACGCCGCGGTGCTCGCCGCCGGTCTGGACGTCTCCGGGGCGTCGGACGCCGTGTTGCAGGCCAAGGCGCGGGCTGTGATCGACGCCGCCTTTCCGGCGGGCTCGCCCGTGCGTGTCGCCAGCGTCTCGCTGCGCACGGTCAACAACAACATTGTCGTGACCTTGAACGCGGAAACGGCGACCAATTTCGGCGGGTTCTTCGGCCTGTCCCGCGTCGCGACGGTGACGACGACGGCCGTGCCGAAGCAGACCGGCCGCAAGATGGACGTGGACTTCCTGCTCGACGCCTCGGCGTCGATGGGTCTTGCAGCCACGCCTGCCGGACGCGACCAGTTGCGCGCTGCAGTCGGCTGCGCTTTCGCCTGTCACGATCCGGAAGGCGGCCAGACCATCAGCAACCTGCAGGTCGCGCAGAACCTCGGCGTTCTCACGCGCCTCGACGTGCTGAAAAACGCCGTCGGCGCGATGATCGGCCGCATCGCCGCGACGCAAGGGCCGCGCGACGTCTATCGCGTCGCCATCGACACCTTCGACGATACGCCCGTGCGCGCCGTGCCGCTGACCACCAATCTCGCCTCGGCGCAGCAGTTCATCCAGACCTATCGGCTGGGGGGCAACACGTCGTTCTCCGGCGCAATGCCGCTGTTCAACGGCTACGTCGGCTCGCAGGGCGACGGATTCTCCACGCCGAAGAAATTCGCGATCATCGTCACCGACGGCGTGCAGGGCCGGCGCGATCGCGTGGGCGGCTTCCACCCCTTCGACGCGCGCTTGTGCGACACGCTGAAGGGGCAGGGCGTCACCGTCATGGTGCTGAATACGAAATACATCCCCATGCCGACGGAGGCCGCCTACCAGCAGACGGTCATGCCGATCCAGAACCAGCTCGAGCCCGCGCTGATGGCTTGCGCCTCGACCGGCTATTATTTCTCGGCGACCGATCAGGCGGACATCGACCTCGCCTTCAACCGCATCTTCGACGCCATCCAGGCGCGGCTGCGGCTGGTGCAATAGCCCCCCTCGGATCGCCGGATTTCGACGCGCCGACCTCGTCGGCGCGTTTTCGTTTGACTCGCCGTTCCCTTCACGGTATCAAAATTGTATACAAGATGTATCCGTGGAGGAAACGATGGACACCGGCGCGCTCCCCCCGTTCCCGCTCAATGCCTGGTACGCAGCGGCCTGGGACCATGAGGTCAAGCGCGACCTGCTGCCGCGCACGATCTGCAACCAGAAAATTGTATTCTGGCGGCGTTCGGACGGTTCGGTCGCAGCGGTCGAGGATGTCTGCTGGCATCGCCTCCTGCCGCTATCGCTCGGCCGTCTCGACGGCGACGACGTCGTTTGCGGCTATCACGGCCTCGCCTTCGACGGCCATGGCCGCTGCACGCGTATGCCCTCGCAGGAACGGCTCAACCCGTCCGCCTGCGTGCGCTCGTTTCCGACCGTGCAGAAGCATCGCTTCGTCTGGGTCTGGCCCGGCGATCCGGCGCTCGCCGATCCCGCGACCATCCCCGACCTCCACTGGAACGACGATCCGGAATGGGCCGGCGACGGCAAGATGATCCCGGTGAAATGCGACTATCGCCTCGTCGTCGACAATCTGATGGACCTGACCCACGAGACCTTCGTGCACGGCTCGTCCATCGGCAATGCGGCGGTGGCGGAAACGCCCTTCGTCGCCACGCACGGCGACCGCTTCGCCACCGTCACGCGCTGGATGAGCGATATCGAGCCGCCGCCCTTCTGGCGTGGGCAGTTGGGCAAGCCCGGCAATGTCGACCGCTGGCAGATCATCCGCTTCGAGGCGCCGTGCACCATCGCCATCGACGTCGGCGTCGCGCCGGCCGGCACGGGCGCGCCCGACGGCGACCGTTCGCAGGGCGTCAACGGTTATGTATTGAATACAATCACGCCCGAAACCAACGGCACATGCCATTACTTCTGGGCCTTCGCCCGCAACTACCGCCTGCACGACCAGCGCCTGACGACGGAATTGCGCGAGGGCGTCGCCACCATCTTCCGCGAGGACGAACTGGTGCTGGAAGCGCAGCAGAAGGCGATCGACGCCAATCCCGGCCGTCCCTTCTACAATCTCAACATCGACGCCGGCTCGATGTGGGCGCGCCGTCTCATCGACCGCATGGTCGCGCGCGAGGTTCCGCCGTCCGCGCAGGCCGCGGAGTAGAGCAATGGCCGGGGAACGCGACGAGAAATCGCAATCGCAGACCGTGAAGGCGCAGCTCGCGTTGCGCGAGCTGATCCTCGAAGGCGCGCTGGCGCCGGGCGAGCGCATCGCCGAGCTCGCCATGGTCGATCGCCTGGGGCTTTCGCGCACGCCCTTGCGCGCCGCGCTCATCAGGCTCGAGCAGGAAGGCCTGCTCGAGGAAATTCCCTCGGGCGGATACGCCGTGCGCGCCTTCAGCGAGGCCGACATTTTCGATTCCATCGAAATCCGCGGCACGCTCGAAGGGCTCGCGGCACGTTTCGCGGCGGAGCGCGGCGTCTCCACCACGCGGCTCGCCGAACTCAAGGAATGCGTCGCTGCGCTGGAGGAAATTGTCGAGGCGCCCGACATGAGCGCCGAGGATTTCGCGCGCTACGTGCCGATGAACGAGCGCTTCCATGCGCTGCTCGTCGAGCTTGCCGACAGCCCGCCGCTGACGCGCGAGATCGAGCGCGCCACCTCGCTGCCCTTCGCCTCGCCGAGCGGCTTCGTCGAGGCGCAGGCCGCGCTGCCGGAATCGCGCCGCATCCTGCTCATCGCGCAGGAACACCACAGGCTGGTCGTGGACGCGATCCAGAACCGCGAAGGCGCGCGCGCCGAAGCCATCATGCGCGAACATGCCCGCCTCGCGCATCGCAACCTGCAACTCGCGCTGCGCAGCGCCGCGAGCGCC
>WBZM01000722.1_pt1 | contig 41393 bp, 34 predicted proteins | sample 5204271 | NCBI WGS metagenome assembly WBZM01 (sample SAMN12344346, study PRJNA552823) | activated sludge metagenome | biome: Activated sludge suspended growth; feature: Nitrification reactor; material: Wastewater; isolation source: activated sludge from nitrification reactor of wastewater... | reverse complement strand
GACTCGGGCACCGGCGCCATGTCGGCGCGCCAGTGGGCCGGCATCATGGAGGGGGACGAGAGCTACGCCGGCGCGCGGAGCTTCTACCGGCTGGAGGCGGCGGTGCGCGACCTCACCGGCTACCGCCACGTCATCCCCACGCACCAGGGACGGGCCGCCGAGCGGATCCTCTTCTCGGTGGCGACCAGGCCCGGCGACCTGGTGCCGAGCAACACCCACTTCGACACCACCCGCGCCAACCTGGAGGTGAGCGGCGTCGAGCCGCTCGACCTGGTGATCCCGGAGGGGCTGGAGCCGCGGCGGCGCCACCCCTTCAAGGGGAACATCGACCTCGGCCGGGTGGAGCGGCTGCTGGCCGAGCGCGGGGACAAGGTCCCCTTCGGCATGATCACCCTCACCAACAACTCGGGCGGCGGCCAGCCGGTCTCCCTGGAGAACCTGCGCGCCTACCGGCAGCTGCTGGCCCGCTTCGGCAAGCCGCTGGTCATCGACGCCTGCCGCTTCGCCGAGAACGCCATGTTCGTGAAGCTGCGCGAGCCGGGCCAGGCCGAGCGGCCGGTCAAGGAGATCGCCCAGGAGCTCTTCTCCCTGGGCGACGGCTGCACCATGAGCGCCAAGAAGGACGGCATGGTCAACATCGGCGGCTTCATCGCGCTGCGCGACGACCGCTGGGTGGAGGCGGCGCGGAATCTCCTGATCCTCACCGAGGGCTTCCCCACCTACGGCGGCCTGGCCGGGCGCGACCTGGAGGCCCTGGCGGTCGGCCTGGAGGAGGTGGTCCACGAGGACTACCTGCGCTACCGGCTGCGCACCGCCGAGTACCTGGGGGAGAAGCTGCTGGCCGGGGGCGTGGCCATCGTCGAGCCGACCGGCGGCCACGCCGTCTACCTCGACGCCCGGGCCTTCCTCCCGCACCTGCCGCAGGCGCAGTACCCGGCCTGGTCGCTCGCCGCGGCGCTCTACCTGGAGGGCGGCATCCGCGGCGTGGAGATCGGCTCGGTGATGTTCGGCAAGCGGCGCGAGGACGGCACCGAGACCTTCCACCCCATGGAGCTGGTGCGCCTGGCCTTCCCGCGGCGGGTCTACACCCAGAGCCACTTCGACTACGCCGCCGAGGTGATCTGCGAGCTGAAGGCCAAGGCGGCCTCGGTGCGCGGGGTGAGGCTCGTGAAGCAGAGCCAGCACCTGCGCCACTTCACCGCGGAATGCGATTGGGCTTGAGGCGGGGCGGCGCTCAGCCGGCCTTCACCAGCCGCGCCGCGTAGAAGCCGTCGGCGCCGTGGCGGTGGGGGAGGGTGAGGAGGTCGCCCTCGGCGGTGCAGGCGTCGGCCGGCACGCCCGGGGGCGGCGGGTCGCGGCGCCAGCCCTCGGCGAGCATCCCGGCCACCACCTCCGGCCCCTCGGCGCGCGAGAGCGAGCAGAGGGCGTAGGTGACCGGCGCGCCGGGCCTGGCGTAGCGCGCCGAGGCCCGCAGGATCTCGCGCTGCAGCGCGGCCAGGCGCGGCAGGTCGGGCGCCTCGCGGCGCAGCTTCAGCTCGGGGTGGCGGCGCAGCGTGCCGAGGCCGGCGCAGGGGGCGTCCACCAGCACCGCGTCGAAGCTGCCGGGCTGGAGGCCGGGCACCGGCCTCGAGGCGTCGGCGCAGATCACGGTCACCGCCAGGCCGCGCTTCCTCGCCTCCTCCCGCAGCGCCTCGGCCTTGCGCGGGTGGAGCTCCACCGCCACCACCTCCGAGCCGGGGCCGAGCAGCTCGGCGAGGTGGAAGGCCTTGCCGCCGGGGGCGGCGCAGGCGTCGAGGACGCGGGCCTTCTTCCCGCGCAGGTGGCCGGCCGCCATGAGCGTGGCGAGCTGGGCCCCCTCGTCCTGCACCTGGAACGGCACGCCCTGGGCGGCGCGGGCCACCGCCGCCACCGAGCCCCCCTCCACGCGCACGCCGTCCGGCGAGCGGGCCGAGGGGGAGGCGGCCACGCCGGCGGCGGCCAGCCGGGCCAGCAGGTCGGCGGGGCGCGGCGTGCGGAGCGTCAGCGGGGCCGGGCCGTTCATGGCGGCGGCCAGCGCCAGCGCCTCCGCGGGCCCGAGCCAGGCCACCCACTCGGCGGCCAGCCAGGGCGGGAGGGCCTCGGCGGCGGCCAGGTGGCCGATCGGGTCCGCCTCCAGGGGCGGCGGCGCGGGCGGCGTGCCGGCGCGCTGCAGGGCGCGCAGCACCGCGTTGACGAAGCCGGCGGCCCGGCCGTGGTCCACCGTCTTGGCCAGCGCCACCGTCTCGCCCACCGCGGCGTGGGGCGCGGTGCCGAGCACCAGCAGCTGGTAGGCGCCGAGGCGCAGCAGCACGCGCGCCGGCGGGTCGAGGCGCTCCAGCGGCCGGGAGCAGTGGGGGCGGAGGGCGGCGTCGAGGGAGAGGGCGCGGCGCAGCGTGCCGTAGGTCAGCTCGGTGGCCAGGCCGGCCTCGCGCGGATCGAGGGCGCCGGCCTGCGAGAGGGCGGCGTCGAGGGCGCGGGAGGCGAAGGCGCCGCCGTCCTCGACGCGGAGGAGCACCTCGAAGGCGATGGCGCGGGCGCCGGTCGGGCGGGGGCGCGGCGCCTCGGGGGTGGCCGGGCGGGCCGGGGCGGGCCGGGGGGGACGGCCGGGCTTGCCGGGCCTGGGGGGAGGACGCGCGCTCATCGACCCAGCTCCAGCTCCCGGGCCGCCGCGCCCAGGCCGTTGACGAAGTCGGCCGCCGCCATCCGCTTCTTCCCCTCCGGCTGCACCTCCAGGAGGTCGAGGGCGGTGCCGCCGCCGCAGGCGACGCGCAGCGCGCCGGGCGCCGCCGCGGCCCGCCCCGGCTCGCCGCCGGGCGGCGCCGGCGCGGGGCGCGCCCGGTGGACCTTGAGCACCTTGCCGCCGAGGGTGGTGTAGGCGCCGGGCCACGGCGTGAAGCCGCGGACGCGGGCCGCCAGCTCGGCGGCGGGGCGGGCGAAGTCGAGCCGGCCGTGCTCCTTCGACAGGATCGGCGCCAGGGTGTGGCGCGCGCCGTCCTGCGGCACCGGCGTGAGCTGCCCGGCCGCCAGCCGCGGCAGGGCCTCGGCGATGGCCTGGCCGCCCAGCGCGGCGAGGCGCGGGGCCAGCTGCTCGGCGGTCTCCTCGGGGCCGATGGGCGTGGTGCGCACCAGCAGCACGTCGCCGGTGTCGAGCCCCTCGTCCATCTGCATGATGGTCACGCCGGTCTCGGCGTCGCCGGAGGCCACCGCCCACTGGATGGGGGCGGCGCCGCGCCAGCGGGGCAGGATGGAGGCGTGGACGTTGACGGCCCCGAGGGGCGCCAGTGTGAGGAGGTCCTTGCCGAGGATGCGGCCGTAGGCGGTGACCACCAGCACGTCCGGCCGCAGCGCGGCCAGGGCGGCGCAGAGCGCGCCGTCGCGCACCTTGAGGGGCTGGAGCACGGGGACGCCGCGGGCCTCGGCCCAGGCCTTGGTGGCCGGTGCCTTGAGCGCCTGGCCGCGGCCGGCCGGCCGGTCGGGCTGGGCGACCACGGTGACGATCTCGTGCCCGGCGCTGGCCAGGGCCTCGACGGTGGGGACGGCGAACTCGGGCGTGCCGAGGAAGACGACGCGCATGGGCGGGGGTATACGCGGGAACCTGGGCGGGGTCGAGGCTGGGATCGAGGCCGGGATCGGGGTCGGGGTCGACGTCGCGCTCCACCCTGGAACGCGTCCGGCGCCGCCGGCCTACCTCGCCGCCTTCCTCAACCGCCCCGCCAGCCGCAGCGCGTCCTCGTTCACCGAGGCGGTCAGCGACCTTCCCTTGTCCGCCAGCAGCATGGCGTCGATGGCGGTCGCCAGCTCGGCGCCCTTCGGCCCCAGTGGCTGGCGCCGTGCGATGGCGTCGAGGGCCAGCACGGCGTGGAAGCGGGCGGCCAGGTCGGCGTCGGTGTCCACCCGGCGCACCAGGGCCTGGCCCAGCGCGGCCGCCTCGGCGGCGCCGCCGGCGCGGCCGACCTCCAGGGCGGCGCGGTCGCGCACCTCGGCGCGCGGGTCGGCGAGGCGGGCCGCCCAGCAGGCGGCGCCCTTCCCCTCGCAGGCCGCGGCGGCGTCGAGCCGGGCCGCCATGCCCTCCAGCGCGGCGCGCCGGGTCGCCGGGCAGCCGGCGCCGCAGGCCTGCTGCGCCGCCGCCAGCGCCGGCCGGTCGGCCTCGCCGCCCAGGCGCGTCAGGGCGTCGAGGAGCCCCTCGGCCTGCTCGGGGCCGGCCGCGGCGGCGGCGGCGCGCAGCGCCGGGAGCGCCGCCGGGTCGCCGATGCGGGCCAGCGCGTCGGCCAGCCGCTCGCGGGCGTCGGGGTCGCGCTCCCGGGCGAGCAGCGCGGCGACGGGCGCCACCGCCTCCCGGGCGTGGAGCCGCCCCAGCGACTCGGCGGCGAAGACCCGCACCACCAGCTGCGGGCCCGGCTCGGCGTCCACGTAGCCGAGCGCCGAGAGCAGCGCCGGCACCGCCTCGGGGCCGCCCACGTCGCCGAGGAGCTGGGCCGCCTTGGCCCGCAGCGCCGCCGGGTGGACGCCGCGCTGCGCGGCCCAGGACGCCAGGTCCGGATCGCGCCCCTGCACCACCGCCACCAGCGGCGCCGACATGGGCGCCCCGAGCTGCGAGGCGGCGAAGGCCGCGTCGGGGAAGAAGGTGCCGCCCGGCCGGTCGGCGTAGAGCATGCGCACCACGGTGGGCACGGCGCGGGGGTCGCCCAGGCGGCCCAGGGCCAGGAGCGCCTTCTTCACCGCGAAGGGCTCGGCCTGGTCGTTGCCCGCCACCGCCAGCAGGGCGTCCACCGCCGCCGGGTCGCCGATGGCGCCCAGGGCGTCGATGGCGGCGATCTGCGTGAAGGCGTCGCGGGAGCCGACCGCCAGCCTGGAGAGGACCGGCACCGCCTCCCGGGCCTGGAGGGCGCCCAGCGCCCCGGCGATGGCCACGTTGGCCTCGTTGACGTCGCGCTCGGGCCGGTCGGCGGTGTCGAGGGCCTTGACCAGCGCCGGGATGGCCGCCGGGTCGCCGGTCTCGCCCAGGATCACCGCGGCCAGGGCGCGGGCCTTGGGCGCCTGGCCCAGCACCTCGGAGAGGGGCTTCACGGCGGCCTTGCGGTCGCCCGGCGCGGCGCGGGCCGCGGTGAGGGCGGCCAGCTTCTCGTCGAGCCGGTTCCGCGAGGCGGCCCGCTCGGCCCAGCCGGCCGGATCCTTGGGATCGGCGCAGGCGGCCAGGCCCACGGCGAGGAGCAGGGCGGCGAGCGCGGCGGCGGGGCGGGTGGCGGTGCGCATGGCGTCCTCCGGGCGGTGCGGGTGGTCCGGATCAGGGGGCAGGGGGGCGCGCCTCGTCGACGAGGGCGGCGCGGCGCTCGCGGGCGGCGGTGGCCAGCTGCTCGGCCACCTCCGCCAGCTCGGGGGCCCGCCCCTGGGCGGCCTGCAGGCGGGCCACCGCCTGCTCCAGGAGGTCCACGTGGGCGGACTCGCGGGCCCGCAGCGCCTCGACCCCATCGCCGAAGACGCGGAAGAGCCGCTTCAGCTCGTCGCCGCGGCGCAGCGCCCGGACGCGGGGGTAGCGGCCCTGGCCGAAGGCCTGGAGCCAGCGCCCCAGCACCAGCACCGGCCCGGCCACCCGGTGCGTGATGAGGATGCCGAGCACCCCCAGCGCCAGCGCCATGAGGCCGGTGATGCCGACCAGGGCGCCCAGCAGCTCGCGGTCGCTCCGGGCCACCAGGGCCCGGGCCTCGGCGTCGAGGGGCAGCAGCTCGGTGGCCTGGGCGTGGGCCTGGTGGAGCCAGAGGCCGCAGAAGAGCGCCAGCGCCGCGCCGGCGCCGGCCAGCAGGAGCGCGTAGCGCAGCTGGAAGCCGCGGTCGACCAGGTAGGTGCGGCGGTGGTGGGCCGGCGCCACGGCCGATGCCGGCGATCCCTCGGCCATGCGATGCTCCCCTTTCGGTGACCGATTCTACCCCCTGTGACGGGGGTGGCAACGCCGGGAAGGGCCGGGGCGGACCATGGGTACGCGAGGCGGGCTGGCGCAGGTGTGCGAGGAGATCTGGCGGGCCGCGCTGGCGCGCCTGGACGCGGCGCGGCTGGTCGCCGAGGGGCTGTCGGCGCCGGCGCCGGGCGAGGCGCTCCCGGCGGGCCCGGTGCGCGTGGCCGCCCTCGGCAAGGCCGCCGCGCCCATGCTGCGGGCGGCGCTGGAGGTCCTGGGGCCGCGGGCGCGCGAGCCGCTCTGCGTCCTGCCCGAGGGGAGCGCCGCGCCGGCCGGCGCCGAGGTGCACTTCGGCAGCCACCCGCGCCCCGGCCCCGGCTCGGAGGCGGGCGGCCAGGCGCTGCTGCGCTGGGCCGCCGAGGGGCGGGGCACCCCGGCCCTGCTCCTCCTCTCCGGCGGCGGCTCGGCCCTGGCCAGCGCGCCGGCGCCCGGGCTGGCCTTCGAGGAGAAGGCCGAGGCGCTGGCGACGCTCATGAAGGCCGGCCTGGCCATCGGCGAGCTGAACGCGGTGCGCAAGCACCTCTCGGCGCTCAAGGGCGGCCGCCTCGGCGCGGCGCTGGGCGGCGGGCCGGCCACCGTGCTGGTGCTCTCCGACGTGCCGGGCGACGACCTCTCCACCATCGCCTCCGGCCCCTTCACCGGCGACCCGACCACCTGGGCCGACGTGGCCCGCATCGTCGCCGCCAGCGGCGCGGCGGCGCGCCTGCCGGCGGCGGTGCGGCGGCGCATCGAGGCGGCCGATCCGGCCGAGGAGACGCCCAAGCCCGGCGACGCGCGCCTGGGCCGGGTGCGCCACCGCATCCTGGCCGGCCCCACCGGCTTCGCCCGGCTGGCGGCCGAGGAGGCGGCGCGGCGCGGCCTCCCGGCCGAGGCCGATCCGCTCCCGCTCCGCGGCGACGTGGCCGAGGTGGCGGCGCGCCTCGGCGCCTGGGCGCGGGCCCACGCCGGGCGCGGCCCGCGGCTGCTGGCGCTGGGCGGCGAGCCGACGGTGGTGGTGCCGGCCGCGGCGCCGCGCCCCGACGGCGGGCGCGCCCAGGCCCTCATGCTGCTGGCCGCGGCCGAGCTGGCCGGCCTGCCGGCGGCGGCCCTCTCGGCCGGCTCGGACGGCCGCGACGGCCCCACCGAGCGGGCCGGGGCGGTGGTGGACGGCGACACGGCGTCGCGGGCGCGCGCCCTGGGGATCGACGTGGCGGCGGCCCTGGCCGAGGCGCGCAGCGGCCCGGCCTGCGACGCCCTGGGTGCGGCGCTGCCGCGCCTCGACACCGGCACGCACGTGGGCGACCTGGTGCTGGTGGCGGTGGGGTAGCGGGCGCGCGCCGGCTCGCCGGCCGGGGGCGCCGTCCGCGCGGCCGGCTCAGCGGACCGGGTAGAGCTTGTCCACGCAGCGGTCGCACAGCCCGTGGGTGAACTCGGCCTCGGTCCGCTGCGAGAGCACCTCCTCCAGCTCGTGCCAGGAGCCGTCGGGCGCCTTCATGGCCTTGCAGGCGGCGCAGATGGGGATCAGGCCGCGGAGCGTGCGGGCCTCGGCCAGCGCGCGGGCCAGGGCGTCGCGCGCCGCCTCGGCCCCCTTGAGGTCGAGGAAGGCGGTGCGCCGGGCGCGGTGGAGCCGCCAGGAGACCCAGGCGCCGCCCAGGAAGGCCGAGGCGAGGGCGGCGAACACCAGCGCCAGCGAGGTGGTCGGGAGGGGCGCGCGGTAGCCGGCCAGCACCACCGCCTGGCCCACCACCGCGGCGCTGGCCGAGATCCCCTGCAGCGCGAAGCGGTTGGGGAGCAGGGTCCAGTAGCCCGCCACCATCACCGCGCCGAGCATGAGCGTGAGGTGGTGCTCGGGCGGGCGGGTGGTGTTGACGACGAGGTCGAGCGCCACCGTGGTGAGGGCCCAGGCCAGCGCCAGCCGGTCGAGGGTGGCGGGCCGGGTGGCGCGCAGCATGGCGCGGACCAGGGCGGCGCTGGCGCCCAGGTGGAGGGCGCGGGCGGCCAGCACCCAGGCCAGCGCCGGGGCCCCGGACAGGAAGCGCAGGTCGCCGGCCACGAAGGCGAGGAGGAAGAGCGAGATGCCGCCGACCAGCACGGCGGCGGTGGGCGCGTCCTCGGCCAGGGTGCGGGCGCGGAACTCGTCCTCGAGGCGGACGGGCGTGAGGGTCGCCCCGGCGAGGGCCGGGACGGGCGCGGGGGCGGCGTTCATGCGGTGCGTCGGATATCGCTCCCCCGCACGCTCCGCGCCAGAGACGCTGCGTGAGGAGGGGTCAGGCGTCCGGCCGCCGGCGGTCCTTGTCCCACGACGAGGGGAGGACGCTGAAGGGGAGCAGCTTGGCCAGCAGCGGCAGGAGCAGCATGCCCCCCGGGGCCGCGAAGATCGCCAGCGCCGGCACCGCCTTGGCGAGGTCGATGAGCTGCTCCTTCACCTTGCGCTTCTCCTCGGCCGAGAGCGCCCCCCCGGCGGCGGCCTTGGCGAGGAGCTGGCCCAGCTCGCCGGTCTCGCGGATCTCCGAGACCACCGCCTCCAGGTTCTGCGTGACGGCGTCGGTGACCTTCTCCACCGCCACGTCGGCCGCCTCCTCCCACTGCGCGGCCACCGCCTGCCAGTCGGTCTGCCCGGCCGGCCCCACCGCCTCCAGCCAGGCCAGGTGGTCGTCGTGCTCGGCCGCCGCCTCCACCTGCGCCGCGGCCAGGTCGGCGGCGTCGAGGCCGGCGCCGGCGGCGAAGGCATCGGTGAAGCGGGTGGAGGGCTCGGCCGGCAGGCCGGCCCGGAGCTGGGCCAGCAGCAGCTGCTCCAGGAGGAAGTGGCGGGTCCGCACCGGCGCGGCGGCGGCCAGCACCGCGGCGGGGCGCGGCGCCCCGGTGGCCCGGCGCGCCTCGCGCAGCTCGGCCCGCGGCAGGCCCAGGCGGGCCAGCTGCCGGTGGCGGACGTCGAGGGCGGCCTGGTCCGGGGCCGGTCCGGCGGCGGCCAGCAGGCTGGCCTGGGCCTCCACCAGCAGCACCAGCTCCCGGTGGGCGAAGGCGCGGTGCCGGGCCAGGGCCTCGGCGTCGAGGGCGCCGGTGCGGTGGGCCCCCATGGCCACCCGCGCCAGGTGGCGCCGCAGCACCGCCACCTGCCCGTGGTGGAGCGGCAGGCCGCCCTTGGGGTCGCCGGGCGGGTGGAAGCGCAGGCGCAGGGCGCGGCCGGCCGCCTCCAGCGCCCGCTCGATGGAGATGGGCGAGGCCGGGTCGGGGTGGGCCGGGTCGGCGTCGAGGGCCAGGTCCGGCTCGTCGAGGGCGGCCGCCAGGCAGGCGGCGATCGAGGCGCGGCGCCGGTGGCGGTGGAAGGGCTCGCCGGCCAGGAGGGCCAGGTCGAGCACCAGGCCCACGTGGCCGCGGGCCTGGTCGAGGAAGGCGTCCAGCTGCGCCTGGGGGGCGCTCTCCAGCCGCCGGTGGCGCAGCGAGCGCGCCACCAGCAGGCGGCAGCCGGGCTCCAGGTCGGCGCCCAGCGCGCCCGGCCGGATCTCGTGGGGCAGGCGGGCCCGGGCCGCCGCGGCGTCGTAGCGCGCCAGCTCCTCGGCGACGAGGCGGTCGAGCCAGTCCTTGCTCTGGAGGTCGAGGGTCACGGGTGGCCGCGCAGTGTAGCGCGGCGTGCCCGCGGGCTCACCCTTCATGGCGAGGCACCTCCCCCGGCCGGCGTGGGCTGGGCAGCGGACCCCGACTGTCCGGCCCCCGTCCGCCCTGGCCGGCGGGACCATGGAGCGGCAAGTCGGCGCGAAGGGAGGACACCATGAGGCGTGGCATGCTGGCTGCGGCGGCCCTGGCCTGGCTCGCGGCGTGCGGCGGCGGCGACGGTGGCCCGGCCAACGTGACGAGGACCTGCGACCTGCCGGCCGACGGCTTCTGCACGCAGATGACCGGGCCGGCCGTGGTGCTGGACGAGGGGACCCTGGCCGGCTTCTGCGCGGAGAGCGGCGGGACCTGGGGCGCGCCCTGCGCCACGGTGGGCTGGGTCGGCCGCTGCGACGAGGTCACCGAGCAGGGCGGGCTGAGCGTGGCCCTGGTCGGCTACTACTACGGGCCGGCCTTCACCACCGAGACCGCCCGGCTCGACTGCACCGGCGGCGGGGGCACCTTCACGGCGCCGTGACGTGGCGGGGCGGCGAGGCCGGCCCGCGAGGACCGGCCCGTCGCCCCGTGCCTTCAGTTGACCTTCACCAGGTCCTTGCCGCAGTGGCACTTGCCGGGGGCCAGCGCCACGGTGTTGCACTTGCAGGCGTCGCCGCAGCCGCACTTGTAGGCGGCCTTGAAGGTGGTCTCGCCCGGCTTGCCGCCGCGGTCCACCTTGATGGTGGTCCCCTCCACCGAGGTGACCGTGGCCTTGATGAGGTCCTTGCCGCAGCCGCACTTCCCCGGCTCGGCCGAGATGCTGCTGCAGTGGCACCCCTCGCCGCAGCCGCAGACGTACGCGGTGTCACCCTTCTTGAGGCCGGACCCCTTGGCCTCCTCGGCCGCGGCGGTGGTGGTGGTGGTGAGCGCGGCGACGCTGCCGGTGAAGAGGACGCCAAGGACCAGGGAACGAAGCAGGTTGCGCATGCGGTGCTCCTCGCGAGGGGTGGGCGGCGGCCCCGGGGACACGATGGGGTGGGTTCCGCCACGAGGGAGGAGTCGCGGCCGGGGGCGGAGGGTTCTCCCCGCCCCGAAAAGGGTCGGGCCGGCCCCTCTCGGAGCCGGCCCGGACGTCCAGGCCCGCGCGACGCGGGGGCAAAGACGGTTTACTTCACGGCCTTGACGCGCCCCTTCTTGTCCTTCTCCTCGGGCTCGTCCTCCGGGGAGGGCGGCACGGCCTGCGGCCCGCGCCGGACGCCGAACTTCTCGAGGAGCTGTCCCTCGATCTTCTGGAGCACCGCCGGGTGCTCCTTGAGGAAGGCCTTGGTCTGCTCACGCCCCTGGCCGATGCGCTCGCCGTCGAAGCTGTACCAGGCGCCGCTCTTCTCGACCACGTTCTGCTCGGAGGCGAGGTCCAGGAGGTCGCCCTCGCGGCTGATGCCCTGGCCGTACATGATGTCGAACTCGACCTCCTTGAAGGGCGGCGCGACCTTGTTCTTCACCACCTTGACCCGCGTCCGGTTGCCGATGACGTTGTCGCCGTCCTTGATGGCGCCGATGCGGCGGATGTCGAGGCGCTGCGAGGCGTAGAACTTGAGGGCGTTGCCGCCGGTGGTGGTCTCCGGGTTGCCGAACATCACGCCGATCTTCATGCGGATCTGGTTGATGAAGATGACGATGGTCTGCGACTTCGAGATGGTGCCGGTGAGCTTGCGGAGCGCCTGGCTCATGAGGCGGGCCTGCACGCCCATGTGGGCGTCGCCCATCTCGCCCTCGAGCTCGGCCTTGGGCACCAGGGCGGCCACCGAGTCGATGACCAGCACGTCGATGGCGCCGGAGCGGACCAGCGTCTCCACGATCTCCAGCGCCTGCTCGCCGGTGTCGGGCTGGGAGATGAGCAGGTCGTCGGTGCGGACGCCCAGCTTGCGGGCGTAGCCCACGTCGAGGGCGTGCTCGGCGTCCACGAAGGCGCAGATGCCGCCGGCCTTCTGGGCCTCGGCCACCGCGTGGAGCGCCAGGGTGGTCTTGCCGGAGGACTCCGGCCCGTAGATCTCGATGATGCGGCCGCGGGGGAACCCGCCCACGCCGAGGGCGATGTCGAGCGACGTCGAGCCCGAGGAGACCGCCTGCACGTCCTTCACCAGCGCCTCCTCGTTGCCGAGGCGCATGATCGAGCCCTTGCCGAAGGCCTTCTCGATGGACGAGACGGCCAGCTCGATCGCCTTCTCCTTCTCCGGACCCACTGCCATCGCACTTCTCCTTTTCCTTGGAAGGGGCGCCTCGCGCGCCCCCGTCGTTCGTCGGTGTGACGGGCTTCTATCCCGGCCCTCTGACACGGACCTGAACGCATGGATACTGAACGGGCGTCACCGCGTCAAGTCCTCGTCCGCCTCCTCCGGGGGGCCATGACCCGACCGGCGGCGACGACGCGTCGCTTGCGGTCCCGGCGGCTCCAAGGATGATGGACGGGATGCCGACCGACCGCCCCGACCTGGCCGCCCGCCTCGCCGCCGCGAACAAGGACGACACCGTCCGGGGCATCTGCTTCAACGCCGCCTTCGACGTGCTGCGCGAGCACGGCGGCGAGCAGGCGGCCATCGACTGCGACCCCGCCGGCAAGGGCAAGCGCTCCGACTTCCTGGCCTACCCGGTGGGCGACTTCCTCACCCTGGCCTGGGCGGCGGCCGATCGGCTGGAGCGGTCGCTGGGCGGGGTGGACGCGGCCTTCTTCCAGATGGGCTACCGCTGCACCGCCAACGTGCTCGGGTCGATGGTGGGGGCCACCATGCTCTCCTTCGGCCGCAACCCGCGGACGCTGCTGGCGCAGTCGCCGGCCGCCTACAAGGCCACGGTGAGCTACGGCCAGCGCTTCCTCACCTGGCCCGGCGAGCGCCACGGCCGGCTGGAGTTCGTGCGCGACTTCCTGGTCGTGCCCTTCCACCGCGGCGTGCTGCAGGCGGCCCTCGACGGCACCCGGGCCACCAAGGTGGCGGTGGAGGGGCGGGCCACCGGCTTCATGCAGGGCGTGTACGACGTGACCTGGGAGTAGGCGCACCCGGCCGGGCGGGGGAGGCGCGAACGGAACGTCCGCTGGGCACTTCATGCCCAGCGCGATCGTGCCGAAGAGGCTGGCGAGGGCCAGCCATGATCATCACCGCCTCCTCCGTGCAGCTGTCCGCCGCCCACGTGTCGGAGCGCGTCACCGCGCGCCGCGAGACGATGGAGCTCTGGGTCGGCGAGCGCCCGCCGGCCGCCGCGCCGGCCGCGGTCGCGCCGCGCCTTCCGCCGGCGCCCGCCGACCGGGCCCATGGCCACGGCGACGGACGGGACGAGGCCGAGGGCGAGGACGGCGCGCCGCGCGCCGGCTCGCGCCACGAGCTGGACCTGGCCATCCTCCTCAAGACCTTCCGGCTCGGGCGCCCCCTCACCAAGGCGGCGGACGAGGTCCGGAGCGCCTACGCCGACGGCGCCCAGCGCGCCGAGGCCGCCACCGCCGCGGCCGGCCAGCCCCAGCCCCAGGCCCAGGGCACCCCCGCCGCAGCGGCGGGGGAGGGCTGGGGCCTGCGCTACGACCTCACCGAGACCACCCTCTCCGCCGAGCGCACCACCTTCGCCGCCGCCGCCCGCGTCACCACCGCCGACGGCCGGACCATCGCCGCCGCCGCGGCCCTCTCCATGGAGCGGGTGGAGCTGACCAGGCGCGAGGTGCAGGTCCGCGCCGGCGACGCCGCCCGGGTGGACCCGCTGGTGCTCGACCTGGCCGGCGCGCCCGCCGCCTTCGCCGGCCGGGGCGCCTTCGACCTCGACGCCGACGGCGCCGCCGAGCAGGTGGCCACGCTGGCGCCGGGCGCCGCCTACCTGGCGATGGACCGGAACGGCAACGGCGCCATCGACTCGGGGGCCGAGCTCTTCGGCCCGACCACCGGCAGCGGCTTCGGCGAGCTGGCGGCCCTCGACGGCGACGGCAACGGCTGGGTGGACGAGGGGGACGCCGCCTTCCGCGCCCTCTCCCTCTGGAACCCCACCACCGGCGGCCTCGCCTCGCTCGGCGCCGCCGGCGTGGGGGCCCTGTACACCGGGCGCGTCGCCACCCCCTTCGAGCTGCGCGACGGCGGCGCCGCCGTGGCCGCGGTGGCGGAGACCGGCCTCTTCCTGCGCGAGGACGGGACCGCCGGCGCGCTGCAGCACGTGGACCTGATGGCGTGACGCGCCGTGACGCAGCCGCGGCGCCCGGGTCGCCGGGTCACCACCCGGCGTCCGGAGTGGTGGCGCTGGCCTGACCCGTGGCGGCGGAACGTGGCGGCGTGGTGAAGTGCCGGGCGGACGCGGTCTCCACGCCTGGAGCGAGCATGTCGCTGCTGCCGCCCGAGTACGCCGTCATCGTCGAGCAGGCGCCCATCCTGATCTGGCGCGCCGACCTGACCATGGGCTGCGACTACTTCAACGAGCGCTGGCTGGCCTTCACCGGCCGCGCGCTCTCGCAGGAGCTGGGCCACGGCTGGGCGGAGGGGGTGCACCCCGACGACCTGGCGCGCTGCCTGGAGATCTACACCTCGTCCTTCGCGGCGCGCCGGGTCTTCGAGATGGAGTACCGGCTGCGGCGCGCCGACGGCGAGTACCGCTGGCTCTTCGACCGCGGCGTCCCCTTCAGCACCGGCGGCCAGTTCGCCGGCTACATCGGGAGCTGCGTGGACGTGACGGCGCGGGTGGTGGCCGAGCGGGCCCTGGCCGCCGCCAAGGAGGCCGAACTGGCGGCGCTGCGGGCGCTCCTGCCCATCTGCGCCTGCTGCAAGAAGATCCGCGACGAGCAGGGGACCTGGCAGGAGGTGGACCGCCACCTGGCGGTGTCGCGGCGGGCCAGCTTCACGCACACCTACTGCCCGGCCTGCCTGGAGAAGCACTACCCGGAGGCCTGAGCCGCCGCGCGGCGGGCCTCAGGGGGCCGCCAGGAAGGCGCGCACCAGCGGGGCCACCTCGGCGGCGCGGGCCTCGGCGAAGAGGTGGTCGCCGCCTGGCACGACCTCCAGCCGGGCCCCGGGCAGCCGCGCCTGCAGGGCGCGCCCCACCGCCAGCGGGCTCACCGGATCGGCGTCGCTCCAGAGGAGCAGCACCCGCGCCCGCACCTCGCCGAGGCGGGCCGAGAGATCGGTGTGGTCGGCGAGGAACCAGGGCGGCACGCCCGGCAGCGAGGCCCGGTACTCCGGCCGCCAGTCGGCCGCGCCCAGGCTGGCCACGTCGAGGCCGCCGGAGGTGGCGCACAGCACCAGGCGATCGACGCGCTCCGGGTGCTCGATGGCGAGCCGCAGCGCCAGCACGCCGCCCATGGACTGGGCCAGCACGTGGCTGCGCCCAGGGGGGAGGCGGGCGACGAGCCAGGTGAAGAGGTCGTCGAGGCCCTGGATGGCGGGATCGGGCGGCGCGCCGGCGAAGCCGGGCCAGGTGAGGCGCGTCACGGGGCCGAGCTCCGCGAGCAGGTCGGCCACCGGCGACCAGAAGGCGGCGCGGCCGGAGGCGCCGGGGAGGAAGAGGAGGGAGGGCATGGGGGGCATGGTGCACCGGGGGGTGGGGGAGGGGGAGAGGGGGGCCGACCTCGAACTTCATTTCCCGTGCACCCCGAGCGTAGCGCGCCGGAGGCGCGCGGAGTCGAGGGGCGACCCCGACCTCGACCCCGACCCCGACCCCGACCTCGATCCCGACCTCGATCCCGACCTCGATCCCGACCTCGACCCCGATCGCGGTCCCTACCTCCCCCGCGCCACCTGGTCGATCAGCCTCGCCGCCACCTTGGCCGTCCGGCCGTCGGGGTCGCCCGGCGGCGACAGCTCCGCCACCTCGAAGAGCCTCACCTTCCCGCTCGCCAGCGCCACGTCCACCAGCGCCTCCACCACCTCCAGCGCCACGCCGCGCGCGGCGGGGGCCGAGACGCCGGGGGCCACGGCGGCCGGGAGGGCGTCGAGGTCGACGGTGAGGTGGACGGCGCCGACGGTGGCCAGGAAGGCCCCCAGCTCCGCCCGCACCTCGTCGAGGCGCGCCGGGGTGCAGTCGCGGTCGCGCCGCCAGCGGGCGCCGAGGCGCGCGGCGGTGTCGAGGAGGGCGGCGGTGTTGGAGGCCTCGTCTACGCCCAGGCAGAGGTAGCGGAAGGGCCAGCCGCGGGCGGCGCAGGCCTCGGCGATCTGGCGGAAGGGCGTGCCGGAGCTGGCGCGGCCGGCGCGCAGGTCGAGGTGGGCGTCGAGGTTCACCACGCCGAGCGCCGGTGGAATCGTCTGGCGCGCCGCCCACTCGGCCAGGCCGAGGAACGAGCCGTAGGCCACCTCGTGGCCGCCGCCCACCACCAGCGGCAGGTGGCCGTCGCCCAGGAGGCGCGCCACCGCCGAGCCCAGCTCACCCTGCGCCGTCTCCAGCTCCTCCCCCTCCACCGCCACGTCGCCGGCGTCCCAGGCTGGCCGCTCGCCGTGCCAGGCCAGGTTGGCGAGGGCCTTGCGCAGCGCCGCCGGCCCGCCCGCGGCCCCGGGGCGTCCCTGGTTGCGGGTCACGCCGGTGTCGCTGGCGAAGCCGAGGAGCGCCACGCCGGGCGCGGCCCCGGCGCCGAGCGGCTGGATGCGCTGGTGCCAGCGCACGGCGCGCGGCCCCTCGTCGGCGTCCACGCGGCCGGTCCAGGCGGAGCGATCAGCGAGCCGGCGCATGGCGCGGCCTCCCCTCGAAGACGACCGCGTCGGGCGGCGGCGCGGTGATGGACTGGCACAGGTCGGCCGCCCCCTCGGCGGCCCAGAGGCAGAGGTCGGCGCGGCGCCCCGGCGTGAGCTGGCCGCGGTCGGCGAGGCCGAGCGCCCGGGCGGCCTGGCGGGTCGCGCCGGCCAGCGCCTCGGCCGGCGTGAGGCCGTAGAGCGTGCAGGCCAGGCTCATGGCGGCCGTGAGCGAGGTGAGCGGCGAGGTGCCGGGGTTGCAGTCGGTGGCCACCGCCATGGGCACGCCGGCGGCGCGCAGCGCGGCCACCGGGGGCCGGGCCGGATCCCGCAGGTGGAGGGAGGCGCCGGGCAGGAGCACCGCCACGGCGCCGGCCTCGGCGAGGGCCGCCACGCCGGCCGGCGAGGCGTGCTCCAGGTGGTCGGCGGAGAGGCCGCGGTGGCGGGCCAGCAGCGCCGCGCCGCCCTGGTCGGTGAACTGCTCGGCGTGGAGCTTCACCCGCAGCCCGGCCCGCGCCGCCGCGGCGAAGAGCCGATCGACCTGGGCCGGGGTGAAGGCGCCGGCCTCGCAGTAGGCGTCCACCGCTGCCGCGCCGGCCGCCTGCGCCTCGGGCAGGAGGGCGATGACCAGGTCGAGGTAGGCGTCCGGGCGCCCCTCGAACTCCGGCGGCACGGCGTGGGCGCCGAGGAAGGTGGCCTGCACCGAGACCGGCCAGCGGGCCTCGAGGCGCCGCGCCGCCGCCAGCAGGGCCAGCTCGGTCTCGCGGTCGAGGCCGTAGCCGCTCTTCACCTCCAGCGTGGTGACGCCGGAGGCGAGGAGGGCCTCCACCCGGGCGCGGCTCGCCGCCACCAGGCCAGCCGCGCCGCCGGCGGCGACCGCGGCCCGGGTGGCGCGCACCGTGGCGCGGATCCCGCCGCCCGCCGCCGCGAGCTCCTGGTAGGTGGCGCCCGCCAGCCGCCGCGCCCACTCGTCCGCCCGGGTCCCGGCGTGGAGCACGTGGGTGTGGCAGTCGATCAGCCCCGGCGTGACGAGGCGGCCCTCGGCGTCCAGCTCCAGGGCCGCCGCCGCGCCGGCCGGCAGCTCCCGCTCGGCGCCCAGCCAGGCGATGCGCCCGCCCTCGACGGCCAGCGCCGCAGGGCCCGGCTCGACCTCGGGCGCGCCGGGCGCCTGCGTCGAGAGGCGGGCGCGCCGGATGAGGAGGTCCCACATGCGAGGAGCCTACTCCCGCCGGGGCGGCGCCGCCGCCGCGCCGGTGATCATGGGGAGGTCGAGGCCGGCGCCCTGGGCGCTCCGCACCGCCAGGTCGTAGCCGGCGTCGGCGTGGCGCATCAGGCCGGTGGCCGGGTCGTTCTCCAGCACCCGGCGGATGCGGCGCGCCGCCGCCTCGGTGCCGTCGGCCACGATGACCACGCCGGCGTGCTGCGAGAAGCCCATGCCCACGCCGCCGCCGTGGTGCAGCGAGACCCAGGTGGCGCCGCCGGCGGTGTTGAGGAGGGCGTTGAGGAGGGGCCAGTCGGAGACGGCGTCGCTGCCGTCCTGCATGGCCTCGGTCTCGCGGTTGGGGCTGGCCACCGAGCCGGTGTCGAGGTGGTCGCGGCCGATGACGATGGGCGCCTTGACGATCCCCTTCGCCACCAGCTCGTTGAAGGCCAGGCCGAGGCGGAAGCGGTCCTTCACGCCCACCCAGCAGATGCGCGCCGGCAGCCCCTGGAAGGCGATGCGCTCCCGCGCCATGTCGAGCCAGTGGTGGAGGTGCGCGTCGTCCGGGATGAGCCGCTTCACCGCCTCGTCGGTGCGGGCGATGTCCTCGGGGTCGCCGGAGAGGGCCACCCAGCGGAACGGCCCGTAGCCCTGGCAGAAGAGCGGCCGGATGTAGGCCGGCACGAAGCCGGGGAAGGCGAAGGCGTCCTCGACGCCCACCTCCTTGGCCATCTGCCGCAGGTTGTTGCCGTAGTCGAAGGTGGCGGCGCCGCGCCGCTGCAGCGCCAGCATGGCGCGCACCTGGACGGCCATCGACGCCTTGGCCGGCCCGACGATCGAGGCCGGGTCGGACTTCTGGCGGGCGCGCCACTCGGCCAGCGTCCAGCCCTGGGGCAGGTAGCCGTTGATCGGGTCGTGGGCGCTGGTCTGGTCGGTGACCACGTCCGGCGTGATCCCCCGCGCCACCAGTTCGGCGAAGACGTCGGCGGCGTTGCCGAGGAGGCCGATGGAGACGGCGCGGCCGGCGGCCCTGGCGGTGGCGAGCTTGGCGAGGGCCTCGTCGAGGGTGGCGGCGCGGTCGTCGAGGTAGCGGGTCTCCAGCCGCTTCTCGATGCGGGTGGGGTCGCACTCCACCGCGATCATCGAGAAGCCGGCCATGGTGGCGGCCAGGGGCTGGGCCCCGCCCATGCCGCCCAGGCCGCCGGTGAGGATCCAGCGCCCCTGCGGCTTCCCGCCGAAGTGCTGGTTGGCCACCGCGAAGAAGGTCTCGTAGGTGCCCTGCACGATCCCCTGGCTGCCGATGTAGATCCAGGAGCCGGCCGTCATCTGGCCGTACATCATGAGCCCCTTGCGATCGAGCTCGTGGAAGTGCTCCCAGGTGGCCCAGCGCGGCACCAGGTTGGAGTTGGCCAGGAGCACGCGGGGCGCGTCGGCGTGGGTCCTGAACACGCCCACCGGCTTGCCGCTCTGCACCAGCAGCGTCTCGTCGTCGCCGAGGCGGCGCAGCACCTCCAGGATGGCGTCGTAGCAGCGCCAGTCGCGGGCGGCGCGGCCGATGCCGCCGTAGACCACCAGCGCCTGCGGGTGCTCCGCCACCTCGGGGTCGAGGTTGTTCTGGATCATCCGGTAGGCGGCCTCGGTGAGCCAGCTGCGGCAGTGGAGCTGGGGGCCGCGGGGGGCGCGGATGGTGCGGGTGGGGTCGAGGCGGGGGTCGGTGCTCATGGGAGGCCTGGGGCTGGGATCGGGATCGGGATCGAGGTCGGGGTCGAGGTCGGGGTCGCCCCTCGACTTCGCGCGCCTTCGGCGCGCTACGCTCGGGGTGGACGGGGAAGGGAGCTCGAGGTCACGGTCATTCCTCAGAAGTGCCCCGTCAGCCGGTACCGGCTCCCCGGATGCCACAGCTCGGCGACGGAGGCCGCGGCGCCGCCGGAGAAGGTGCGGCGGTGGAGCAGCAGGCAGGGCTCGCCGTCGTCGAGGTCGAGGGCCGCGCGGGCCGCCGGCGACGGGGGGCGGGCCTCGATGCGGTACTCGGCGCGGGCCAGCGGGGCCACCTGCACCAGGTACTCGCTCGGCGTGACGGCGGTGAAGTCCTGGTCGAGGTAGCCGGGCGCGGCGGCCGGCACCACCCAGCGCTCCTCCAGCTGGATGGGGCGGCCGTCCTCGCGGTGGACCAGCAGGGAGTGGAAGAGCCGCGCGCCGCGCCGCACCGCCAGCTCCGCGGCCAGCGCCTCGCCGGCCTTCACGGCCCCGAGCGCCAGCACCTCGGCGCGGTGGGCGCCGCCGCGGGCGGCGATCTCCGCCGAGATGGGCCGGATCTCCACCAGCGTGGACTCCTGGCGCGCCGGCGCCACGAAGGTGCCGGAGCCCTGCGCCCGGGAGAGGATGCGCTCGTCGGCCAGCTCCTTGACGGCCCGGTTGACCGTCATGCGCGCCACCCGGAAGCGGCGCGCCAGCTCCGGCTCGGAGGGGATGCGCTCCCCCTCGCGCCACTCGCCGGCGGCGATGCCGTCCAGGAGGAAGTCCTTGATGCGCTGGTAGGCGGGCGCGGCCATGGTCCCCTGCTAGGCCGCCGGGGCCAGGGGCGCCTGCGAGGCGAAGGCCAGCGGCGCGTGGGTGGCCACCGCGGCGCGCTGCACCAGCTCCTTGGCGATGGCGATGTCCGGGGCGAAGTAGTGGTCGAGGTCGTAGTGGCGCACGTGCTTGCGCAGGAGCGCCATCACCTCGCGGAGGCGCGGCGAGGTGGGGTGCGGGGCGCGCAGGTCCACGCCCTGCGCCGCCGCCAGCAGCTCGATGGCCAGGATGGTGGCGGTGTTGTCGGCCATGTCCCCCAGCTTGCGGGCGGCGAAGGTGGCCATGGAGACGTGGTCCTCCTGGTTGGCCGAGGTGGGGAGCGAGTCGACCGAGGCCGGGTGGGCCAGCGTCTTGTTCTCCGAGGCCAGCGCCGCTGCGGTGACGTGGGCGATCATGAAGCCGGAGTTGACGCCGCCGTCCCGCACCAGGAAGGGCGGCAGGCCGGAGAGGGTGGCGTCGATGAGGAGCGCGATGCGCCGCTCGGCCAGGGCGCCGATCTCGGCCACCGCCAGGGCCAGGTTGTCGGCGGCGAAGGCCACCGGCTCGGCGTGGAAGTTGCCGCCGGAGAGCACCTCCAGCGTGTCGGGGAAGACCAGCGGGTTGTCCGAGACCGAGTTGGCCTCCCGCTCCAGCACCACCGCCGCGTGGCGCAGCTGGTCGAGGCAGGCGCCCATCACCTGGGGCTGGCAGCGCAGCGAGTAGGGGTCCTGCACCTTGCCGCAGTCGCGGTGGGAGAGGCCGATCTCCGAGCCCTCCAGCAGCGCCCGGTAGGCGCCGGCGGCGTCGATCTGCCCGGGGTGGCCGCGCAGGGCGTGGATGCGGTGGTCGAAGGGCTTCACCGAGCCGGCCGCGGCGTCCACCGAGAGGGCGCCGGCCACCAGCCCAGTGCGGAAGAGGTCCTCGATGTCGAAGAGGTGCTTGAGGGCCAGCGCCGCCGAGACCTGCGTGCCGTTGAGGAGCGCCAGGCCTTCCTTGGCCGCCAGCGTGAGCGGGCGCAGGCCGGCGCGGAGCAGCCCCTCGGTGGCGGGGAGCCGCTCGCCGCCCGGGCCGGCCGTCACCTCGCCGATGCCGAGGAGCACGCCCGCCAGGTGGGCCAGCGGCGCGAGGTCGCCGGAGGCGCCCACCGAGCCCTTCTCCGGGATGACCGGGAGCACCTCGGCGTTGGCCAGGGCCAGGAGGGCGTCCACCACCTCGGCGCGCACGCCGGAGTGGCCGCGGGCCAGGCTGGCGATCTTGAGCGCCAGCGCCAGCCGCACCACCGGCGGCGAGAGCGGCTTCCCCACGCCGACGGCGTGGGAGAGGACCAGGTTGCGCTGCAGCAGCTCCAGCTGGTCGCTGGGGATGTGCGTGGAGGCGAGGCGGCCGAAGCCGGTGTTGATGCCGTAGGCCGGCTCGCCGCGCTTCACGATCTCGGCGACCGCGGCGGCGCCGGCCTCGAGGCCGGGGCGGGCGGCGGGGTCGAGCTCGAGCGGCTGGTGGCCGCGGGCGATGAGGCGGAGGTGGGCGAGGGAGAGGCGACCGGGGGTGAGGAGCATGGGGGGAGGATAGCGAGAGGAAGTTGTCTAGACAAGCGGGGGCCCGGCGGGGCCTGCTTGGCGGCGGCCTGCCCCCTCTCCCCCGGAGGGGGAGAGGGCCGGGGTGAGGGGGCGCGTCCAGCGGCCCTGGCTCCGGCTCGGAGTGGGCCTCCGCCTCGGGCTCCGCCAGAACGCACACCCTGCGTCCCATTTCCCGTCGCGGGTGGGTCGCCCCGGCACCCCGCCAACCATCCGGGAGTCATTCAGCTGAGCGCCCCCAACGTCCCTGGGACGGGCGCCGCCTCGGACCGGTTGGGTCCAACCCCCCACAATCCAAGAACACTTTTCGAGAACCCTCGGATGGGGCTCCCTGTATTCGGTGACGCTTGTTCGCGGTACCTGGTGTCAGCAAGGGAGAAGGCCACGCCGGGCGAGCCGACGGGCCACCACCGAGGAGAACGCCATGACTTCCGCTCCCGCCCGCTGCTCCGCCGCCCTCGCCGTCGCCCTCGTCGCCGCCACCCTGTCGGCCTGCAGCCCCCTCGACGGCGCCACCTCCCTCGACGAGGCGCTGGCCGTGGCCGACGCCCAGGCGCAGGCGGGCGACCTCCAGGGCAAGTCCACCAGCACCTCCACGGCCGCCGGCATCACCTTCTCCCCCGCCACGGTGGTGGCCGGTCAGCCGGTCACCGTGACGGTCGGCCTCTCGGGCACCCCCATCTACGTCGGCTTCCCCTCCACCGCCCTGGCCGGACCGCGCGTGGTCTCGACCCGGACCTTCACGCTCATCACCAACCCGTACCTCGCGGCCACCACCACCGTGACGCTCTCGGCGCGCACCGCCTCGCCCAACGCCTCCGTCACCGTGTTCGGCACGCTGACCATCGTGCCCGGCCCGCAGGCCGGCGCGCCGGCGCCGCGCGTCGCCTCGGTCCAGCTCGGCGCCACCGCGGTCAAGAACGGCACCACCATCCCCGCCGCGGTCACGCTCAGCGGCGCCGCGCCGGCCGGCGGCCTGGCGGTGCAGGTGGCGCTCTCCAACGACCAGCTCATGCTCTCCAACGACGTGCCGCCGGTGGTCGTCGTCCCGGCCGGCGCCACCAGCGCGGCCTTCTCCGTCCGGACCCACCTCCAGACCGCCGCCATCACCACCCTGACCGACTACGTGGTCGCCAACGTCTACGGCGGCCCGTTCGCGGGGGCGGCCTTCACGGTGACGCGGTAGCCCCAGGGCTCGGCCGCGGTCCTTCGGCGGTGGCGCTCGTCGGGAGCGCCGCCGCCGAGGTGTTTCCAGGGGTTGCCGCGCCGGACCTCCCTTGCGGTCGTCCCCCGAGATCGAGACACGTTCGGGGCCTGTCATGCGGCGCCGACCTGCGTGTCTCTCCAGGCAGGAGGCCGTCATGCGAGGCGTCATCACCGGAAAGGACGTGCTGGTCCACACGGTGCTGATCGTCCGTGAGTTCGGCCCCCGCGCCTACCTGCGCTGCATCCGGGCCGCCCTCTCCGGCCGCCGCTGCACCTTCCTCGGCGCCCTGTACGGCCGCTCGCGCTAGAGCGCCACCAGCCCCCGCCGCGCCGCCAGCACGATGGCCTCCGCCCTCGTGGCGGCCCCGAGCTTTCCGAGGATGGCGTTGACGTGGAACTTGGCGGTGTGGTCCGAGACGCCGAGCCGCGCCGCGATGGCCCGGTTGCCCAGCCCCTCGGCGAGCAGCGCCAGCACCTCGCGCTCCCGGGGCGTGAGCGCATCGGGCCCGCCCTCGGGGGCGGCCGGCGCCCGCAGCCACCCCGCGGCCAGCGCCGGCTCCAGCACCGTGAGCCCGCGCGCCGCCGCCGAGAGCGCGGCCGCCATCACCGGCCCCGAGGCGCCGCGATCGACGAGGCCGCGCACGCCGCCGCGCCAGAGCTCCCCGGCGTCGGCCGCGCCCTCGTCGAGCAGCGCCACGACCGGCGCCGGCGCCACCCCCGCCACCAGGCGCGCCGCGGCCCCGGCGTCGGGCCCCGGATCCCAGGCGACGGCATCGGGCGCGACCGCCGTCGCCGCCGCCGGGGCCTCATCGAGGGCCGCCTGCCCGTCCACCGCGAGCCCCGCCTCGGCGCCGAGGAGCGCCGCCAGCCCGGCGCGGGCGAGCGGATCGCCGCCCACCAGGAGGACGCGCAGCGGAGCCATCGTGGAGGGATAACCACCGTGGAGGGGCTGTCGAGGGAGGGACCGTGAACGCGATCTGGGCCCGCCGACGCCGGCGCCGACCTGGACGTGGCCCTGGACCCAGCCCCGTCCCGCGCCCTCACCCCAGCCCTCTCCCCCTCCGGGGGAGAGGGGGTGTTTTCCAGGGTAGCTCGACCCCGACCCCGACCTCGACCCCGACCTCGACCCCGACCTCGACCCCGACCTCGACCCCGACCTCGACCCCGACCTCGACCTCGACCTCGACCTCGACCTCGACCCCGACCTCAGCCTCGACCCCGACCTCAGCCTCGACCCCACCCGATCGACCAGGTCCCCCCCTGGCCTCCCAGCCGATGCGCCCGCCCCGCTCCGCCGCCTACCTTCCGGCGCATGACCACCACCACCTTCGCGCAGCTCTCGCAGGACCTCACCGCGCTCGCCGCCGCCGCCGGGCCGAGCGTGCTCCGCCTGGAGGGGCGTCGCGGCCCGCCCGCGCCGGCCGTCGCCTGGTCGTCCGACGGGACGCTGGTCGCCTCGAGCCACCTGGTGGACGACGACGGCCCGCTGGAGGTGGGCCTGCCGGGGGGCGAGGTGGTCCGGGCCGAACTCGTCGGGCGGGATCCGGCCAGCGACCTCGCCGTGCTCCGCGCGGCGGCCGCCGGCCTCGCCGTCCCGCGCTGGGGCGAGCCGGACGGCCTCGGGCCCGGCGCACTCGTGCTGGCCCTCTCGCGCCCGGGGCGGAGCCTGCGGGTCGACCTCGGCGTGCTGGCGCGGGCCGCCGGCGAGTGGCGCGCCCCCTCCGGCGCCGCGCTGCCGCGCTACCTGGAGGCGTCGCTCCCGCTCCGCCCCGGCTTCTCGGGGAGCCTGGCCCTCGCCGCCGACGGCACCGCGCTCGGCCTCGCCACCGCCGGGCTCCTCCGCGGCACGCCCCTGATCCTCCCGGCCGCCGCGCTGGCCCGGCTGGTGCCCCAGCTCCTCGAGCACGGCGGGCCGCGGCGCGGCTGGCTCGGGGTGGCCACCGTCCCGGTGCGCCTGCCGCGCGCCGCCGCCGTCCCGGCCGGCCAGGAGACGGCCCTCCTCGTCACCGGCCTGGAGCCGGACAGCCCCGCCGAGCGGGCCGGCCTGCTCCTCGGCGACGCGGTCCTCTCCCTCGGCGGCGCCCGCACCGCCGGCGCGGCCGACCTCCTCGCCGCCCTCGAGCCGCTCCCCATCGGCGCGCCCGCGCCGGTGCGCGTCCTGCGCGCCGGCGAGCCGCGCGACCTGGCCGTCACCGTGGGCGAGCGCGCCGCGCTCCGGGAGGGCGGGCGATGATCCCCCTCGAGGCGCTCTCCGCCGGCCTCGCCGACCTGGTGGCCCGAGCCGCCCCCGCCGTGGTGGGCGTCGAGGACGGGCGCGGCCAGGGCTCGGGCGTGGTGCTCTCGGCCGAGGGCTACGTCCTCACCAACGCCCACGTCGCCGGCGGCCGTCGGCCGCTGCGGGTGCGCCTCCCCGGCGCCCGCGTGGCCCGGGCCGAGCTGGTGGGCCGGGACGAGCGCACCGACCTCGCGGTCCTCCGCGCCGAGGCGCGGGACCTCGTCCCCCTCCCGCTCGCCGAGCGCCGGCTGCGGGTGGGGGAGCTGGTGCTGGCCATCGGCAACCCCCTCGGCTTCGAGCGCTCCGTCACCGTGGGCGTGGTCTCGGCCCTCTACCGGAGCCTGCCGGCGGCGCGGGGCGTGGTGCTCGACGGGCTGGTGCAGACCGACGCCTCCATCAACCCGGGCAACTCCGGCGGGCCGCTCCTCGACGCCGCGGGGACGGCCGTCGGGATCTCCACCGCCATGCTGCCCTGGGCCCGCGGCATCGGCTTCGCGGTGCCGGCCCACACCGCCGCCTGGGTGGCCACCGTCCTCCTCCGCGACGGCGAGGTGCGCCGCCCGTTCCTCGGCGTGGCGGCGCGCGGCGAGGAGCTCGACGCGGCGGCGGCGCGGGAGGCGGGCCACCCGCGGGCGGTGCGCGTGCTGGAGGTGGTGGAGGGCTCGCCGGCGCAGGCCGGTGGGCTGCGCAAGGACGACCTGCTGGTGTCGGCCGGCGGGCAGCCGGTGGAGACCATGGATGACCTGTCCCGCGCGCTGGTGCTCGGGCCCGCCGGTGGGATCGCCGTGGAGGTGCTGCGGGGCGAGGCGCGGCGGACGCTGGAGGTGAAGCCGGAGGTGAGGAGGGCGGCGTAGGCCGGGCGAGGCCCGCGCCCCCTCACCCCAGCCCTCTCCCCCGCCGGGGGAGAGGGGGTGTGCTCCCCGACCTCGACCCCGCCCCCCTACGCCCTCGCCCCGCCTCCGCCCACCATGAACCCCCCCGGCGTCAGCCCCAGCCTCCGCACCGCCTCGTCGTACCTGGTCTCGCACGGCACCGTGAACGCCAGGTCCTCCGAGAACGGCATCGGGATCCACGCGCCCGCCGCCACCTCGTTCTCCACCTGCATCGGCGCCCAGCCCGCGTAGCCCAGGATCAGGAGGAACGGCCCGCCCTCGGGCTCCCTGGCCAGGGCCTCCAGCAGCTCGCGCGAGCCGCCCAGCGCCAGGTCCGCCCCCACCCGCACGGCGTCCTCCTCGGCCGCCACCGCGCCGGGCCGGTAGAGGATCCAGAGCCGCTCCGGCGAGACCGGGCCGCCCACCAGGACCTGCCCGCCGTCGCGCCCCGCCGCCCCGGCGGCGGCGGCCAGCCCCTCGTCGAGGCCGCGCAGCACCTGGGCCACCGAGATGGGGCCGGGCCGGTTGACGATGAAGCCCAGCGCCCCCTCGCCGTGGTGCTCGGCCATCAGCACCAGCGACCCGTCGAAGTTGGGGTCGGCCAGGGTCGGCGAGGCGACCAGGAAGCCCGGGGCCAGCCCGGCGGGAGTGCGCGCGGCGGAGGACATGTCACCTCGCGGCCGGCGCGGCGCCGGCCCTCCCCGGAGTCTTTCCGGGGAGGGGCGCGGGATGCAAGCCTCGTTGCGGTGCGGCGCCCGCGTGCAGGCGCGGCGCCGGGGTCCTAGGGCGCGAACACCGTCACCACCAGGGCGGCCTCCACCCGGTCCCCCCGCGGCGAGGTGTACGACGCGTGGAGCGTGGTGGTGCCGGCGGCGTGGGCCCCGACCACGCTGAAGAAGCCCTCGGCGACGGCCGGATTGTCGCTGGTCCAGGCCACCGACGCGGAGACGTCGGTCGGCCCGGCGAAGGCCATGTCGGCGAGGATCTCCACGCCGACGCTCGACCCCGCGGGGAGGGCGAGCGCCGCAGGCGTGATCGCCAGCGAGCGCGGCACGTCGAACACCTGGAACGACGCGGAGGCGGAGAGGGGGCCCCAGAAGGCCTGGACCTCGCCGAAGCCGGGGAGGTCGGCGGCGACGGTCCCCGGCGTGGCGCCGAGGGGGTACCCGCCGATGGTGACGGCCCAGATCGCCTCGCCCGTCACGTCGCGCTGCGAGCCGTCGCTGAAGAAGGCGGTGGCGGTGAACGCGGCCTCGCTCCCCACGCCGATGCTGGCCGGATCGGGGGTGACCACGAGGAAGGAGGGCGCCGGCTGCACCGTCACCGGGGCCCGCGCCTCCAGCGGGCCGAGCGGCCCGAACCAGGTGGCCACCACCTCGCCCTGGCCGGGGGCCAGCCCGAAGAGCTGGCCCGCGCCGGTGACGACGCTCACCACGCCGTCGGCGAGCCACTGGCTCTCGAAGGTCACGTCGGCCGTGGCGCCGTCGTCGAAGGTGACCGTGGCCGCGAAGGAGGCGAAGTCGCCCTCCACCACCACGACCGGCGAGGGGGCGATGGCCAGGGAGACCGGGCGCGGCTGGAGGAAGAGCGTGGCGAGGCCGGTCACGCCCTCGAACGTCGCCCGCACCTCCTGGGGCCCGCGGCCGGTGACCCTGAACTCGCCCGGCGCGCCGGTGGGGGTGGCCACGCCGGGCGAGAAGGCGAGGGCCGCCTCGACCGTCACGTCCGTCCCGGAGCCGTCGAGCCGGCGCGCGAAGGCCGAGACGCGCACGGCCTCGCCGGACGTCGCCTCGGGGGGATCGACGAAGACCTCCACCGCCTCCACCGGCGCGATGACCTCCAGGGGGATGGCCTGGCTGAGCGGCCCGGCCGGCGTGGCGACGGTGGCGGTGACGAAGATGGGGCCGAACGGGTAGTCGTCCACGCGCACCAGCCCGGGACCGGTCACGGTGCCGGCCGGCCCGTCGGTGGTCCAGGTGGCGGCCTGCGTCACGTCGCCCACCGTGCCGTCGCTGAAGATGGCGGTGGCCAGGAAGGCCGCCGCGGCGCCCACGGGGACCGGCGCGAAGCCGCCGTCCTGGACCAGCTCCAGCTGCACCGGGAAGGGCGGCACCACGGTCAGCTCGACCTGGGCCCGCACGCCGGAGGGCGCGGTGGCGGTGAGCGTGGCGGTGCCCGGGGTGAGCGCGGTGACGAAGTCGGCGCCCTGGGTGGGCGGCGCCACCACCGTGGGATCGGAGCTGCTCCAGGTCACCCAGCGCGTCGCGTCGGTGGGCGCGCTGCCGTCGCCCCAGTTCGCGATGGCGGCCACCTGGTAGGCGGCGCCGGCGCCCAGGACCGTCGAGGCGATCTGCAGGTCGAGGGACTGGAGGGCGGCGTGGACGGTGACGCGGCTGGTGGCGGCCAGGGTGCGGCCGCCCGCCTCCACGGTGGCCACCGCGGCGGTCTGGCCCACGCCGGCGGCGGTGAGGCGGCCGGGGGCGGCGGGATCCCGGAACCCGGCCACCTGCGGGTCGAGGGCGTGCCAGGCGACCGTGGCGGTGAGGTCGCCGGGGAGGTTGCCGGTGGCGGCGAACTGGACGGCCTGGCCGAGCTCGAGGTCGACCTGCGCCGGATCGACGTAGAGCGCGTAGGCGGTCGGCTCCACCACCTCCAGGCGGGCGGTGGCGGTGAAGCCCAGGGCCTGCGCGGTGACGGTGACGCCGCCGACGTCGAGGGCCTCCACCAGGCCCATGCCCGGCTCGAGCAGGACCGCGACCTGGCCGTCGTCGAGCGTCCAGTCCGCCGCGACGGGGACCTCGCGCCCCAGCCCGTCCACGCCGTAGGCGGTGAACGCCACCTGGTCCCCCCGGGCGGCGGTGGCCACGCCGGGCCGGATCACCAGCGACTGGACGCGGGTGACGTAGATCGGCGCGCTGTCGGAGAGGGTGCCGGTCGGCTCGGTGACGGTGAGGGTGGCCAGGCCCTCGGCGAGCCCCACCACGGTGAGGCTGGCGGTCTCCAGCACGGTCGTGCCGGCGGCCACGGGCTGGCCGGCGCCGTCCTGGACGGCGACCAGCGAGGGGTCGGAGGTGGTGACCGTCCAGCCCGGGCCGACGAAGCGGAGCTCGCCGTCGGTCCAGGCGGCGACGGCCTGCACGCCGCCCGCCTGGCCGACCAGCAGCACCGGGACGTCGTAGATGCCCACCGCGTCGAGGACCGGCTGGCCGCCGCCGTCCACCACCACGTCGGCGGTGGCGGTGAGGCCGGCGTAGTCGGCGCGCACCTGCGTGGCGCCAGTCGAGATCGCCATGAAGCTGCCCGGGTTCAGCTGGTCGAAGGGCTCGACGATCCCCGGGTCGAGCACCGTCCACTCCACCTGGCCGTTGGCCAGGAAGGGCCGCCCGTCGGAGCGGCGCGCGATGGCGCCCAGGCCGAAGAGCTGCTGGATCGGCAGGTCGAGGTGGGCGGGGACCACCCGGAGCGCCGCGACGCCGGAGACGTGCACCTCGCGGGTGGCGCTGCGCCCGTCGCGGGCGGTGGCCGTCACGGTGACGGTGCCGGCGGCGCGGGTCTGCAGCCGGCCGGGGGCGGCGGCGTCGAAGGCGGCGACGGCCGCGTCCGAGCTGCTCCAGGCCACCTCGGCGGTCAGGTCGGTGCCCTCCGGGCCGCCCGCCAGCGCGCCGAGGGCCACGGTGGTGCCGGCGTCCACCGGGGCGGCCGGGCCGACGACCACCAGGCCGGGCGGGACGGTGGCCCCGAGCACCGTCAGGCGGGCGAAGCCGCTGGCGTCGCCCAGCGTGGCCAGCGCGGCGAAGGCGCCCGGCGCGCGGGCGGTGGCGCGGCCCGTGGCGTCCACGGCGCCGACGCGCGGGTCGGTGGAGGCCCAGGCGTCGGCCTGCGCCTCCTGCACCTGGCCGCCGCTGGTGACGGCGATGAGCTCGAGCGCGGTGGAGGCGCCCGGCGTCAGCGCGGGCCAGGAGGCGGGCGAGAGGAGCGGCGGCGCCTGGGCCTGCAGGGCCTCGAAGCCCCACTGCTGGAGCCAGCCCGCCGGGCGCACGAAGACGTCGGTGACCACCTCGACCGGCGCCGAGGGCGACACCGTCACCGGCAGCTGCACCTCCAGCGCGCCCCAGGTGCAGGTCACGGTGGCGGTGCCGAGGGACCCGGCGTCGCAGCCGAGGAAGCTCGGCACGAAGACCTGCCCGAAGGGCGTGTCCACGGGCCCCTCGCAGCTCACCACCGCGGGGGCGCTGGAGGTGCAGGCGTCGGGCGCGATGCCGGCCTCCTCGGGGTCGGCGCCGGGGTAGCGGGCCACCACCTGGAGGTAGCCGCGGCCGCCGGCGCGGAGCTGGAGCGCACCCGGCACGGCGCGCAGCGAGGCGGCGGCGGCGGAGACGGGGATGGCCAGCTCGGCCTGCAGGGCCTTCCAGAAGGCGGCCACGCGGAGGCCGGGCGCCTGGGCCTGGTACCGGCCCGGGCCGGGGAGCGGCGTGGCGCCGGCCACCGGCACCCAGGCCACCTCGGCGGTGAGGTCCACCGTGCCGCCGGCGGCGGTGTGGCCCACGGCGCGGAGCTGGACCGGGGCGTCGGCCGGGACCCGCGCCGGCCCCTCGAGGGTGAGCGAGGCGATCTCGGGCACCCCCGCCACCTCGACGGCGGCGGCGGCGGCGAGGCCGGAGGCGGCGTGGGTGGCGCTGACGCGGGCGGTGCCCAGGGCCAGGCCGCGCACCACGCCGGCGGCGTCCACCGCGACCACGGCGGGCGCGTCGCTGGCCCAGGCCACCTGGCCGGTGAGATCGACCTGGCTGCCGTCGTCGCGCCAGCCGGTGGCGCGCAGCTGCGCCGCGCCGCCGATCGCCAGGGCCGGCGAGGCCCCCTCCACGGCCAGCGAGACCAGCGAGGGGAGGGGAGGCTGGGCGGTCACCACCACGGCGGCGGTGGCGGAGGCGCCCAGCGTGGCCGTGACGGTGGCCTGGCCGGGGGCCAGGCCGTGCACGGCGCCGGCGCCGGTGAGGGCCACCGCGCCGGGCGGGCTCACCGACCAGGCGGCGGCGGTGGTGACGTCGAGGACGGTGCCGTCGGCGTAGGTGCCGAGGGCCCGCAGCGCGGCCGCGCCGTTCACGCCCAGCGCGACCTGGCCGGGGACGACGCGCAGGGAGGCCGGCAGCGCGGGCGTGACGCTCACCTGGCCGGCGCCGGCCACGCCCTGGTAGGTGGCGGCGATGGCGGTGGTGCCGAGCCAGGCCCCCGCCACGCGGGCCTCGCCGCCGGCCACCGCGAAGCGGACCACGCCCGGCACCGCGGCGGACCACTCGGCCAGGGCGCTCACGTCGGTCGCCGTGGCGTCGGACCAGGTGGCGGTGGCGATCACCCGGGCGCTGGCGCCCCACTCCAGGGAGAGGACCGGCGGCGCCACGTCGAGGCGGTCCACCACCGGCGGGAGGACGGTGAAGGCGCAGGCGGCCTGCTGCCCGGCCACGGCGGCGGTGACGGCCACCGGGGCGGCGGTGACGGCGGCGGCGCGGAAGGCGCCCGGCGCGGCCAGCGGCGCCACCGAGGCCGGCGCGGCCGAGGTCCAGGTGGCGGCGGCGGTGAGGTCGCGGACCACCGCGTCGGTGAAGGTGCCGAGGGCGCGGAGCTGCTGGGCGCGGCCGGCCGGCAGGGCCACCGCGTCGGGGGCCACCGCCAGCGAGACCAGCGCCGGGGGATCGACGGTGAAGGCGCCGGCGGCGCTCACCGCGGTGCCGGGGAACCAGGCGCGGATCTCCACCGGCCCGCCCTCGGCGCGGCTCTGGGCGAAGCCGGCGGCCTCGTAGGCGTTGGAGACGGTGGCCACCGCGTCGTCGCCGGAGAGCCAGCTCACCTGGCGGGTCAGGTCCTGCGTCGAGCCGTCGGAGAAGGTGCCGGTGGCGGTGAAGGCCACGCCGCGGCCGAGGGGGGCGCGGGCGCCGGCGGGCGAGACCGCCAGCGAGACCAGCACCGCGGGCGTGACGGTGACGGCGGCGGCGCCGGTGAGGGCGGCGCCGGGGAGCCGGGCGGTGACGGTCACCGGGCCGCCCGCCGCCACGCCGAGGAGGCGGCCGGCGGCGAGGGGGCCGGCCTGCACGTCGGCCACCGCCGGGTCGGCGCTCTGCCAGGCCACCAGGCCGGTGAGGTCGGCCACCGTGCCGTCGGAGTAGCGGCCGGTGGCGCGCAGCTGCGCGCCGGTGCCGGCGGCCAGGGCCAGGGCGGCCGGCTCCACGGTGAGGGCGGTCAGCTCGGCGCCGCTCACGGTGAGCGAGGCCTCGCCGGGTGCGGCCAGGCCGGGGAGCGTGGCGCGCACCGTGACCGGGCCGCCGGCGCGCAGGCCGGTGGCGAGGCCGCGGGCGCCGTCCACGTTGGAGAGGGTGGCCAGGCCGGGGTCGGCGCTCTGCCAGGCCACCGCCTCGGTGGCGGGCTGGCGCGTGCCGTCGGTGAGGACCGCGGCGGCGGTGAAGGCGAGGGTGCGGCCGGCCGGCACGGTGGCGGCGGCCGGGCTCACCTCGACCGAGGCCACGGCGGCGGCGGTGACGGTGACGTCGGCGCGGCCGGAGACGCCGGCGGCGGCCAGGGTGGCGGTGACGGCCACCGGCCCGCCCACGGCGACGGCCGAGACGGTGCCGGCGGTGGCCGGGGCGCTGGAGACGCCCACGCGCGCCGGGTCGGCCGACGACCAGGTGACCTGGGCGGTCACGTCGGCGTGGTGGCCGTCGCTGAAGACGGCGGTGGCGGCGAGGGCGCGGGTGAGGCCGCGGGGCAGGGTGGCGGCGGCCGGGGTCACGTCCACCGAGACCACCGTGGCGGCGGTGACGGTGAGGCTCGCCTCGCCCACCGCGCCGGCGCCGGGCAGCATGGCCTGCACGCGCACCGGCCCGCCGACCGCCAGGCCGTGGGCGCGCCCGGCGTTGGCCGAGGGGAAGGCGGCCAGCGCGCCGTCGGCCGACCAGAGCACCTCGGCGGTGAGGTCGGCGGTGGTGCCGTCGGAGTAGAGCCCGGTGGCGGTGAAGGGCTGGTCGAGGCCGACCGGCACCTGGGCCGTGGCGGGCTCCACGCGGATGGCGTCGAGCACCGGCGCGCCGACGGTGACGGCGGCGTGGCCGGCCAGGCCCTGCGCGGTGGCGGTGAGGGTGGCGGTGCCGGGGGCGGCGCCGCGGAGCGTGCCGGGCGCGGTGCCGGCGGGGAGTGCGGCGGCGGCGCCCTCCACCGACCAGGCAGCCGCCTCGGTGAGGTCGGCGGTGGTGCCGTCGGAGTAGACGCCGGTGGCGGCGAAGCGGCGGGTGGTCCCGGCGGCCAGGAAGGCGGCGCCCGGGTCGACCTGCACCGCCACCAGCGCGGCCGGGGTCACGGTGACGAGGGCGGTGGCCGACTTCCCGGACCAGGCGGCGGTGACCACCGCGGTGCCGAGGGCGCGGCCGACCACCCGGCCCCCGGCCACCTCGGCGACGGCCGGCGCGGAGCTGGACCAGGCCGCCTCGGCGCCCACGTCGGTGGGGGCGGCGGACTGCCAGATGGCGGTGGCGGTGAGGCCGACGGCGGCGCCGCGGGCCACCTGGATGGTGCCGGGCGCGAGCTCGACGCGCACCAGCGCGGAGCCGGTGTCGGTGGCGCCCTGGCCGCAGGCGGCGAGGCCCAGGGCCGCGGCGAGCGCCAGGGCGGTGGCGGCGAGGCGGCGGAGCGGCGCGAATGACGTGGTCATGATGGGGCTCCCGGGGTGCGGTCGAAGCGAGCCGCGGAGTGTAGACGTGCCCGGAAGGGTTCACCCGACCCGCGGTGAAGGGACGGGGCGTCGCACCTGCCCGAACGGGGGAGCGTTGGCGCGATGCGCCATTCACGGACGGTGTCAGGCGGCCCGGAGAGACGGACGGCGGGTCCGCCTCAGCGCCGCTGCCGCTCGCCAGGCACCAGGGCCAAGCGCGGGCGCTCGGCCGCCAGGCGCACCCGGGGCCGCGGGCGCAGCTCGCGCCACAGGGTGCGGACGGCCCAGAGGCCGAAGAGGATGGCCAGGAGGTAGAAGGCCATCATCACCGTGAAGTAAGCGAGCGATCCGACCAGCACCACCGCCATCGCGAGGAGGAAGTCCTTGGCGATCGGCTTCGCCCGGTCGAGGAGCCGGGCGGGGCTGATCTGCACGAGGCCATCCCGCCGGCGGCGGATGATGCGGTCGGGCATCCCGGTCCTGTAACCGCCACCCCACGGCGCCGCACGGGCCGGCTACCATGGCCGGGTGGGGCGTCCCCCTCCTCCCTCCGGCCCGGCGGTGGCCGCCCTGGTGGCCGGCACCGCGCTGCTGGCCCGCTCGCAGGTCACCCACGGGTGGCTGGCGGCGGTGGTGGACGGCTTCGACCTGATGATCCACGAGGCCGGGCACCCCATCGCGGGCCTGCTCGGCTGGCCGTTCCTCACCTTCCTCGGCGGGACGCTGGCGCAGCTCACGCCGCCGGTGCTGTCGGCCCTGGCCTTCTGGCGCACCGGCCAGGGCGCCTCGGCGGCGGCGGCGGTGGTCTGGGCCGGCGTGAACCTGGTCAACGTCGGCACCTACGCCGCCGACGCCGAGGCGCGCGCCCTGCCCCTGCTCGGCGCCGGGCCGGAGGGGCACGACTGGTGGAACATGCTCGGCATGCTCGGACTGCGGGCGCAGGGCGGGGCCATCGGTGGGATCATCCAGGCGCTGGGCTGGGCGCTCCAGGTCGCCGCACCGGCCTGGGCGGTGGCGGCCTGGCTGCGCCGTCGCCTCGGCGAGGCCGGGACGAGGTAGCGCGCCGCAGCCCCGAAGGGCCCGCCGCGCCGCATCGCGGTCGCCTCGGCCGGGGGCGGCGGCGGGCCGCAGCGCTGCGCTTCCGCGCACCAGACGGTGCGCCCGGGCGGGCGGATTCGCCGCAAGGAGGCCACGACGCCGGGTGCTAGCGTCTCCCCTGGCGCGCCGCGGGGGCCGACCATGACGATCAAGCTCAAGCTGGGCAGCTGGGTGCTGGCCTGCATGGCCGCCCTGGCCGCCGCCGTCGGAGGGCTGGTGCAGCTGGCCGGCGCGCGCAGCGAGCGGGTGGCGGCGCAGGCGGCGGTGGCCGATGCGGCCGGCGGCCTGGCGGCGCTGGAGCAGGCCGACATCGCCCGCCTCGACGCCGTGCTGGTGGCGCTGGCCGCCAACCCGGCCCTGCTGGAGGCCTGGCAGGCCCGCGACCGGGAGCGGCTCCTGGCCGTGGCGCGGCCGGTCTTCGAGCGGCTGTGGCGCGACCACGACGTGACGCACCTCTCGCTCCACGCCACCACCTTCGACAACGTGCTGCGGGTCCACGCGCCGGAGCGCTCCGGCGGCCGGGTGGACCGGGTCACGCTGGCCGAGGCGGCCCGCACCGGCGCCCGCGCCGCCGGCAAGGAGCTGGGGCGGACCGCCTTCGCCCTCCGCGTGGTGGTGCCGTGGCGGATGGGCCACGAGGTGGTGGGCTACCTGGAGGCGGGCGAGGAGATCGACCACCTGCTCTCGCGCCTGCAGCTCCGCACCGGCGACGAGTACGCCCTGCTCCTCGACAAGCGGGTGGTGGACGAGGCGGCCTGGGCGGGCGCCTACGGGGCGCGCAAGCCCTGGGGCCCGGGCCCGCTGCTGCTGGTGCAGGCCACCTCCGGGCTGGCCGACGTCGCGGCGCCGCGGGCGCTGGCCGGCGAGGTGACCGCCGGGGAGGTGGTGCACCGCGACGGCCGGGCGCTGGCGCGCGGCCGGGTGCCGCTGCGCGGCGCCGCCGGCCAGGTGGTGGGCGAGGTGGTGGTGGAGCGCGACCTCTCCGCGCTCCACGGGGCGCTGGAGAAGGAGCGGCTGGGGGTCCTGCTGGTGCTCCTCGGCATGGCGGCCCTCATGACGGCGCTGCTCCCCTGGCTGGTGCAGCGGCTGGTCTTCGCCCGGCTGGAGCGCATGGCCGCCTCCCTGGAGGCGCTGGGGGTGCGGCTGGTGGCCGGCGACGGCGCGCCCCCGCTCGCCGCGGCGGCGGGCCCGGCGCCGGCCGACGAGCTGGCGCGGGTCGAGGGGGCGGCCGCGGCGGCCCTGGCCTCGCTGGGGCGCCACCTGGACGCGGCGCGGCGGGGCTGAGCCGCCGGGCGGGGCGGGGCACGGGCGCATGGTGTAGAGTGCGCCGCCATGCGGCTCCTCGCCATCGTGCCGGCGCTCGACGAGGCGCGCAGCCTCGGGCCGCTGCTGGCGGCGGTGCGGGCGGCGCTGCCCGGCTGCGAGATCTGCGTGGTCGACGACGGCAGCACCGACGACACCGCCGGCGTGGCGGCGCGGGCCGGGGCCACCGTGCTGCGCCTCCCGGTGAACCTGGGCATCGGCGGCGCGGTGCAGGCCGGCTACCGCTGGGCGCTGGCCCGGGGCTTCGACGCGGCGGTGCAGATCGACGGCGACGGCCAGCACGACCCGGCCCAGGTCCCGGCGCTGCTGGCGCCGCTCCAGGCCGGCCAGGCCGACCTGGTGGTCGGCTCGCGCTTCCTGCAGGCCGGCGGGTTCCGCTCCACCGCGGTGCGCCGCGCCGGCATCCGCTACCTCTGCTGGTTCCTGCGGCTGCGCTGCGGCGCCCGGGTGACCGACCCCACCAGCGGCTTCCGCGCCGCCGGGCGGGAGGCCATCGCCCTCTTCGCCCGCGCCTACCCGAGCGACTACCCGGAGCCCGAGTCGCTGGCGGTGGCCACCCGGGCCCACCTCACGCTGCGCGAGGTGCCGGTCACCATGCGCGAGCGGGCCCACGGCGCCTCCTCCATCACCCCGCTGCGGACGCTCTACTACCTGGTGAAGGTGACGGTGGCGCTGCTCTTCCTGCCCCGGCGCCCGCCCCGGCCCGATCCGGCGGAGGTCCACCCGTGAGCGAGCACGCCCTCCTGCCGCCGGCGGTCCAGGCCATCGCGCTGGCGGTGCTGCTGCTGGTGCTGGCCTGGGTGGTGCGGCTCATCCGCGCCCAGCGCCTCTCGGTGCGCGACAGCCTCACCTGGCTCCTCACCACGGTGGCGGCCATGGTGGTGACCGCCTTCCCGCAGCTCCTCTCGGCCGGGGCGCAGCTGGTGGGCGTGCAGGTCCCGTCCAACGCCCTCTTCGCCGCCGGCCTGGTCTACCTGGCCGTCAACCTGCTCTCCGTCACCATCGCCACCTCGGCCAGCGCGGAGCGGACCCGCCGCCTGGCCCAGGAGTGCGCCCTGCTGCGCGCCGAGGTGGAGCGGCTGCGCGGGGCCGGGGGGGCGCGGGTGGGCGGGGCCGGCGAGCCGGGCCCGGGCGGGCATCCGGGGCCATGACCCGTCCCCGCGTCACCATCGTCACGCCGTCGCTGAACCAGGCGGCCTGGCTGCCCCGGACCGTGGAGAGCGTGCTCTCGCAGGCCGGCGACTTCGACCTCGAGTACCTGGTGGTGGACGGCGGCTCCACCGACGGCACGCTGGAGATCCTGCGGCGGTACGCGGGCCGCCTCACCGCCACCAGCGGCCCGGACGCCGGCCAGGCCGACGCCGTCAACAAGGGGCTGCGGGCCGCCACCGGCGAGCTCATCGGCTGGGTCAACTCCGACGACCTGCTCCTCCCCGGCGCCGTGCAGGCGGCGGTGGAGGCCTTCGCCGCCCACCCCGAGGCCGGCTGGCTCCACGGCCGCTGCCGCATCGTCGACGAGCAGGACCGGCCCATCCGGCGCTGGGTGGCGGCCTACAAGGACCGCGCCTGCCGTCGCCACACCCACGCGCGGCTGCTGGTGCAGAACCACGTGAGCCAGCCGACGGTCTTCTGGCGCCGCGCGCTGATGGACCGGGTGGGCCACCTCGACACCGGCCTCCACTACACCTTCGACTACGACCTCTGGCTGCGCTTCTCGCAGCAGGGGCCGCCGCTGTTCCTGGAGCGCGAGCTGGCCGCCTTCCGCTGGTACCCCACCTCCAAGAGCGGCGCCGGCTACCGGCGGCAGTTCGAGGAGGACCTGGCGGTGGCGCTGCGCTACGCGCCGTCACCCTGGGTGCGGGCGAGGAAGCGGCTCAAGACGGCGCAGATCCTGGCGGCGTACCGGGTGATGGACCTGGTGGCGGGGCGGGGCTGAGGCGGTGGCCCGCGGTCGCCGGTGGGTCACCCGCGCGGGCCGGGCTGGATCCCCGGGAGGCGGACCGTGACCGTGGTCCCGGCGCCCGGCGCGCTGCGCAAGGCGATGTCGCCGCCCGCCGCGGTCGCGATGCCGTGGCACACCGAGAGCCCCAGCCCCCGCCCGCGCCCGACCCCGCGGGTGGTGAAGAACGGCTCGAAGGCGCGCGACCGCGTCGCCTCGTCCATGCCGATCCCGGTGTCCGAGACGATGACGGTCACCGCGTCCCCCTCGACGCTGGCCAGGAGGCGGACGTCGTTGGGCTGCTCGCCCGTGGACTGCCCCGCGTTGATGAGGAGCAGGGCCAGGAGCTGCACCAGGTCCGGGTAGGGGACCTCCACCTGGAGCGGTCCCGGGATCCCGACCTCCACGCTCCGGCAGGACGCCAGCTCGCGCCCCGCCACCCGGCAGGCGGCCTGGGCGGCCGACGCCAGGGCGCTCGGGGACGTGCCCGCGGGCGGCCCCTCCTCTGCGAAGGCCCGCAGGTCCGCCACCAGCTCGCGGATGCGGTCCGCCCCCTCGGCGGCGTCGCACAGGGCCTGGTCCACCTCCGCCCGGCCGGCGCCGTCCACGCCGGCGCGCAGTTCCTCCCGCGCGAAGGCGACGCCGGCGCGCACGCCGGAGAGCGGGTTGTTGATCTCGTGCGCGAGGCCGCGGACCAGCACGCCGGTGGTCGCCAGCCGCTCCGCGGCGCGCAGGCGGGCCTCGGCCTCGGCGCGGGCGGCGGCATCCTGCCGCTGCCGCACGGCCGCGGCCCGCAGCGCCCGGGCCGACTCGGCGAGCGCCGAGACCTCCTCCTTGCCGGTCGGGGGCGGGACCTGGGCCTCGAGGTCGCCGGCGGCCAGGGCGCGCAGCGCCGCGGTCAGGCGGGACAGCGGGCCGGTCACCCGCGACCGGACCTGGAGCAGGGTGATCGCGAGGAGCGCCAGGGCGCCGCCGAGGAGGAGCGTGGCGCGCTGGACCATCCGCTCGGCGGCCCGGCGCTCGGCCACGACGTGCTCCCGGGTGGCCAGCACGGTGGCGTCCGAGAGCGCCGAGGCGGCCTCCAGGGCGGCCACGCCGAGCCGGAGGAACTCGGGCTGGCCGAGGGAGTACGGCCCGCCCGCCGCCGCCTCCGGGAGCACCCGGGCCACCGCCGGGTCCATCCGCTCCCAGTAGGCGACCTGGAGGTGGGCCATCGCCTCCTCCACCGCGGGGTGGTCGAGCCCCTGTGAGAGCGCCAGCAGGTCCCGCCAGTGGGCCCTCACCTCGGCGCGGCGGGCGGCGATGGCGGCGGCCTGGGCGGGCGGGAGGCGGGCGCCGCCCAGCATGGTGGCGCTCAGGAGGGAGACGGCCGGGCCCGCGGCATCCCGGAAGCGGAGCGTCTTGAGCTTGAGGATGCCGAGGCGCAGGGTGACGCCCTCGTGCGCCCCCTCGGCGAAGGTGACCTGGGAGAGCACCTCGCCGATCTCCGAGATCAGCTCCGAGGCGGCGCCGAACCAGCGGTCCGGCAACGCCGGATCGCGCGCCGCCTTCGGGAGGACCATCTCGCGGTCGACCTCGTCCCGGAGGGGCGCCAGGGCACGGCGCGCCGCCTCCAGCCGCGCCAGCGGCGCGGGCGCCGGCGGGTCCCCGGAACGCAGCCGCACCAGCGCGCGCTCCAGCGCCGCCTCGCCGGCGCCGCGGTGTTCGGCGATGAAGGCGCGGTTCGCCGCCGAGCCCTCGGGCGGCCCCGCGTCGCCCAGGACCACGGTGACCCTCCCGCGCTCGAAGCCCAGGTGGCGGACCGCCTGGAAGAGCAGGTCCGCCAGCTCGTTCTGCGAGACCACCAGCTCGGCGCGGCGCCGCTCGGCCAGCGCCTGGAGGAGCGGCGGGCCGCCCACGGCAACGGTGAGCGCGCCCACCACCAGCAGCGCCACCGTGATCCGGGCCTGGATGCTCCACCACCTCGCTGACCAGGCCTCCCGGACGCGCATCGACCCCCTCGCCTTGCCGCCGCCGCGGCACGGGCGGGGCGGATTCAGTGTGAGGGGCCGCGGGCCCGGGCGCCCGGATGGCGGTCAAGGGCGGTGCCGGTGCGGCAACGTGCCGCGCGGGCGCTGCCCGCCGGACCGCGGGGTCCATCCACGTCAGGCGGGAGAGGATCCGAGCGGCGCCCGCACCAGCGCCTCGTGGCGCGCGCCGCGGGGGCCGAGGTGGCTCTCGAAGAGGACCAGGGCCGTGGCGCGCCAGGCGAGGGGCTCGGGCGGGGGCGCCTCGAGGAGCCGCGCCAGCGAGGGGGCGCCGCGGGGGGAGCGGGCGCGGGCCAGCGTGAGGTGAGGGGAGAAGGGCTTCGGGGCTGCGATCGAGGTCGGGGTCGAGGTCGAGGTCGAGGTCGCCGTCGCGGTCCCACCGATCCGCGCCGCCAGAACCCCGGCCAGCGCCCGCACCCCCGCCACGTCACCCCGCACCCCCATCCACAGCACCCTCGGCCGCCGCGCCGACGGGAAGGCCCCGAGCCCCGCCACCTCGAGGTCGAGCGGCCGCCCCGCGGCGGCGGCGGCCTCGACGGCCCGCGCCACGGCCTCGACCTGCGCCGCCGGCACCTCGCCGAGGAAGGCCAGCGTCAGGTGGAGGGTGGCGGGATCGGTCCAGCGGGCGTCTCGCGCCGCGGGGCCGGCGGCGCGGCGCACCGCCTCCTGCGCCGCGGCGAGGCCGGCGCGGAGGGCGGGATCGGGCTCCAGCGCGATGAAGAGGCGCGGCGTGGTGCTACTCGACGGTCACGCTCTTCGCCAGGTTCCTGGGCTGGTCCACGTCCGTGCCCTTCAGGTCGGCCACGTGGTAGCTGAGGAACTGGAGCGGGATGATGGAGAGGAGCGGCGCCAGGAGCGGCGGCGCCGCCGGGACGGTGAGGGCCACCTCGGCCAGCGAGGCGGCGTGCACGTCGCCCTCCGAGACCACGGCGTAGACCATCCCGCCGCGGGCCCGCACCTCCTCCATGTTGCCCAGGGTCTTCTCGTAGGCCGGCTCGCGCGTCGCCAGCACCACCACCGGGAGCTTCTCGTCGATGAGGGCGATGGGGCCGTGCTTCATCTCGCCGGCGGCGTACCCCTCGGCGTGGATGTAGGAGATCTCCTTGAGCTTGAGCGCCCCCTCCAGCGCCACCGGGTGCTGCGCCCCGCGCCCCAGGAAGAGCACGTCGCGGGCGGCGGCGCAGCGCTTGGCCACCGGCATGACGGCCGCCTCCTGGCGGATCATCTGCTCCATCCAGGACGGCACGTGGCGCAGCGCCTCCAGCAGCTCGCGCCCCCGCTCCACGGAGACGGTGCCGCGCAGGCGGCCCAGCTTCACCGCCAGCAGGTAGAGGGCGGCCAGCTGGGTGGTGAAGGCCTTGGTGGAGGCCACGCCGATCTCGGGGCCGGCGCGCGTGAAGAGCGTGCCGCCGTC
>WBZM01000720.1_pt1 | contig 41416 bp, 42 predicted proteins | sample 5204271 | NCBI WGS metagenome assembly WBZM01 (sample SAMN12344346, study PRJNA552823) | activated sludge metagenome | biome: Activated sludge suspended growth; feature: Nitrification reactor; material: Wastewater; isolation source: activated sludge from nitrification reactor of wastewater... | reverse complement strand
CGGTCGCCGGGCTCGATCCGGCCCACGTGGCCGAGACGGTCGAGTCGGGCGGCGAGATCGGGATCTCGATCGAAGGCAAGGACCACACGCTCACCCCGGAGGACCTGCTGCTCAGCATGGAACCGCTCGAGGGCTATCAGGTGGAAGCAGAGTCGGGCCACGCAGTCGCCCTCGCCCTTGAACTCGACGACGAGCTGATCCGCGAGGGCCTGGCCCGCGAGATCGTCCACGCCGTCCAGAACGCCCGCAAGGATGCCGGCCTCGAGATCACCGACCGGATCGGCCTTTCGCTGGCCGGCGACCAGGAACTTCTCGATGCCGCCGCCACCCATGAGGGCTACGTGACCGGAGAAGTTCTGGCCCGGACGATCGAACTCGGCGGCGACACGGCCGAGGCGGCCAGCCCCGGCACCCCCGAAGTGACGATCGACGGCCGGGCGCTGAAGATCTCGGTCACCCGGGTCGACTGAGAATCGCCGGCCGACGCCGGGCCGATATCTTCACCCAATGGCTTCCGCTCGTCCCCGCGCGAAAACCCAGGCTGAACGCCGCGCGGAGACACGCGCGGCGCTGCTCGATGCGACCGTCGAATCGCTGGTCACTTACGGGTACACCGGGACCACCACCGGCCGGATCGCCGAACTGGCCGGCGTTTCCCGCGGGGCACAGACCCCCTATTTCCGCAGCCGGGCGGACCTGCTCAGTGCCGCCGTGACCCATCTCGCCGAGTTGAGGCTGGCCGCCGTGCGGGAACGGTTCAGCGGCAAGGCGATCACCGTCGAGGAAGGCCTCGACGCGCTCTGGGAGGAGCATCAGGGTGACGCGTTCGACGCCCTGCTTGAACTGTGGATCGCTTCACGGACCGACGATGAGATGCGCGAGCACCTGGTCAGGATCGAAAGGGACGTCGGGGTGGCAATCGTTCAGGAGTCGGCGAGGGCGCTCGGTCCGATCGCCGACCGGCCCGACTTCAACGACGACATGATCTACATCCTCGCCACCATGCGCGGCCTGTCCATGATGAGGATCAGCCACGGTGTCAGTGACCGGACCCTGAACCGACGCTGGACCGAGATCCGGGAACGGCTGGCTCAGGTTCTGACCTGAGTCAGAGGCCCATGGTCTTGCCGATCAGTTCCTTCATGATCTCGTTGGTTCCGGCGTAGATCCGGCCGACCCGGGCGTCCACCCAGGCCTTGCCGATGCGGTACTCGGTCGTGTACCCGTAACCACCGTGGAGCTGGACTCCGGCGTCCGTCACCTTGCTGACCAGTTCGGTGGTCCACCACTTGGCCATCGCCGCCTCCTCAACCGTGCAGGTCCCGTCCACGTACCGCTCGATGCACCGGTCGATGAAACAGCGGCCGATCTCGACCTCGGTCCGCAGTTCGGCCAGGGTGAAGCGGTTGTGCTGGAAGTTGGCGATCGGCCGGCCGAATGCCTTGCGCTCCTTCGCGTAATCGATGGTCATGGCCAGGGCAGCCTCGGCGCCGGCCATCGATGAAACCGAGAGCGTCAGCCGTTCCGGCACCAGCCGGGAGACCAGCTGCAGGAAGCCGGAGCCTTCCTCGCCGAGCATGTTTTCCTGCGGCACGTAGCAGTCGTTGAAGAAGAGCTCGGACGTGTCCGAGGCGTGCTGGCCGAGCTTCTCGATCTGCTTGCCGCGCTCGAACCCCTCCATGCCCTCTTCGATCACGAAAAGCGACAGACCCCCGTGAGGGTCATCGGAGGTCCGGACCGCGACCACGACCTGATCGGCGTTGATGCCGTTGGTGATGAAGGTCTTGGCACCATTGACGATCCAGCCTTCGCCGTCCCGCTTGCCCCGGGTGGAGATCGCGGCCAGGTCGGAACCGGTGCCGGGTTCGGTCATCGCGACGGCCAGCACCTTCTCGCCGGAAGCGATTTGCGGCAGCCATCGCTGCTTCTGCTCCTCGTTGGCCGTGCTCATGATGTAGGGCACGACGATGTCGGTGTGGAGCAGGGGGCCACCCATGCCCGCGCCAACCCCGGCCCAGACGGATTCCTCGGCCAGCACCACGTTGAAGCGCCAGTCATCGACGCCCGGGCCGCCGTACTCCTCGGGCACTTCCATCGAGAGGAAGCCGTACTCGGCGCATTTGGTGAACAGGCTCTTGGGAACGATGTGATCCCGCTCCCACTGCGGGTACTCGGGGACCACTTCCTTCTCGAGGAAACGACGAAAGCTCTCGCGATAGTCGTCGTGCTCCGCTTCGAAAATGGTCCGCTTGCCGACTACCTGCGCTGCACTCTCCGGTCTCTCCATGCCGGAAGCCTAGTCCGCTTGCGCAGATCAGGGGTCAAGCTCGGGCGGCATCGCCTTCGGCCCGTCCGGGTACATCCAGGCGATCAGCTCCTCATCCATCGATGTGGTGTCGGCATGCTCGGTCGGAGCGCCGACGATCAGCCAGAGCTGGTCCGCATCGGTGTCGTTGAACGGCTGGCGCACCGTCTCCGGCTCGACCACGACCGCGTCCATCGGTTCAAGCATGAGCAGCTCGTCCCCGACCCGCAGCTTGCCGGTGCCTTCGAGCAGCAGGTAAAGCTCCTCGGTCGTCTTGTGCCGGTGCCGGGTCGAGGCCTGGCCCGGCTCGATCCGCCAGAGCCTGGCCCCGAGTTCCTTCGCCTCAAGCTGCCGGCCAAGGTCCGTGTTGAGCACACCCATCTGGTTAGAACGCCGCCAGAACTGCTCCCCCACCCTCAACCGACGAAACCCACTCACGGGACCGGTCCTCCTCCAGGTTCTGAGGGGTGGGCGCCGTGGGGGTGCCCGACTGGGACTGTGCACACCAAGGGTACCCCCACGGCGCTCACCCCCTCGACCCCGCTACGAACGCGCCTCGGGAATGATGAAGTCGGTCTTCTTCGAGTCCTCGAACTTGACCCAGCAATGCTCGGGAGCTGCCCCGGCGACCTCGATCAGCGCCTCTTCGATGCGCTTGGCGATCTCGGCCTTCTGCTCATCGGAGCGGCCCTCGAACCAGTGGATCTGCACGAACGGCACGGTGATCCGTCCCCGTCCGGCTAGCCCTGAAGGGCCGGCTCGAGCTCGGCGAGAATCTTGCGCTTGGGCTGGGCGCCGACCAGCTGCTTGACCAGGGCGCCGTCCTTGAGCAGGATCATCGTCGGGATCGAGAGAACCCCGTACTGCTGGGCGGTCTGCGGGTTGTCATCGATGTTGAGGCTGATGATCTTGAGGTCGTCGCGCTCTTCGTTGATCTCTTCGAGCACCGGATGGACCACACGGCAGGGACCGCACCAGGGAGCCCAGAAGTCGACCAGCACCGGGCCATCGGCTTCAAGTGCTTCGGCCTTGAACGTCGCGTCGGTTACTTCGGGAAGTGCCATGTCGGTCTCCTGATCGTTGAACTGGTACTAGTACTATACAAAATGAAGTATGGGGGAAAAGTAGTCGGGCGGGGTCCGACCCGCCTCCCGGTCGAGCGCGCCGGCCCACCGGGCCCAAGGTTAGATGGGCCGGCTCCGCGGGTCAATGTCTCCGGATTCGCATCGCGGGGACTCGCCATGCCGCCTCGGCCACTATGGCGGTGGTCATCTTGGAATCGCCTTCCTGCCTTTCACGAAAGGTGATCGGAACCTCCATCACCGAGAAACCGGCCTGGACGACCCGCCAGGTCATTTCGACCTGGAAGGAATAACCGGAGGCGGCAACCTGGGAGAGGTCGATCGTTTCGAGGACTTTCCGCCGGAAGCACTTGAAGCCACCCGTCATGTCCCGGACCGGAACCCGCAGAACCGTCCTCGAGTAAAGGCTGCCGCCACGGCTGAGCAGTCGCCGGACCTGGCCCCATTCGGTGATGCCCCCGCCGGGCACGTAGCGCGAGCCGATCACCAGGTCGGCAAGCTCCGAGGCAGCCAGAAGCCGCGGCAGGTAGGCCGGGTCGTGGGAGAAGTCGGCGTCCATCTGGACGATCAGGTCGGCCCCGCCCTCGAGCGCAACCCGGTACCCCTCGATGTAAGCGGGCCCGAGACCTTCCTTGACCTTGCGGTGAAGCACCCGGACCCGGGGGTTTTTGGTCGCGATCCGATCGGCGATCTGCCCGGTGCCGTCCGGGGAATTGTCGTCGACGATCAGGATCCGGTCGTCGTCATGGGTCAGCTTCGGACCGAGTGCATCGACCATCTTCTCGACGTTGCCGGCCTCGTTGTAGGTCGGCAGGATGACCCAGGCCGCGCCGCGGTGCTCTGTCCTGGCTTCATCCGGCACCGGCGGATCGTACCCCTCAAAGGGTTGGAGGTAGTTTCTGGGTATGACCAACGCCCGGATCGCCGAAGCGCTTGAAGAGCTGGCCGTTCTCTACCAGCTGGACGGGGCCGATCAGTACCGGGTCCTCGCCTACACCAACTCGGCCCGGACGATCAAGAACGAGGGCCGTTCGGTCGAGGAGATGGCCCGGAACGGCACGATCACCGAACTGCCCGGGATCGGCAAGACGCTTGAAGAGAAGATCGTCGCCCTGGTTGAAACCGGCGAGATCCCGGCCGCGGCGAAGCTGAAAGAGAGGATCCCGGTGGGCCTGCTCGAGATCAGCAGGATCCCCGGGCTCGGCCCGAAGACCGTCCGCCGCCTGCATGACGAACTCGATGTCAACGGGCCCGAAGACCTGCGCGCCGCCGCCGAGGCGCAGAAGGTCCGTGAACTCAAGGGGCTGGGACCGAAGGTCGAAGAGAAGATCCTGGCCGGACTCGACCGGCTCGACGCCGAACCGGAAGGCCCGACCCGGCTGCGTCTCGATGAGATCCTCCCAACCGCCGAGGAGCTCGCCGCCGCGCTCAGAGCGGAGTCGAGCTGTGACAGGGCCGAGATCGCGGGCTCCGTCCGCCGGCTTGCCGAGACCTGCCATGACATCGACCTGATCGCCGCTTCCGGCTCACGCAAGGAGCTGGCCGCCGCGATTGCCGAACACGAACTGGTCGCCGGGCACGGCAATCCGAACGAGACCGGGATCAGGTTGACCACCAACTCCGGGATCGGAGTGGACGTGCGGATCGTCGAGCCCGGTGCCTTCGGCCACCTCCTCCAGCACTTCACCGGCTCCGGCCCCCACAACGCCGAGCTCCGCGAACGGGCAGTCGCCCAGGGGCTGCATGTGTCCGAGAACGGGATCAAGGATGACGAGACGGGTGAAACGGAGTTCTTCGCGACCGAGGAAGAGATCTACGAGCGCCTCGGCTACCAGTACATCCCGCCCGAACTCCGCGAGGACCGGGGTGAACTCGACGCCGCCGCCAGGGGCGAGTTGCCCGAGCTGATCGAGCGCAGCCAGATCAAGGGGGATCTCCACTCCCACACCACCCTCTCCGATGGCGTCGCCTCACTCGAGGAGATGGCCGCGGCGGCCGAAGCGCTCGGCTACGAGTACCTGGCAATCACCGACCACTCCGAATCCCATGGCTTCGGCAATCACGTCGAAGCCGACCGGCTCTGGCAACGGATCGAAGAGATCGCCGAGCTCAACAACGAAGACCGCAAGATCCGGCTGCTATCCGGATCCGAAGTGAACATCCATCCGAACGGTTCGGTCGATTACGAGGACGACCTGCTCGAGACCCTGGACTGGGTGATCGCCTCGATCCACACCGCCTTCAGCGATGACGCGAAGAAGAACACCGACCGCATGATCACCGCGATCGAGAACCCGCTGGTCGACTGCATCGGCCATCCGACCGGCCGCCTGATCAACCAGCGCGACCCCTACCCCCTCGACATGGAGAGGGTGATCGCCGCCGCGGTCGAGAACGACACCCTGATCGAGATCAACTCCAATCCCCGCCGCCGTGACCTGAACGAGATCCACGCCCGCATGGCGGCCGAGACGGGAGTCGGGATCGTGATCAACACCGACGCCCATCGGCCTGAATCCCTCGAGTTCATCGAGTACGGGATCGCGACCGCCCGCCGGGCCTGGCTGACCGCCGACCAGGTCCGGAACACCGGCCCCTGGTGGAAGTAGCCAGGTCGGTCAAGACCCACGGTTTTCCACAAATACTGTGGAAAACCGTGGCTTCTGATGCGAATCGGAGCTAGCGCACCGGGGGAGGATCTCCAGCAGCGCTGGCGGCCAGGGCCGGGTTCCAGTCGCAGACGCTGCAGGCGTGGCTGAAGATCTCGCCGCAGAAGTCGATCACCGCCTGCTGCGGGTTTCCGGTCGCGGCGGCTTCCTTATGGTCGAGCACGTACTCGCCCAGCTCTTCGTTCCACCCGCCCGGTACCGGTGAAAGGTCCCGGCCGGCGAAGCCGTCCTCGGCCGGATGGGCATACGCGTAGAAGGCCGGCTTGCCGTAGCGGCCGTCACCGGGCCACCAGCCCACCGCGACTTCCTGGGCATCCATTGCGTTCCGCATGATGAAGTCCTGCGAGGGTGGTTCCGCGGGCCGGCCCGAGAAGAGGTTCACGGCGAGGTCGAAGGAACCCCACCAGGCATTGAGCGGGGTCGAGCGGCCGCGGAAGGGAGCGCGGAAACGGGTCAGGGCCATTCCGGCCGCGGTCGCCATCTCGAAATAGGCCTTGACCTGCACGGGGTCATAGATCCGGTGCTCGTCGTCTTCGTCCAGCGGCGCCGACCAGTCCACTTCCTGCGGAGCCGGATCGATCTCCACCGGACCAGCCAGTTCGTCGATCGCGGTGAGCCCTTCCCGGACGACCTCGCCGACCGGGCGATTCGGGGCGAGGGCGATGTCCGCACCCATGCCGTCCGAATGCTCGATCAGCAGGTGGTGGGTGCGAAGGTCGAGCGCCGCCACGAAGGCTCCGTTGCCGTTCGGGGACGGCAGCGGCAGAGTCTCCCAACCCCTTGCGGTAAGCCTTAGCGCCGCATGCTGCAGCTGCGGCTCGGGCGGAGCCAGGGCGACGCAGAGCTTGCCGAGGAACTGCGTGTGGGCGTGGAGGGTGTCGCAGGTCTCACGCCACTCGTCGTAGTTGGGGGAACTCCATCCGTCAGCCATGCATCGACCCTACTCCCCTCGAAATCGGCCTGGACGAACCAGCATCACCTCGGGTCCGCCGAAGGTCTCAGAAGGCGCGGAAGCCGGGGCTACGGACCAGCTTGACCGGCTTGAGCGGCGAGGCCGATTCGACCAGGAAGCGCACGCCGTCCCGTCCCTCGATCGCCAGGACTGCGGCCTCGCGGTTTCGCCAGGCCAAAGCGACCAGCAGGGCGTAGCCGGAACCGACCACCGCCACCTCGGGGAAGACGACGCCGAGCGCACCGGCCAGACCGACCGCGCCGAGGATGGGGCTGAGGCGACCCCAGGCGACCCGTCCCGGCGAGGGCATCGAGACTCCCGGCGAGTTGGAGTTGACGGTCCTGGCGTTGGCCAGCGTTTCGCGCATCGCGTCGGCGGAGCGGTCGGCCGCACCCAGGCTGAGGCCGATCCAGGCGGCGACGATCCACCAGACTGCGCCGATCAGCAGGATCGTCGTGTTCTCGGCGTCCCGCACCCCGATCACGGCGATCGCCCCTAGCGCCGTCGCACCACCGGCAGCCAGGAAAACCGTGGCCCTGAGCAGCTCGGCGAAGGACAAGCCCTACTCCGGTTGCGGCGCGCCGGGCTGGGCTTCGGCCGGCTCCCGGCTGAAGGTGCCCGCCAGATCTTCGATCAGGTCGATCCACTCCTCCGGCTCGGCCACGACGAGGTCCGCGAGTTCGACCAGTTCCGGCGGACCTTCGTCCGAGTCGATTGCGACCAGCAGCAGGCGCTTCAGCTGACCCTCATCGGCAAGTTTCTTGAGGCGGACGGCGGCGTCGTAATCGGTGCGGTCGTCACCGGCGAAGACCACCGTGTCGATGTCGGTTCCGTCGAGCAGCTCGTCGACCGCGCCGGCCTTGCCTTCCATCCCGGGCGGACGAAGCTCGAGTACCTTCCGGCCCCAATGGGTCGCAAGGCCGGCCGACTGGGCGTGGTCGGCGATGCCCCTGATTACTTCCTCGGTCCGGTGGCCGGCGCCGCGCCAGTGGAGGGCCTGGATCGGGCCCTTGTCCTCGATCCGGATCTTCGAGGTCACCCAGAAGGGGTTGTCGTTCTCGCGGATGAAGTTGCGGGCCCGCTCCGCCTCCTCGCCCTCGATCACCACGGTCGGCCGGTCCTGGCCGGGCTTGATGAAGCTGAGGCCGTGATTGCCGAAGTAGGTGATCTTCTTCGCTCCGACCATCTTCCGGGCGACCGGCGAGGGGCGACCCGTGATGCAGGCGACCAGCGCGAGGTGGTCGGCCAGGGTTTCGAGGCTTTCCCGGGCCCGGACCGGAACACGGGCCTGGTCGGGTCTGTCGACGATCCGGCAGAGCGTGCCGTCGACGTCACTCATCAACGCCGAGTTCGCGGGGTCTTCCAGAAGTACCGAGAGAGGAGAGTCTGTGCCCGTCATATGCGAGAGACTACCCCGGTCCGCCTGCGGGTCGAAAAAGTCTCCTAGTATCGCGCCATGGACAAGCGGCGCATAATCGGCCTGGCGGGAGTGGGCACTCTGGCCGGAGCGTTCAGCGGACTCTTCGGGGTCGGGGGCGGCACGGTGATCGTGCCGATGCTGATCGCGCTCTATCACTACGGCGACCGTCTGGCGACCGGAACCAGCCTCGCCGCGATCATCGTCATCGCGATCCTGGCGGCCGCGATGCACGGCGGGATCTACGGCAACGTCGATCTCGAGACCGGCCTGATCCTGGTCGGTCCCGCGATCATCGGAGTGGTCGCCGGCACGGCGATCCAGCAACGCATTCCTGAGAAGACGGTCTCCTTTCTGTTCGCCCTGCTGCTGATCGGAGTGGCGATCGAGATGGTGGTCGGCTGATGGACATCGCGATCGCCTGCGCCATCTGCTTGATGGGGGGAATCGTCGCCGGACTGATCGGCGTCGGCGGGGGCATCGTCTTCGTGCCGGCGATGACCCTGGTCCTTTCCAAGGGCCAGGTTGAAGCGGAAGCGACCTCATTGATGATGATCGCGCTCGTTTCGGTGGTCGGGGCCTGGCGGCAGTACGGCTACGGCAACGTCAACATGCGGGACGCCGTGGTCATCGGTCTGCTCTCGCCGGTCGGCGTGCTGGTCGGGGTGGTCGTCGCCAACTCGGTCCCCGAGCGGACGCTCCGGATCGGTTTCGCGATGCTCGCCCTTTACATGGCCTGGCGGCTGCTCAGGCGGGTCTTCGGCAACGACCCGCATGACCCGGCCGAACCTGGCACCGAGCCGCTCGCCGACCCCGGTCCCGACGCGCCGAAGGGTGCCGGCCCGGAACCGCTGACCGGCTCCGGCCCGGCCCGATGAAGCCCGGCATCCGCCCGCGCGGCGGGCCCTTCATCCCGGTCGGCGAAATCACCCTGCGAGCTTCCCGGTCCTCCGGCCCGGGTGGCCAGCACGCCAATGTCACCGCCTCGCGGATCGAGGCCGTCTTCGAGGTCGAGTCCTCACTCGCCCTGAACGAGGCCGAGAAGGCGAGGATCATCCGGAAGCTCGGACCGACGGTCACCGCGGTCAGCCAGGACGCCCGCTCCCAGACCCGCAACCGCGACCTCGCCCTGGAGAGACTCGAAACGAAGCTGGCCGGCGCGCTTTCGGTGCCGCGCCGGCGCCGTGCGACCAGGCCCACCCGCGCCTCGAAGCAGAAGCGCCTCGAGTCGAAGCGCCACCAGTCCCGCAAGAAGCAGGACCGGCGACGCCCCGGACCCGATTACGACTGAATCAGCCCTGGATCGGCTGGGCGATCAGTTTGGTGTCGAACAGCTGGGCCGGACCGTTCCAGGCGACGCAGCGCAGTTCGACCAGACCCTGCACATCTGCCACGGCCATCGCCGAGAGGTTGAAGATCCTGTTGTAGGGCACGTCGCTCGTCGCCCGGTCCACACCGTCGACCTCATCGGTCCAGATGGTGCACTCGATCATGTTGTCGCCCGACGCGTACTGGTTCACCACGTTGGTCTTGGCGGTGAGCAGGTACTGGCCGGGAGGCAGATCGATCGAGAGCGGGATCGTGAAATCCTCGGTCGGCAGGTTGAAGTTCAGGACCTGATCCGTGTACGGCTCGACCACGCCGTCGGCGCCCGTCGCTCCGGTGGCTCCGGTCGCTCCGACCGCGCCCGGCTGACCCGGCTGGCCCGGGGTGCCTGGCTGACCGTTTTCCCCCGCCGGCCCGGTTGCTCCGACCGGGCCACGGGCGCCTCGCAGCGAAGCGACCGTCGCCGGCGCGAGCTTGGAGGTGGTGATCGTCTGGTTCTTGATCTGCCTGGCGGTGACGGTTCCCGGCTTGATCTTGCTTCCGTTGATCAGTCCCGACGCTGCCGTCGCGGTGCCCCCGATCGCGATGAACAGCGCGATCACGGCAATGACCGTGCCCGGTCGTAATTCCCTCATTCTTGCTCCTTGCTGGTTCTTTCCCTGCCTGCCCTGGAGCCGAATGCGGCCGTGCCGGCGGTCTTCAAGCGTGGAGCATGTCAGAACCCGCAATCCGAAGGCGACTCAGTCTGAGCATCCTGACCACCGCCTAAGCTGAAGGGCCGTCGGCGAAACCGAAAGGAGCCTTGGAAATGCATGACATCGAATGCCCGCATTGCGGGAAAGCCTTCACCATCGACGAGGCCGGTTACGCGGACATCCTCAACCAGGTTCGTGACGAAGCCTTCGAAAAGGCGATCCATGACCGGCTGGAACTCGCCGAACGGGAGAAGCTGGCGGCGGTCGAGCTGGCCCGGACCAAGGCGGCCAGCGAGCACAAGGACGCTGCCACCGAGAAGGACCTGGAGATCGAGCGCCTGCGGGAAGAGCTGAAGGCGAGTTCCGAACTGGCCAGGGCCAAGGCGACCGGAGAGCTCAAAGACGAAAGCGCGAAGAAGGACGCCGAGATCGAACGCCTGAAGGCAGAGCTGGACAAGGCGGACGTCGCCGGGAAGCTCGCCCTCAAGGAAGCCCTGGGCGAAGTCGAGAAGGAACGCGACGACCTCAAGCGGTCGCTTGAGTCCAAAGACACCGAGCAGAAGCTTCTCGAGACTTCACTCAAGGAGAAGTACGAGATCCAGATCAAGGACCGCGACGGCGAGATCGAACGCCTGAAGGACATGAAGGCGAAGCTCTCGACCAAGATGATCGGCGAGACCCTGGAGCAGCACTGCGAGATCGAGTTCAACAAGATCCGCGCCGCCGCTTTCCCGAATGCCGTGTTCGGCAAGGACAACGACGCCAGCGCCGGCACCAAGGGCGACTTCATCTTCCGCGAGGCCGACCCGGAAGGAACCGAGTTCGCCTCGATCATGTTCGAGATGAAGAACGAGCTCGACGACGGCGAAAACAAGAAGAAGAACGAGGACTTCTTCAGGAAGCTGGATGACGACCGGAAGAAGAAGGGCTGCGAGTACGCCGTCCTGGTCTCGCTGCTTGAACCGGAAAACGAGCTCTACAACGCCGGCATCGTCGACGTTTCGCATCTCTATCCCCGTATGTATGTGATCCGGCCACAGTTCTTCATCCCGATCATCACGCTGATCCGGAATGAAGCCCTCAAGACCCTGAAGCTCAGATCAGAGCTGGCCCAGGTGCGGGCCCAGAACGTCGACATCACCAACTTCGAGGAGGAGATGGAGAACTTCAAGAGCGGCTTCCAGCGAAACTTCGGGATCGCCTCGGATCAGTTCGACAAGGCGATCGAACAAATCGACAAGTCCATTGCAAATCTCGGCAAGACCAAGGATTGGCTGCTCAAGTCTGCCAACCAGTTGCGTCTTGCCAACGACAAGGCCCAGGACCTGTCGATCAAGAAACTCACGCGGGGCAACGAAACGATGAAGGCCAAGTTCGAGGAAGCCCGCTCGCCGGATCTCGAAGAGATCAAGCGGCTGGAAATCGCCGAGTCCGATTCCGGGCCCGACTCCCGGGCTGCCTGAGTTCTCCGGAACTCCCCCGGAACTGTTGTCCGGCGTTTGCCTTCGCGGTGACGGCTAGGGTGGGCGCATGAAAACTGAGATTCGTCACAACCCCGGTTTTGCAATTGCTCGATGCACGCTCGCCCCCGGCGAGCAGATGAGAGCCGAGTCGGGGGCGATGGCCGCCACCTCGGCCGGAGTCGAGATCGAAGCCAAGGTGCAGGGCGGACTGATGAAGGGGCTGAAACGTTCGGTGCTCGGGGGCGAGTCGCTTTTCATGACCACCCTGACCGCGCCGCAGTCCGGGGGCTGGGTCGACGTCGCGGCGAACCTGCCCGGCGACGCGATGGTCATGTCAACCGGGGAGGAACTCTTCCTCACCCGCGGTACTTATCTGGCCTCGGACGCCAGCGTTGACATCGACACCAAGTGGGGCGGCTTCAAGAACATCGGCGGCGGCGAGGGCGGCTTCCTGATCCGCGCGACCGGCGGTGGCGAAGTGGTCGTCTCCTGCTACGGCGCGATCGACCGGATCGAACTCGGCGCGGGCGAGCAGATCGTGGTCGACTCCGGTCATCTGGTCGCCTTCGAGCCGAGCGTTCAGTACAAGACGCGCAAGGCATCCTCGGGCCTGATGAACACCCTGAAGAGCGGCGAGGGTTTCGTCATGGAGTTCACCGGTCCCGGCGTGATCCACACCCAGACCAGGAACCCGGACTTCCTGGTCAGCTGGCTGACCGAAGTCCTGCCCTTCACCCGGGCCTAGCCGCGACCGGCCGCTGGAGGTTCCCGCTTTTCGCTCAGGTCAGGCCGTGTTCGAGTGCGGTCTTGACCTGGGCGTCGAGCGCGTTCAGCCGGTAGAGGGCGATCGCCTCGGCCGAGGGGAACTGGCGCAACCGCAGCGGATCGGTGCCGTGGTGACACATCGCGGTCGAAAGCAGGGCGTCCCGTTCGGCCTGATCTAGTCCGGCCCGGTCGGCTGCTCCGCCGACAAGCTCCGCCCCGATCTGGAGGTGGCCGAGGTTGCGTCCGCGCTCGCTCAGGCCGATCTCGGCCCCGTAGGTGAACTCGCCGGTCTTGCCGATGTCGTGGATCAGGGCCGCGGCCATCAGCAGGTCGGAGTTGAGTTTCGGATGGAGCACGCAGGTTTCGGTGACCAGGGTTCCGACCGCGACGGTGTGCTCTGAAAGCCCGCCGATGTAGGCGTGGTGGCCGGCCCGGGTGCAGGGGGCGAGCCGGAAGGCTTCGGCGGTTTCGCCGGTGAACAGCAAATCCTCGACCACCGCCCGGTAGCCGGGGTGATGGACTTCCCGGGCGAGGTGTTCGAGAAAGCCTTCGAGTTCTTCCCGGTCGCGGTAGGCGGTTGGCAGAAAGTCAGCCGGGTCGATCTCCGCCGGGTCGATCTTTTTCGCGTCCTCGATTTCGGCCGAGAGCTGCCCGCGGAACTGCTCGACCCGGCCCTTCACCGCGACCACGTCACCGCGTTCGAAGTTGATCCCGATGCGGTCGGAGTCGCGAAAGATCCGGGCGGGAATCGAGCCGGTCCGGTCTCGCAATTCCAGGGCGAGGTAGGCCGATCCGTTCTTCGCGGTGAGCCGGTCCTTGCGGGCGCAGGCGTAGCGGCCGGTGAAGCTCTGGCCGGGGGTCAATTCGACCACCGGGGTTCCGTTTTTGGCCGCGGCCTCCATCCCCCACATCCTGACCGAAGCCGCAGACGGGCGGGACGCCGCCGGGCTGCCACCCGCCGCAGGCGGCAGGGCCGGGAGAGCGGGTCGGCTAAATTGAACTAATGGACCAACTCCGTTGGGAGATGAACCCGCCAAAGCTCCGTGACCCGATGATGGTCTGCGCCTTTCGCGGCTGGAATGACGCGGCGAGTGCCGCCTCGACCGCCCTGGAGACCTTGGCCGATTCGCTTGAGGTGGACGTGCTGGCCGAGGTGGACCCGGAGGATTTCTACGACTTTCAGGCCAACCGGCCGACCATCCGGCTGGAAGAAGGAGCGCACCGGAGGATCGAATGGCCGGGCAACACCTTCATCGCCGCCCGCGCCCAGGGTGCCGAACGGGACCTGGTCCTGCTCGACGGGACCGAACCGAACCTGAAGTGGCGGACCTACTCCGAGATGGTGGTCCAGGTCGCCGAGCAGCTCGACGTCCAGCTGGTGGTCGTGCTCGGCTCACTGATCGCCGAGGTCGCCCACACCCTGCCGGTCCCGATCACCGGGGTTTCAACCGACGAGCAGACCGTCCGCAGCCTCGAGCTTGAACGCTCCGATTACGAGGGGCCGACCGGCATCGTCGGCGTGATCCACGACCGCTGCCGGGCCGCCGGCCTGCCCTCGGTTTCGCTCTGGGCCGCGGTGCCCCATTACGTCGCGGCGGTCCCCAACCCGAAGGCGTCGCTCGCGCTCAGCGAGAAGCTCGAATCGATCACCCGGGTCGCCGCTGACATCTCCGGCCTCGAAGACGAAACGATGAATTACGAGGAGCAGATCGGGCGGGCGGTTGCCGCCGACCCGGAGGTCGAGGAACTGGTCGAGCGGATCGAGAAGGAACAGCGCCAGCGGCGCGGGCCGGAGCTCGACGTCCCCAGCGGCGATGCCCTTGCCATGGAGTTCCAGCGGTTCCTCAAGAACCGCGATTCAGACTGACCCTTGCCGCGCTCAGGCTTCGGCGGCCGGGCAGACCAGCCTGAAGTCACACCAGCCGCAGACCCCGGGCGAGGGGCGCGGTTCGAAGTCCTGGCCGAGCACCCCTTCGCCGACCTCGAGCACGGTCCGCTCGACCCGCTCGCGGTCATCCGGTGAGGCCTGGACCTCGACCTTTTCGCCTTCGAGCACGTAGTAGTAGCTGCCGGCCTCCGGTTCGATCCCCCAGGCCTCGCGCGCCCCGAGCCGGTAGAGAGCCAGCTGGATGTCACCGCCGTGGCGGGAGGAGTCGATTCGCTGGCCGGTCTTGTAATCGATCACCTCGAACTCGCCGCCGGGCTTGCGGTCGACCCGGTCGACCCGGCCACGCAGGAAGTGCGGCCCGACCTTGAACTCGAACTGCCGTTCGAGGAAGGCCGGCTCGGATTCGGAGGCCTCTTCGCTCCTCCAGTAGGCCCGCATCGCCTCGCGGGCCCGGTCGAGGAACTGAAGCTCGTCGTGGGTCTCGCCGAAACCCCCGCGCCGCCAGCCTTCCTCGAGCAGGGCCATCAGCCGGGCCTCCCCATCCGGGACCGGCCGGCCGACGTCCTGCTCCAGTTCATGGAAGCGCTGCAGCACGTTGTGGATCACGATCCCGAAGCGCATGTTCACGGTCGGTGGTGTGGGGATGCCGAAGACCCGCGCGAACTTGTACTTCAGCGGGCAGGTCAGATACATGTCGAGGTCGGTCGCCGAGAGCCGGAGGTCGTCACCGCGCCGCGGCAGGAAGGCGTCGAGCGAAGGTTCCGAGCGGGAGTCGGCGAGGCCCTGCCGCATGCCCCGCTCGCGTTCCTGGGCGAGCAGATAGGGGTCGAGGGTGGAGGAATCGAGTTCGGCCAGCTGTTCCGGGGTGGCGACCTGGGCGATCAGGCCGTTGACCGCTTCGATCGCCTCCTCGTCACTGGATCCGTCATCGCGCTGGGCCAGGGCGGCCAGCTTCAGGAGCTCGAGGTAGCGGGCGACCGCGCGGTTCACGTCGATTGCCGTGTCGAGCCGTGGTTCGTTCAGCTCGGAGCCGGCCTTCCAGGAAGCCTCCATTACTTCGCCGAGCATCGCCCGGTAGGTCGCCGCGACGTCCTCGGCCGGTCCGAAGAGCTCTTCGCCCTGGATTTCCTCGAGGCCGCCGGTCGCTTCGAGGATCGCCGCGACCGGGTCGGGTTCGGCCTCGCTGGCCCGTGAGAGCACCACCTCTTCCCGGGCCGAGGTGAGCGCCGTGGCGACCGCGACACGCGCCGTTTCGGGGCCGCCGGGGTGGGTCTGGTCATCGCCGATGCCCGGTCCGGGGTTGCGGGTGATCCCGAACGGACGCTCCAGGCCGAGCACCCAGATCCGGGCCCACTCGCCGCCCTTGAGCAGGTCGAGGTTCATCACCGGCACCGCTCCGACCCCGGGCAAGTCAGGGCCACCGACCGGTTCGAGGCCGCCGTCGGCCAGCGCTTCCAGGAAGACGGTGAACTCCCGCACCGAAGCGTTCGGGTCCCGGCGGGAGAAGTCGGTCGCGATCTGGGCCAGCCGGGAGAGTCCGAGCAGGCGTTCGGCGGTTTCAGGCCGGGCGGCGAAGAGCCGCTGGCGGCGAAAGCCGATCCGCTCGATCAGCCGCCTCACATAAGCGTCGGGCCGGCGGGTGTCGAGCGCTCCCGAGGCTGCCCGGTAGAGGTTGAGGAAGCCTTCGATTCGCTGCCGGGCCTCCGGCGCCATCTGCGGTGATTCGAGCGAGGCTTCGCAGGCGCTGATCATGTCGAGCTTGCGTCGTTTCGATATCTGGGTGAGCCGGGCCAGGTCCAGGGAGCGGAGTTCGGTTGGCGGCCGCATGAGGGCGCGGGTGACCGCCCGGGCGTCGGTCGGGTCGGTCAGTGCCCTCAGCCAGGCGATTGTGTCGCGCACCTCCGGCTGCCGAAAGAGCGCGGCGCCACCGCCGGGCCGGGCGGGGATGCCCCGTTCGGCCAGCGCCCCGACCACCCCGACTCCCTGCGAGTTCACGTCCGGCACCGCGATCGCCAGCTGCTCCGGCGGAGTTCCCAGGGCGATCTGGTGTTCGACCTCCCTGGCCGCGGCCTGTGCTTCTGCGCGGGCCGAGGCGGGCCGCCAGTAGCGGACCGAGCCTTCATCGCCGCGGGCTTCCCAGGCTCCTTCGGGCAGGGGGCCCGGACCCAGTGCGGCCCGGGCGGCGGTGATCCGGACCTCGCTCATCCGCCAGGCCTCATCCAGCGTGAACTGCTCCAGGTCCGGGAAGGCGGCCAGGAAGCGTTCCTCGGCGCCCGGCCCGTAGATCGCCCGGGAGGGGTCTATGCCCGCGACCACGCTTTCGGGCCCGGCCCCGGCCAGTCGCTGAAGCAGCCCGGCCCGGGCCGGGTGAAGGTCCTCGAGCTCGTCGATCACCAGGTGGGGGAAGCGGGCCGTGACCTCGGCGGCGAGGGCCGGATCAGCCAGCAGGTCGGTGGCGATGCGCGGCAGGTCGTTGCGGTCGAGCAGGTCGGCCGCGGCGAGGATCCGGTTGTGGATCTCGATCAGTTCGGCCAGCTCGCCGCCGTCGGTGCCCTCCCGTTTGGCCCGGTCGATGCCGATCAGAAGCTCCCGGAGCAGCCCGGCCGGGTTGCCCCGGATCTCCTGGTGGCGGAGCGGCAGTTCGTCGACCCGGGCCAGCAGCATGGCCAGGCGTTCGGCCGCGCCGACCACCTCGAAGGAGGGTCCGAGCCCCGCCTCGACCGGCCGGTGGCGGAGGATCTCCTCGGCCAGGCCCTCCCAGGTGAAGACCGAAAGCGCTTCATAGGGCCCGGGCAAATCATCTTCGAGCCGGATCCGGTGGGCGGCGGCGGTGCGGTCGGTCGAGGCGATCAGGGCGATCCGGCACGGGTCGAGGCCCGGCCGGCCGGTTTCCGGCCGCGCGAGGTGGATTACCCGTTCCCGGAGGGCGGTGCTCTTGCCGGTACCCGCGCCTCCCCGGATCAGGAGCGCCCCGAAGCCGTGCCTGCGAACGAGTTCCCGGCCGGGGCCGGGATCTCCGTCGGCACCGGTTCTGGACGAGGAATCGCTCACCCCCTCAAATTACCCGAGCCTCGTCATCAGGAACGCGATCCGGTCTTCGCCTGATCGCGAATCCAACCCGCCGGCCCACGGAATCCAAGTTGATGGGCCGGCTCTGTCCCGTTTCGCAGCGTCTAGCATGTCGCGGGTGAACCAACTTCCCCCGGACCCCGCACTCGACGCTGACTGGACGGGGATCTGCCGCCACATCGTCGAGGAACAGAAGAAGCTCTTCGCCGAGTACGAGACGATCCAGCAACGCGACAACTACGAAGGCGTCGGCGAGGGAGGCGACCACGCCCTGGTCCTCGACCGGATGTGCGAGGACGTGATCTTCGCCGAGCTGGAGAAGCTCGCCGATAACGGCGGCGCTGCCTTCACCGCGATCTCCGAGGAGCGCGGGACGGTCCTGTTCAACGAGGGCGGCAACGTCTGGGTCGTGATCGACCCGATCGACGGTTCGCTCAACTTCAAGCGGACGATCCCGCAGCACAGCCTTTCGATCGCCGTCGCCACCGCCCCGAACATGGGGGCGGTCGAGTTCGGCTATGTCTATGACTTCGGGACCGGGGACGAGTTCCTCGCCCAGTCCGGCGAGGGGGCCTACCTGAACGAGGAGCGGATCAACCTGGAGCCCCGGGAGGGGCTCGAGGTGGTCGGCATCGAGGGGGCCGACCCCACCGCACTCGCCCCGATGCTGGCTGAACTGGCCGGCAAGGTCTACCGGGTGCGCTGTGTCGGCTCGTTGGCGATCTCGATCGCTTCGGTTGCCGCGGGCCGTTTCGACGCGCTCGCCTTCCCCCATCTCTCCCGCTCGGTTGACGTGGCGGCGGCCCAGTTGATCGCCCGTGAGGCCGGCGCCCTGGTTGACCTCGGGGACGGCGGTCTGAGCGAGGTCGGCCTCGCCCTCGAGGACCGTTTCCCGGTCACCGTGGCCGCCACCGGCGAGGGTCTGGAGACCCTCGTTTCGATTCGCACCGTCGGCTGAATCCCGGATTGCGTCCGATTCCGGCGCTGTTTTCCGCTCTGCCATGCGGATTCTCCCTGCGTGACCGAGGTCACACGAAAAAAGAACATGTGTTCGTGTTTGGTTGCTACACTTCAAACATCCTTAGAAGTAAGTAATCTGATCTCAACAAACAAAGGACTAACTGATCCCCATGGCCGAAGCCAAGAAGACCACCAAGAAGAGCACCGCCAAGAAGACCGCCGCGAAGAAGCCGGCTGCCAAGAAGCGCACCGCCGCCCAGCTCCGCGCCGAGGCCGAGAAGAAGGCCATCCACGCCGCCAAGCTCGACGCCGAGAACGCCAAGAGCCGCCTCGAAGAGGTCCAGGAGACCGCCGTCGAGTACGCCAAGAAGGGTGTTGACGTGCCGGTAGGCGCCGCCCTCAACCTGGCCGATCGCGTTTCCGAAGTGATCGAGGACTGGTCCGACCAGGCCAGCGCCGAGAAGAAGGTCAAGGGCTACCGCGCCGACCTGACCAAGACCGTCAAGCGCGCCGAGCGTCGTGGCATCACCACCCGTCGCAAGGCGACCACCCAGGCCCGCAAGCAGCGCAAGTCGCTCGAGAAGACCGTCCGCCAGCAGCGGAAGAGCATCGAGAAGACCGTCAAGACGACCAACAAGGACGTCAACAAGCAGATCGAAGCCCGCGTGAACGAAGTCACCAAGCGCGCCACCCGCGTTCAGGCTGACGTCACCAAGGTCGCCGACGAGCAGGGCAAGAAGGCCCAGGATCTGGTCAACAAGGTCACGGAGCAGCTTTCGGCTCTGGTCTAGACCAAACCGCTTAGCCCGGCCGCCGCAGGAGAACGGCGAACCGGTGAAGATCGGCTGACCTCATAACCTCGTCAGTCGATGTAGTACCTCTCCTCCCTCGCCAACGGCCCCTCCTCGGGGCCGTTGGTCCTTAAAGGGATGTGATCAACGGGCAGGTATGCAGTTGACATTCATCACGTACCCAACCTCGGGACCGTCATCGCTGAACACGGTAAACCGGTAGCCCTGAGGTGCTCCCCAAGAATTGAAGATTTCACTCCTGCCGAAGACGTATGCGGTGGTGCTCAATCCGCCAACAAAGGGATCAATCGCAGTTGGCGCTTTATCCGGACAGGTGATCGTCCCGACCGACTTGGTGAAATTGCCGTCATCTGCGGTGGGATCAGCCGAGGGAAAGACTTGCGAATGTCCAATGATCATTTTCCCTAGCGCCCTCGCTCCGACACTGGAGGTCTTGAGATCATCCCGGCCCACTGTGAACTTGCCGGGCAGGGCAGCGGCTGTTCCACCGATCGCGATCGTCAAGGCGATCAGTGCCACCACCATTGCCGGCGACGGTCTCCGTATCCCTCTCATCCTGCCTCCTTCCCTGCCGAATCAGTCCTTCGGGTAAACAATGACCGATTTCGGCTTTGTTGTCGAGGGCAGATAGGGCCAGCCAGCCTCAGGCAGGGCGCTGGCCCTGAACAGGATTCGCTGGGCCGAGGTGATAGTCCGGAAGCGGTACCGGTACCGGAAGAGCCCCCGGCGGTTGGTCCGGAGCACCTCGACCGGTCGCCACTTGCGGCGGGAAGGGTCGAAGTACTGGATTGCGACCAGCTTGCCCCGGGACGGCGGGAGCACCCCGGCAAAACCGACCTTGCCCGACATCCGGACGACGCCCCCGTTGAGCACTTTCTTCGGCTTGATCTTCAGCGTCACCTTGCCTTTCACCCTCATGCCGAGCTTCGGTCCGGCGGTCCGGGAGATCATCCTGGTGCCCGCGTATTTGACTTCGATCGTCCGCGACGGGCCCGGGGTAAGGAGGACCCTGAAGCGGCCGTCTCCGTCCGTAACCAGATCCCTCGAAACCGCGTTCCGGCTCGAACCGGTCTTGAACGTTTCGATTGCCGTGACCGTCTGGTTCGACAGCGCCGTTTCGCCGCTGGTCAACCTGCCTTCCAGGTAACGGGCGCTGCCATAGCGCGCGAGGATGTTCGACTTTCCGCCAGTGAGCGACGCGGCAATCGAGGCGGGCTGCTTTACGGGCAGGTTGACGATCATCGGATCGCCGGCCGAAGTCCGGTTTCCGGTCGATTCGTTTCCGGCCCTGTCCTCGACGGTCGCGTTCAGTTCATACGCGCCTTGCGCCAGGTCATCGGAAGGGATCCTGGCCTGGTACTGACCGTCGGCCCCCGCGGTCTGGAGTTGAATGAATGTCTCTCCCGACCCCGCCCTCCGGATTCCGATCGAAGCAGAGGCGACGCCCGAGTCGGTGTCATCTGCGGAGATCCGGACGACTTCCGGATCCTCCGGATCCCTGGCTGGATCGAATCTGACCTCTGGCGGGGTGGTGTCGATCCGGACCACCGCCTGGCCCGGAGTCGCGTGGGTGTCGCCGTCATGTCCCGGCATCCCGTCGTTCGCGTTGCCGGCCAGATCTTCCGCCCAGTAGCGGACCCGGTTTACGCCTTCGGTCGCCACCGAGAAACTGGCGAAAGGTCCGGGTGATTCGTAGGCCGCGTAGTTGTCGGCATCGATCACCGTTTTCGGACTACCGTCGTCAGCCGGCTGGGGCTGCATCCCGGAGAGCTGGTCGCTCGCCTGGGCGGTCAGGGTGACCGGATGGTTGACCCATTCGTTCGGAACTCCGGTTATCGAGACGGTTGGTGGAGTGCGGTCGACCTGAACCATCGTGCTGCCCGGCTCGACCGAGGACTTGTGAGCCCCCGAGACCGCAGCCGCCGAAATCCAGTGATCACCCTCGGCAAGGCCGCCGATCGAACCCGTCCTCAGGTCCGGGCCTCCGGCCAGGGTGATCTCCGGGGCGAGGCAGATCTCGGATCCGCAGGGTTGCGCCGGCCCGTCGTCGGACACCTCCAGCGCGTAGCCACTGATTCCGGACGGGCCACCGGGCGCTGCCTTTTCGATCTCCTGCTGAAACGGGAGTTCGTCCCTTGAGATCCATCCCTCCGGTTCGACCGGACTCACGTCACCCGGCGGCCGGTCGTCGAAGCGGAGGATGGTCTCGGCGTCCCGTCCGAGGTTGAGCGCTCCGTCGACCAGATGGATGATCACCTTGTACGCGCCGACCGCGGGCAGGTTGACCGGGCCCGCGGTCTGAATGTTGGTTCCGCTGAAGTAGCCGGCGTCGACCAGCGTGTCGGTCTCGAGTTCCTGAATCTTGTAGACGGCCCCGATGATCGGAGCGACCTGGCCTTCCGGGATCTCCCAGCGAAGGGTGAACCCGTTGACGGGTTGCCAATCGGTTCCCTGATCGGAACGCAGATTGTCTGCCGGATTCGAGAACCGGTTGTCGATCAGGACGGTTCTGGTGGCGCTGCATGTCTTTGACGCGTTTGCCTCGGAACTGGCGTAGTCACGGGAACAGACCCGAATCTGGTTTGACCCTTCCTGGAAGGGTGAGACCGAGGTATCGAAAGTCCTGGTCGCGGAGTAAGTCAGCGGGCAGGGAGTGAACCTGGTCGTGTGGTCACCCTTGTCACCCGGGCAGGAGGGCGCCGGGAGGTCGACCCGCAGACCGTTGATTTCCGCCCAGGTGGCAGCCACTCCCGAACCCTGGTCGGTGGCGTCGATCCCGATCGAGGCAGTGCCCCGGTGATAGCCGGAATCGCCTCCCCAGTCCCAGAGGGTTCCCGAAGCCGCCGCAGTGGGCGCGACCGTGTCCCTGACCGTGAACTCGGTGTCGGTTACCTCGAGGAAGGCCTTGGTTCCACCCACCTGGTTCGCGCACCCGTTCACCGATTGGCAGAGCAGTTCGATCACCACCATCCACTGGGGATCGCCTGGATTGGACCAGGTCGCTAGATGCTTCTCGCCGTCGTGAGCGATGCCGCCATCGATGTCAGTGTTGACTCCAACGTTGTAGCCATTCAGCTGGGCCTGGATGTTGTTCTTGTCGTTGAGCCTGGCATCGATCTGGGTTCCGATCACCTCGGTTCCCGTCGGTGCCGCCCAGATGAAATGACCGCCTTCGCCGTAGGTGAGACTGGTACCGCTCCGGTCCTGGTAGATGCCCAGCTTTCCGGAGCCCGACGTCACGCACCCGCTCACAGCATCGAAATGCGGGCTCGCGTTGATCGCAGAGTAGGTGCCTTGAAAATCGAGGTAGTTGGAACCGTCGCATTGCCTCATCACATATGTCCCGGCATTGGCTCCGCTCGCCCCGACCAGGCCCAGGGCCAGTACCCCGAGGATTACGACAGCCAGTTTCTGGAATCCGTTCATGGTGAAAACTCCCCTCCTCCGTTTCCGACAGGCACTGAACTTGAACTTGAAGCTGGTTGAGGGGGAGGTGCTGCAGCGGGAGCCGGCGTTCCGGCCGCCTCGGGTGTGAATTCCGTTTCGGTCGGAGTCGGTGCCGGTGCCGACTCGGTGATCACCGGCGCTTCACTGACCGGCTCGGGGGTGGTCGACACCGGTTCGGCGGCGGTAGCCGACTGATCCGGAGATCCACCGGCCTGTGATTGCGGGGCCGTCGATGGTTCCGGCGCGGGCTCCACGAAATCCAGCTTCCGCCGTTCGGGCTCTGGCCGGGCTACCGATGCGTGCCGCTCGACGACCGGTTTTGCGTCCTTGTGGGGCAGCAGATTCGCGGCCGGAAGCACCCCGGTGGCGGCACAAACCGCCGCGGTACCCGCTGTGCCGGCGCAGATCGCCGCGATCTTGGCGATTGCCGCCATCCCGGCACCACGAGTACCTCCCGAGGCCAGGACCGTCTGAACTCCGGAGTCCGAACCCCGGCCGACTCCCGAGAGGCGCGTCTGCAGGTCCACCGCGAGTTCCTGGGTTCGCTCCCAGAGCCCCCGGCCGGCCGGCAACAGGGGAGCCAGCGCTGCGGCCGCCCTGGGGGCAGCGCGATAGGCGCGAAGGGTTGACCGACAGTGGCCGCAGACGGCGAGGTGGGTTTCCAGCTCGGCAACCTGGGATGAGGTCAACTCCCCGTCGCAGCTGGCCGAGATCATTGGCTCGAATTCGGGGCACCTCTCTCCCGCTTCGCTTTCCCGGAAGGTACTTCGGAAACGAGCCCGCCCTTCGGCCAGGCACCGGTTCACCTTGGTGCGGGTCCACGAGTTCATCGACCCGATTTCGTCGTATGAGAATCCCTCTGCGAGTTGAGTCAGGGCCTTCAGTTCCTGGGGCTTCAGCTGAGTCAGGGCTTCCCGGCTGCGGGCCACCCTCTCGCGGCGAACGGTGAGTTCATCCGGGCCGTCGCTGATATCCGGGATGAGCTGCACCCAGTCGTCTTCAAGATGCTCGTCAATGTCGGACTGGCCCGGGCGGGCGAGCGTCCTCTCGCGGGTCCGCCGAATCGCCAAAGCCTCGTGCTTGATGACCTTCCTCGTCCAGGGCAGGAGATGCCGCGTGTCGGTTGTCGGCGCTTTCGAGAGAAGGATCTCGATGCCTCGCTGATAGGCGTCTTCGGCGTCCTCGGGACAGATCGAGTAGCGGCGTGCTGTCCACCTGAGCGGGCGATCGTGATTTCTGATCAACTCGACCGCAACCCGCTTGCGCGCTGCCTCATCCGGCCTGATCCCGGCGTCATGCTCTTCCGTGCCTTGAACCGCAACTCCCCTCATGGGGTCCCCCACTCCTTAGACGGCTTGGCACTCTTCCTATCCGGGAGACCCGAAAATTGCCAGCGGCAGAAATCTCGCCCACGGAACCTTGCCCCTACATTTTCAAACCATCGAAAAGCGTCCATTTGCAGCGATAAGGGCCGCAGGTTCGAAAACTCTCCCCCCTTCAAAGTCCGGTTTCTCCGCAAATTGCGGACTATTCGGAATTTCATGCAAATTGCATGGAATTTCTGATTGGTCTCAGTTCGGAACTCGCAAATTGGGTCTTCTGGCTAGGCTCCACCCATGCCCTCGAGGGACGAGATCGCCGCGACAATCCCCCGCCTCGGCCGGGGTGCCCGGATCAACCTGAAGCTGAAGGACGGCGGCGAGGTGCTCGGCACCCTCTACGGCCTCTTCGACGATCAGGTCTTCTTCGAAGAGGAAGAAATCGCGCCAATCGACCTCGACCGGATCGACGACCTCCTGGTCCGGGTCCACACCGAACAACCCGGTGGGCCGGCCTCGTGAGAGTTCGATGTCCAAGGTGAGTGGGTACACGCCAATCGACGTTCCCGAACCGAACGAGTCCTTCCGTTCCGGCAGCAGTCCGTTCGGCACGCCTCGAGAATGACCGGCTCCTCAAGACACAGCCGCCCGCCTGACTATTCCGGCTTCCTCCGGGCATCCTCGACCGTCCACTTATTGCGAAGCTTCTCGACCTCGACCTGTTTGTCGGATGGAAGCTTCTCGATTGCCGCCGAGTAGCTCGTGGTTTTGACCCCTTTCTCGTGGAGACAATCCCGGCAGTAGCGGCCGAACTGGGAGACGATGCCGGAGGAGTAGCGCCAGCCGCCACCGCTCACCGAGTAACAGCAGGTCTGAGCTTCACCGGTGGTGGAGCGGGCACCGCAGGGGCATCGGGCGATTTCACATCGACAACGGGCAGATCTTCTGTCGGGGTTTCCGTCGTAGCCAGCCGAATAAGTGAATCCGGTTCCCCAATTACAGGTGGGACATTCACGAAGTCCGATCGGAATCCATCCTCCGGGCGGCTCGATTGCGACAGCGACGTCATTCTCCGTGGGGACATTGAGAGGCAGACTCCTCCAGGCACCGCAAAACGTACCGTGTTGCGCACCTCGCCATCGGGCGAGTTTCTCCAGGACCTGCCCCTCACCTCGATACCCGAGCCGCAAGCCCTCACGGCAGTCAGAGCACAACCAGCTAAGCCCAGCGCGGTTTTCAGGTGTAGCCGCGGTTTCGCAGCGACAGACTTCGCAAAATCTCCAGCCAGTGAAGATCCCTCTGCAGGCTCGCGTGAAGCACGACTGGTGCTCATCCCAGAAGGCGATGAAGTCGCCCCGCTGCTCGTAAGCGGCGATCTCGTGTTCGATCGAAGGCAATCTCGCTGCCTCGCCGCATGACTGACATATTCGTCCCTGCGGGCCCTCGGGAACTCGCTTCGTGTACTCGTCCAGAATCGCATCAATTGCGCTGAACTCGGCGTCGATCTCTGATTGGTACGGCATTCTTACCTCCATCGATTCCGGCATTAGCACCGTTTCCGGGGGTTGAAACCCGTCTGGTTGCTGCGGCGTCATGGGGCCGGTTCCCTCGACCGCTCTTGATAGATGTCTGCTGCTGGTCTTACCTGGCGAACTTCTCCTGCATTCCGTAGAGGTCGTTCCAGACCTGGTTGTAGAAGCTGGCCCGTTCTGTCCCCTGGCGAGCTTTGACCGCGTTCTTGAAGTTGTCGTAGTCGATCTGGTCGGCCAGATCGGCTGCGGCCTTGACCCAGTCCTCCCGCTTCACGTGGATCCGGAAGCGGTAGTCGCTGAACCTGCTTTCCTCGATCGCGTCGGCGTACGAGGTCAGGGACTCGAGCTGGCAGAGATTCTCAAGGTCCTCGCGGACCCGGGTCCGTACACACAGGCAGCCCTCGGGCTCGCCCTTGTCCACCACTGAAAAGAAACCACGGTCAGTCACTATCCACATCGGCACCCCCTCGTTTGCTGGCTGGCACATGGAGAGTCGCCGGGAAACCGGATTTCTGACAAAGACCCTTGCCAAAAAGACTGAGCTACTTCCGGGTTCGACTACTGTTTGCACTCTCACGAACCCGATTCGCGCTGGTCTAGCCACCCTGGCCGTAGCGGCGTCGCTCGTCGCGGTGCCGTTCGCACAGGCCGCCAAGGTTCCCGCCGGGGCAGGTTCCGGCGCGGTTGCCCCGATCGCTCACAAAGGCCGCTGGTTCGTGGATGCGACCGGGCGGGTCGTGCAGCTCCGCGGGGTCAACGAGGTCTACAAGACCGCGCCGTATTACCCGGCGGCCGACGGGTTCGGAGCCGATGACGTCAACCTGCTGAGCAAGCTCGGACTCAATGTGGTGCGGTTGGGGGTCGACCTGCGTGGCCTCATGCCGACCCCCGGCAAGATCGAGACGGCCTACATCGACAAGCTGGCGCAGACGGTCAACCAGTTGACCAAAGCCGGGATCTACACCCAGGTCGACATCCACCAGGACGGTTACGCCCCCAAATACAACGGCAACGGCTTTCCCGACTGGATGGCAATCGACGACGGCCTGCCGAACCCGGATCTGCCATTCCCCGTCTACTACTTCGGCAACACCGCCATGCAGCGGGCCTGGGATCACTTCTGGGACAACTCGGAGGTCAACGGGAAGGGCCTGCAGGAATACGTGATCCAGAGCCTTACCGCCCTGGTCAAGAAGTTCCGGGGCAACCCCCATGTCGTCGGTTACGACGTCTTCAACGAGCCGTGGCCCGGGACCGACTTCGCGCCCTGCGCCGAAGCAACCGGCTGCCCGCAACTCGAGCGCGAACTGATGATGCCCTTCGCCCGCAAGGCAGTCAAGGCGACCCGCAAGTTGACGAAGACCCAGCCGGTGTTTGTCGAGCCGTTCCTCTTCTTCAACCTCGGCCGTCCGACCGTTTTGCCGGGGTCAACCGGCGCCTGGCTATCGGCCCACAACTATGCGACCGACGAAAACGACGCCCTGATGGTTAAGGAGACGGTCAAGGCGGCCACCCGGGACCAGGTTCCGGCGATCCTGACCGAGTTCGGCGCGACCAGCGATAACGCGACGATCGACCGGCTGACCAGCATCTACGATGCCCGGATCGTCTCCTGGATCTTCTGGGCCTACAACGAGAACGTGGTACCCGACGGATCGGTAACCGCAGGCACCGGCACCGCCACCCAGGACGTAATCCAGGCGCTGGCCCGCCCCTATCCAGTGGCCGTCACCGGCACGCCCACCTCACTGAAGTTCGATCCGGACACCCGGGTGATGGACCTGACCTACGGCACGGCAAAGCGTGGAGGGGGCAAATTCCCCGCCCCGCTTCCCAGCGTTGTCTCGGTACCCCGCTACACCTACCCGACCGGGTACAAGGCCATCGTCAAGGGGGCCAGGGTCACCTCCGCTGCCTGCTCCCCGAAGTTGAGACTGCAGACCAGGCCCGGCGCCCGAAAGGTCAGCCTCACGGTGAAGCCCGCCAGCTCCTGCTGACGGCAAAGCTCAACGGGCTACCTATCCCGGTGCCGGCCCGGGTCAGCCGGCCGGCTGCCAGATCTTCAGGTCCGAGACCCTGGCAAGTTGGTCGAAGTCGCGATCGTTGTGCAGGAGGAAGGCTTCACGACGAATGCAAGGAATGGCGATCAGGAGATCGACCGTGCTGCGGAGGGTTATTCCCGCAGACCGGGCCTTTCGATAGACGCTCGCTGCGGCCAGGTAATCGCCTGGACCCTCCAGGCCCAGAAAGGGGAAGGTGAGCAAGAGGCTTGCGATTTCATCCGCTTCCGCCTCCCTGCGGTAGCCCTGAAGAATCTCAGAGAGAACGTGATCGGTCATGCACACGGTTTCGTCCTCCTCGAGGAGCCGACGGAGCTCTCTCGAACCGGGTGCCCAGACACCGTTCAGATAGTCGACCCAGACGCTCGTGTCAGCGACAATCAATCGAACTTCCGGAAGAAATTCCGACGCATCTCGTTCAGGTCGCCTTCCCACTTGAACTTGCCCGGCAACTCCAGGATCCCTTGCCGGCGGCGGTGGGCCACCATTTCCCGCAGGGCGAGATCGACTGTTTCCTTCTTGGTCTTTGTCCCGGTCAGCTTCTGGGCTTCGGCCATCAGTTCGTCGTCGATGACGATGTTGGTCCTCATACACATCACGATACACATCGCCTGACCCTTTCTCAACGGATCGCTCCATTGAGGAGGTAAGTGCCGGGGGCCGGGGATTCGCCCCCCGGGGGTCAGCGGCCTTCGGTGGCTTTGATCAGGCGGACCAGGATCCGGCCGAAGTAGGGGCTGGTCAAGTAGGACCTGCCGCCCTGGGAGAAGCCGGTGCTGGTCAGACCGTCGACCACTCCTATCGTGCCGCCTCCTTCGGCCTTGTAACGGGAAACCCAGGGGCCGCCGCTGGAGCCGGCCGCCATGTTGCAGCGGGCCAGAAGGCCGGTCGGTCCGTAGAAGAACCGGCCTCCGTACCAGTCCGCCTTGGTGTGGGAACGGCAAGTACGCATCACCCGGGTCCGCATCGCCCCGCCCGGGTACCCGTAGATGTCGGTGACCCCGTATCGGCGGGGAAAGGTTTGGATCGGGATCGCCCCGACGTTCTCTCCGATCCGCGAGCCGTTCCACCGTTTGCGGGTGACCAGCAGTCCGATGTCGAAATTCATGCCCCGGGTCCCGAAGGAATTGTTGAACCAGGCATTGGACACCCAGGTGGCCTTGACCCGGTAGGCCCCGAACGGACGGCGGCCGTTCTTGAAGTTCGGGATGAAGATGTGCCTCCGCGCCCAGACCCCGTCGGCATAGACGCAATGGCCCGCAGTGAGGACGAGCCGCAGGCTGCGGGTGTCGATGATACTGCCGCTGCAGCTGAACTCGCCGATGTTTCGATCCCAGGCGAGGATCTTGCCGACCTCGGGCCGGTACACCGTGACCGGACGGTGATGGGTTGCGACCGGGTGCCGGTCAGGCGAGGAGGCGGCGTTCAGAGCGGAGTCCGGGTCGCGCTTGAGCGCGGCAGCCACCCGGGCCGCTGTCCAGAAACCCCGGGATGCCTTCGCCTCCGGCCCGGTCACCTGGTGGCTGACCGCTGCGCCGGCATCGGCGGTGAACAGAAGCATCGAGACAGCGAGAGCTGCGACTCCCGTTTTCAGTTTCATGCCCCCCATGTCGCTTCCATTCTCCCTGATCTGACAAAGGAATTCCGCAAATGCCGGGTTTTTCATCGACCCGGGGTTGACATATCTCACACAGGCCGAAGGACCGGCGCTATGTTCGGCCAATGGCAAGGACGGAGGGACAGATCCCGGACGGACTGCTCACAGGAATGGAGAGGCAAGCCGCGATCCGCGGGGTTGACCGGGACGAAATGTTCCAGTCGGCCGTGCGAAGCGAGCTGGCCACCTACCGGAACCGTGAGCCCGGTCCACTGGTTGATCTGGATGAACTCCGACTGAGCTTCGACTGGCCGGCGTCCGACCCAGATGTTGGGCGCCGCGGGCGGCGGCATCTCTGAAGCTGGCCGGCGCGCCCCTCGCGGGGCGCCCGACCGGGCCGCCGGGGATGCCGCCGCGATTCAGTCGATTGACTGATCGACCAGAACCTCGAATACGCCGCTGGTTCCTGTCGATTCGATGAACGGGGCCACCGCGTTGATCCTGTCTTCGTACTTGTTGTCCTCGGCCTGACTGGCATTCAGCTGGTCGAGGTCACCGTCGAAGAGCCCGAAGGTGATTACCTCGTTCTCGTCGGCCAGGTTGCGGATCGCAAAGAACCGCTTCCAGCCGCCGGGGTATTCGTCGTCGGGCGGGCGGAAGTTCTCGATGAACTCCTCGGCAGTGCCCGGCTTCACCTTGCGGACCGTCAATGCACACAGCATGACTGCTCCTTTCTCTGCCTCCGCACCGAGCCTAACCGCAACTGTGCAACAGAACGAGAAAATCTCTGTGACAGAACCGTGACGATTCGTGGCCCTGAAGCCGATTCCGCTTGCGGGTGTGGCATGTTCGAAAGACAGAAGTGGGTATTGCCAACGGGATATACTCGGAAGGATGGCGAAGGTTATGGTCTCCATACCCGATGAATTGCTCGCCCAGATCGATGCCGAAGCAAGGCGCCAAGGCACGACGAGAAGCGGGCTGCTCCAGCGGGCTGCGAGGGTCGAGGTCGGGGTCCGGCAAGTGAGCCGTGACGAAGTTCGAGCCCAGTTGGACGGGCTTTCCTCGGACTGGATCGACCCCGGGGAGGACATAACCGAAGCGATCCGGCGGGATCGCCGGAACCATTGATGACTCCGGCAAACCTGATCGTCGATGCGAGCATCGCGGTCAAGTGGTTCCGGCCCAGGGAGATCGAACCGGAACGGGAGCTGGCCGAGATCCTCATCGCCGAGGCGTCGATCAGGATCACCTCGCTATGCCTGTACGAGGTCGGGAACGTGCTCGCGACCAAGACGCGTGACAGCGACGAACAGATCGGCCGCAAACTGGAGGCGCTCGTCCACTACTGCGGCCCTCCCCTCGAGCTGACTGTCCCCGACTTCCGCCTCGCCGGCAACCTGGCCCGACGCCACAAGCTCACCTTCTATGACGCTTCGTATGTGGCGATCGCCGAACGGCTGGGACGGAAGGTGGTTTCTGCCGACCAGGACCTGATCGGGCCAGGGCTGGCGGTTGACCTGGCTACTGCGGTCGGGGCTGGCTGAAGAACGCTCCCGGCCCGGGCGCGGGATTACTTGACGGTGACCTTCTTGATCAGGGGCTTGGCGCTGTGGCCGGTTTTGTCGTAGGCGGTGATCTTCAGCTTGTAGCGGTCCGGCATGAGCCGGTGCTTGCCGAGCTTGATCTTCACCTGGCCGGCCTTGAGCTTGCGGGTGATCTTCACCACCTTGCGCTTCGGCTTCCGGTGCGCGGGGACCGGCGTGAAGACCGCCCTCACCTTGGCCGCCAGGGAGAGGAGGAAGCGGAGCGAACCGCCTTTGCCGGCCCTGAACCTGAACTTCACCTTCGAGACGGTCGGGCAAAGTGCCGGGGCGGTGGCGCAGGTGGGTTGAAACTCGAAAGCACCCTGATCGTTGATCGAGGTCCGGTTGCCGTCACCGTCCCGGGGGCGGGGGCTGCCGTCGATGTCGGTGGTCAGGGTCGAGGCCGGATTGCCCGCATCAACCGACGGTGAGGCCGGCTTCAGGCGAAAGTCCTGGGGGCTGACGAAAAGCGGATCCTGGTTGATGTTTGTCGGGCTCCCGACGTTTACGTTTCCGGCCGAGCCCGGGGCGGCGACCGGGGGGAAGTTTGAATAGACGACGTTGAGGTTCGCCGCGGCAAAGCCCGGCCCGATCGGGACGAACAGATCCCAGGTCGCCCCGTAGCCACGGATGATCGAGTCGGTGACTGTCACGAAGGCGTCACCGGCGGTAATCGAATTCGGAATGTCGACTTGAATCCCGGGAGATGTCGAGGTGCCGGTGTTGACCATCGTCGACGAGACCGCGGTCACGATGGTCGGGTCGGATTCGCCGTTCTCCGGGTCCGCGGTCAAAGCGCCTCCCCCGTAGGTCGCGATCAGGGTGTTCTCGAGACTTATTTGCCCTCCCGACCCGGCCCAGGCGCCATAAGCGGTCGGGCCGATCACCCGGCTTGACTTCACTTCGATCGAGGTATCGGGGTTGTCGGCTACGAACCCGTAGACCGGGTCTTCAACCCTGGCTCCGATGATGGTTGACTTGCCCGGTGCCCCGCCGGTGACGAATGCCCATCGCACCTTCGACCCTTCGGCCGCGTACACATGTGAATCCCTGATCAGGTTGCTCCCGACCATCGAGGCGAAGGCGCTCGAATCGGAGTTCCTGACCTCCACGTCAACCCTGGTCAGCTCCGAATCCCCGATCTGGGCGGCCGAACCGTTTCCAGCTTCGTCAGGGAAGGAAGCCGGTACGACGATGGTCAGATCGGACATCTTCGTGCCCTTGCGGTTGTTGATCCGCAGCACGCTGATGTTCCCGGTCGAGCTCGAGGTGAGGAAGGTCTTGTCCCTGCCCGCCCCGGTCACCTCAAGCGGATCGATGCCGCCGGCGACGATCGAGCCGGTGGAGGTGACCGTTCCCGAGTCGATCATCACCTTGTCCGGGATTCCATCGTTGCCGTCGTCGGTCATCGCGTCGCCCAGGTCCGTCCGGGCCTGGTTGGTGCCGTTGTCGGGACAGGAATCGAAAAAGCCCGGCACGCAGAAGGTCGTGGCCGAAGCCGGAGCGGAGAGAACGAGCAGCGCGAGCATCACGGTTCCCGCGGCGACTCCAAACCTGACTGGCCTCATGTCTGCCCCTATCCCTTGACCCGGACCTTCCGGGTGATCATTTTCGATTTGTTGCCGGCCTTGTCGGCTGCCTGAAGCGTCAGCCTGTACCGACCGGGCTTGAGTTTCCTCTTCCCGAGCTTGATCGTCAAGGAGCCCGCCCTGGCCTTGCGGCTGAGCTTGACTTTGCCGCGCTTCGGCTTGCCCCGGTTCGAAAGCGGCGTGAACACGGCCTTGACCGTGGCCGCCTCGGAGATCTTGAGCCGGAGCGAACTGCCCCGGCCCGGCCTGGAGGCAAAGCTCACTTTGCTGATCCTCGGGGCGGTCGCATCCACCGGGCAGAAGGTCGGGTCCTCTTCGCAGGTCGGCTGGTACTCGTAGGCCCCGAGGTCACCGACCGGGACCAGGTCGGCGTTGCCGTCAACCGGCCGGGGTTCGCCGTCGAGGTCGTGATCCGGCAGGGTGGCCGCAGGGTCGCCGGCGTCGATCACGACGGAACCGGTCGCCAGGTGGAAATCGTCGGCTGCCGCGAAGATCGCCTCGCCGCCGAGAGCGAGGTTGTTCGCCCCGGTCACGAAGGACTCGCCGGCCGTAAGCCCGTCCGAATCGGAGGCCAGGAAACTGGCGTCCAGGCTCACATTGCCCTTCGCGGAATCAACCGGTGCTTCCAGTGACCAGGAGTTGGCGAAGCCGCTGATGATCGAGTTGCCGATGCTGATCTCGATGTCCTTGGTCGGACTGGCGACACCGTTCACCTGGGCGCGGATCGCCGGCTGATTGGGGTCGCCGGTAGCGACCATGGTCAGATGGTCGAGGTTGAGCGTGGTTACCTTGTTGGCGGCGCTGAAGGCGCGAATCGGCGCTCCCTCGCCACTTTCAACCAGGGTGTTGGTGACCGAAACGAGGGCGCCGTCGGAAACGCTGATCGCCGCTCCGACCCCGGTGAACCGGGCCCGGTCAACCGTGACCGGATTCGCCTCGGGGCAGTTCCAGATCAGGCCCGAGGAAGCGTCGGTGATGTGGATCCGCTCGAAGGAAACCGGGCCGGTGCCGCATTGGCTTTGCTGGTAGAAGACCCCGCCAAAGCCGGCCCCGTTTTGACCGAAGGCGCGGACGTCGGAGAAGCTGCTGCCGCCGGTCGGGTTGTAGACCCCGGAGGAACCGTCGTTCCTGCTGATCAGGTCAACCGATTCAAACCGGTCGGCGGACTCCGAGATCGCCGCACCGGTCGAGAAGCTGGTCGGAACCACGACGGCCAGGTTCTTCACCGTGACCGCCCGGTTGCTGCCGGAAGTCAGGTCGAGCACGTAGGTGTTGCCGGTTGCGCTGCTGGTCAGGAAGGTCTTGTCGCGGCCCGAGCCGATGATCTCCAGCGGATCGTTGCCGGGCGCCTTGAAGCTTCCGGTGGAAGTCTGGGTGCCGGGGGCGATGATCACCTTGTCGGGGTTGCCGTCCGACCCGTAGGCCGAGAGCGCCGCGTTCAGGTCCGGTTCGGCTTCGTTTGTCCCGCTGGCCGGGCAATCCGCCGAGTAGGTGGGGACGCAGAAGTTGTTGGCCGCCGCCGGCCCGGCCAGAACCAGGCAACAGACAAACGCCGCCACCCCGAGGGCGGTCCGAATGATCACGCGCATCGTCTACCGCCTCCCGGCTTTCCTGACCTGCACCTTGCGAACCACCACGTTGGACGAGTCGCCCGTTTTGTTGAGAGCGCGGATCGCGAGCCGGTAGCGGCCCGGCTTCAGCAGGCGCTTGCCGAGTTTGATCACGTTGGCGCCCCGCTTTCCCTGCTTGAGGATGCGGACCGTCATGCGCTTCGGCTTTGCCTTCTTCGGGACCGGCCTGAAGACGGCGATCACCTTCGCCTTGATCGAGACCCGGTACCGCAGGGTCCCGCCCTTGCCGAACCGGTAGCGGAACTTGACCTTCCGTAGTTTCGGGGCGCAGGCGGACGGGTCGACCGGGCAGTTCGGGGGAGGCGGGTTGAGTTCGTAGGCGCCCATGTCCGGGACCGCGACGCTGTCAAAGTCACCGTCGATCGGGCGGCCGTTCCCTTCGAGGTCGAAGAGCGGCTCGACGGCGGAAGGATCCCCGGCGTCAACGGTCGGCGCGCCGGGAGTCAGGTGGTAGTCGGTGATCCCGGCGAACCCGGGGCTGTCGAAGATGTTGCCCGTAGCGGTGTCAAGGTTTGAATCGCCGGTCACCACGCCGACCGGGGAAAAGTCGGAGTAACTGACCGAAAGGCCGACGTCGCCTTTGGCCGGGTCGGTCGGGGCGATCATCTCCCAGGTGTCGTCGAAGCCGAGAATTATCGAGTTGCTCACGTTGACCTGAATCGGGTCCGTGGCGGCTACGACATTGGCCACGTTGGCCCGGATCGCCGGCATCGACGCATCCCCCGTTGCGACCACCGTTGCGTGATCGAGGTTGACCGTAGTCGTGCCGGCGCCCTTGGCGTTGTAGACCATGACCGGGGAGAGGTCGCCGCTTTCGATCAGCACGTTCGAGGCGGTGAGCTGCGCACCGTTGGACGGCTGCAGCGCCGAATCCGCCCCGGAGAAGGTGGCCCGGTCAATCGAAACGGGGACCGTGGAGCAGGGAGCCAGGACGCCGTACTGGCTGTCGGATATCCCGGCGCCGTTGATCGTGACCTGCCCCGGGTAGTTGCAGGCGACATTGATCGCGTTGCCGAACCGGGCGCCGTTTCTCCCGAATAGCCGGATGTCGGTGAAGCTGCCCCCGCCCATCAAGTTCGCAAATCCGGACGAGAGATAAACCGTTCCGGTGTTGTTCTCGTTGATCACGTCAACTGAATCGAAGTCGTCACCCTTGGACTGGACCGCCGAGCCGGGCCCGTTGTCATTCGGGAAGTCCTCGGGGATCACGATCGCCAGATCCTTCATCGTGATGTGACGGGAGTTGCCGAAGTTGAGGTCAACCACGTAGTAATTGCCGGCGACCGAACTGGTGATGAAGCTCCTGTCGCGGCCGTTGCCGATCACGGTCAAACTGTCGCTGCCGCCAGCCTTCAGGGAATCGGTGTCGACGTAGGTCCCGCTGTCCACGTAGACCGTGTCCGGGTTGCCGTCACTGCCGTTCTGGGACATCGCATTCTCGAGCTTTTCACCGGCCCCGGCGCCGGAGGGGACCACGTTCGAGCCGTTGTCGGGGCAGCCGTCGAAGTAGCCGGGCACGCAGAAGGTGGTTGCCGATGCCGAACCGGTGAAGACGAAAACCCCGAGCAGGACCGACAGCGCAACTGCGAACTTCCCCGCAACCTTCATTCAGAACTCCCCTTTTCTTGACAGGCCGGCTTCGTTGACTGGCGGAAAAGGCCGGCGCGGAAGCTTACTGCCCGTCGGCGGCCTGATCCAGACGCTCCAACACCTGCAGCCAGATCAGGTTGCGGCGGTTCGCGCCGTAATGGAGGGCGGGGATCGTCAGCATGGCCGAGCCGCGCATCACGTCCGGCTGAGCCTCCCCGCCGTAAACCCCGAGGTGGAGGCCGTCCGGGCCGAGTCCCTGGTTGACCATCCCGGGAGCGACGAGGGCCGAGTGCAGGTCGATCAGCGGCACCTGCTCCTTCGACGCAACCTCGCGAATGATCCGGTTCGCTTCGGCGATCCTCTCCTCGCCGGGCTGGCCGTTCTCGGTCAGGACCGCCATCGGCGGCAGGGTCGAAAGCACCGGCACCGGGCCGAGCTCGCGGACCCGGCTGACCATTTTCGCAAGGAGATCGCGGTAGGTGTCGCCGAGCGGCTTGCCGAGCAGGGCGTCATTGGTGCCGCTCATGATCAGCACCCAACGGGGCCGGATCAGTTCGATCTCGCAGTCGAGCGGAGTCTGCTCCGGCCGGCACTCGTCGGTCGGAGGGCCGACCTCGGTCGCGTATAGATCCTCGGTCGGGGTCATCAGCCACTCGGTCCAGACCCCGGAAACCGCGGCCGCCGATCGGCGGGTAAGCGAATTGACCGGTGAGCAGCCGTCCAGCGAGACCAGGCCCGGGAACCTCACCTTCGAGTACTTCTTCACCACCGCTTCGAGCTGGCCGTTCGAGCCGTAACCGACCTCGCGGCAACCGAGCCCGTAAAGGTTCTGCGGCCACTCGGTGTTCGAATCGCCGACCTTGGCGAAGACACCCGGGTCCAGCTTCCGTTCGTCGGCCCGGGCAACCTCGCGGCGCAGGCGGTCACCGGCCGCCCCCGAGAGGTCCGGGAGCACCGAGCCGGACGAAAGGTCGGCCACCGGTTGCGGGGTCCGCGCCGATTCCCCGGCCCGGGCAGGTGCCCGGGAGGGGTCGGGAGCTTGCCCGGAATCCTCACCGGAGGAGCCGCAACCGGCCAGCAGGATCAGCCCGGCCAGGAGGACGGCTGTGAAGCGGCGGCCCATCTCAGCCGGTGACCCGGTCGAGCCGGGCCAGGGTCTTCAGCCAGATCAGGTTGCGGCGGTTTGCTCCGTAGCGCAGGCCGGCCGGGGTGAAATCGACCGAGTCGGCGAAGGTCGAAGCTCCCGGCTGGACACCGACCATCTCCCCGCCTGCCCCCGCGACGCTGAGGTGGAGGCCGTCCCCGGCCAGGCCGAGGTCGATCATCGAAGGTTCCTTCAGGGCCCGCCAGAGATTGATCATCGGCAGGTGCCACTTCCGGGCGAGTTCGAAGATGCCGGCGTTGCTCCGGGCCACGCCGGCCGTGACCTCGCCTTGCCGGGTGCCGTCCGGCCGGATGATCGGCGGGATCGTGCTCAGCACGGGAACCACCTTCCGGGCGAGCAGGGCCCTGACCACGCCGCCGAGGCGGCTGACGATCCTGCTGCCAGGCTGGATGCCGAAAGCGATGTCCATGCCGATGTCATTCGTGCCCAGCATGACCATGGCGTAGCGGGGCATGGTCGCGTCGATCTCGCAACTAAGCGGAGTGCCTTTGAGCGGGCAGCCGGGCGGCTTGGCCCAGTAGCTCTCGTCCGGAAGATCCTTGACCGGGGTTAGAGGCCAGGTCGAGTGCACGCCGGCCTGGGCGGCCGAGGAGCGGCGGGAGAACGAGGTCCACGGCCGGCAGCCCGGCAGCGCCCTGGCGTTCGGCAGGCGCACCCGGCTGTAGGTGGCGAGGGTGCCGCGAAGGGCGGCGCTCAGTCCGGTCGGCTTCCGGCAGGCGAGGCCGTAGAGGTCGGGGGAGAACTCGGTGTTCGAATCCCCGACCTTGGCGAAGACGCCGCTGCGCAGCCCGGTCCGCTCGCCGGCCGCGACCCGGTCCTTCAGCCTGGCCTGATCCCCGTTCGAAAGAGAGGGGATAACCGGGGCCGACTGCCAGGCCGGGACCGCTCCCGAGACGGCTGGCAGGCAGAAGAGGACAAGGCCGGCAAGCAGCAGGACCCCGATTGCTTTTCGCCTGACGGCGCTCATGGCTTCCAATCCCCCCGAAGTGACAGGCAGTAAACGGTAGTCGATCAGGACGGCATCGTCGGCCGAACCTTGAATACGATCCGCCCATGACAGTCAGCGTAGTTACCGGCGGAGCCGGTTTTGTCGGATCCCATCTTTGTGATGCCCTGCTCGAAAAGGGCAACAAGGTGATCTGCATCGACAACCTGGACACAGGATCACTCCAGAACATCGAGCACATCACGAATCCCGATTTCACCTTCCTGCCGCAGGACATCACCGAGGAGGTCCACCTCGACGGCGAGGTTGACTTCGTCTACCACCTGGCCTCCCCGGCCAGCCCGATCGATTATGCGCGGCTGCCGCTTCACACCCTGAAGGTCGGCGCCCAGGGCACCTGGCACATGCTCGGCGTGGCCAAGTTCAAGCGGGCCCGCTTCCTGCTCGCCTCGACCTCCGAGGTTTACGGCGACCCCCAGGTCCACCCTCAGGAAGAGAGCTACTGGGGCCACGTCAACCCGATCGGCCCGCGCGGGGTCTACGACGAGGCGAAGCGGTACGCCGAGGCCCTGACCATGGCCTACCACCGCCAGCAGGGTGTCGACACCTCGATCGTGCGGATCTTCAACACCTACGGCTCACGGATGCGCGCCCATGACGGGCGAGCGATCCCGACCTTCATGCGGCAGGCCCTGCAGAACCAGCCGCTGACGGTTTTCGGCGATGGTTCGCAGACCCGGTCCTTCTGCTTCGTCGATGACCTGGTCCGCGGCCTGATCGCGCTGGCCGAATCGGGCGAGCACCTGCCGGTCAACATCGGCAACCCCGACGAGTACACGCTGCTTCAGCTCGCGAACGCGGTGATCGAGGCTTCCGGGGCCGAATCGGCGATCACCTTCGAGCCGCTTCCGACCGATGACCCGCAGGTCCGCCAGCCCAACATCGACCGGGCGAAGGAGCTGCTCGGCTGGGAGCCGACCGTGCCCCTGTCCGAGGGCCTCAAGAAGACGATCGAACAGTCGGGCCGCGACCGGCTGATCGGCAAGACCGGCTGACCTCGCTACCGTGACCGGGCCCGGGAGAGTTCTCGTGCTCGGAGCTTCCGGCTTTTTCGGGAGCCGGATTGCGGCCGAACTCGCCGCGGCCGGAATCGAGGTGCTCCGACCGGAGCGGAGCGAATCCGAGCTGCTCGATCCCGCCGGCCTCAGCGAGCTGATCGCTGCCGCCGCACCGGCGGCCGTGGTCAACGCCGCCGGGATGACCTCACCGGCATCGGCCCGGGCAAACCCCTCCGCCTGCTTCGCGGTAAATGCGGGCGGGGTGCTGAACCTGCTTGAAGCGCTGCGGCAACGGGCCCCCGGGGCGCAGCTCGTGTCCCTTTCCTCGGCCGCGGTCTACTCCGGGTCAGCGCCCTTCGACGAATCTTCCGCGACCGCGGCGACCACGCCCTACGCCGCTTCGAAGCTGGCCATGGAGACGATCTGCGGCCAGTACCGGCGCGGCTACGGGATGCCGGTGACGGTGCTGCGCTGCTTCAACCTGATCGGCCCCGGCGAGCCTTCAACCCAGGCGAGTTCAGAGTTCGTGCGGGCCGCCCTGGCCGCCGGGACTGGCGGACGGGCCGAGGTGGAGGTCGGCGAGCCGGCCACCGCCAGGGACTTCACCGACGTGCGGGACGCCGCCCGGGCGGTCCGCCGGGTTCTCGAGGAAGGAGCAACCGGCACCTTCAACCTCTGCTCGGGAAAGGCGACGAGCCTGGCGGAACTGGCCACCCTGACCGGCGAGCTGACCGGGGTTGACCTGACCCTGCGCGGCTCCGGAACCGGACGGCCCGCGTCCGGGCTGCTTTCGATCCGCGGGGACTTCTCCAAGCTTCGCGAGCTGACCGGCTGGCGCCCCGGGATCACGCTTGAGCGCAGCCTCACGGACCTCATCGAGAGCCTCCGCCCATAGGATCACCCGCCATGGCAGCGAACAGCACCGAAACCGTCGACACCACCAACTACGAGAAGTTCCAGACCGGCAACCCGGTGGTGAAGCGGCTGATCGGCGGCTTCTACGACACGGTCGAGGAAGTCGTGAAGCCGCTGAAGCCGGCCACCGTGCTCGATGCCGGATGCGGCGAAGGGGAAACCCTGGATCGCCTGAGCGAAGTTCTGCCGCCCGCCCCGACCGGGATCGACCTCAACCCCGAGTCGGTCGAGTTCGCCGCCCGGCGGCTCCCCGGCGCGACCATCCGGCAGGCCGACCTGCTCAACCTGCCCTTCGAGGACGGCAGCTTCGACCTCGTCTTCTGCCTCGAGGTGCTCGAACACCTGCCCGACCCGGCTGCCGGCCTGGCCGAACTGGCCCGGGTTTCCGGCCGGGACATCGTCGTTTCGGTGCCGCATGAGCCCTGGTTCCGGCTCGGCAGCTTCGCCCGCGGCAAGTACCTCAAGACCTGGGGCAACCATCCCGAGCACGTGAACCACTGGAATCCGAAGAGCTTCCGGACCTTCCTCTCGACCCGGACCGAAGTTGTCGAGGTTCAGACCTCGATGCCCTGGATCATCGCCCGCTGCCGACCGCTTCCAGCCGGCTGAGACCGAGTTCCGGATCGCTTTCCGGGCTGAGCACCTTCTCGATCAGCACCTTCTCCTCGGAGACACCGGCCCGCCGGCCGACCACCATCATCTGGCCGAGCAGGCCCAGTGAGAACAGCTGGACCCCGACCACGATCAGCAGCACCCCGAGGAAGAGCAGCGGTCGCTCGCCGATCGCCTCGCCACCGATCCAGATGATCGAGAGGTAGAGGCAGATCAGAAAACCAAGCGAGCCGAGGACGAGCCCGAGCAAGCCGAAAAGGTGCAGGGGACGGTTCTGGTAGCGGCCGAGAAAGGCGACGGTCAGCAGGTCGAGGGCGCCGCGACGGTAGCGCTCGAGGCCGAAGCGGGAAGAGCCGTGGAGGCGGGGACGGTGATTCACCGGCAACTCGGTTACCCGCCAGCCCTGCTGGGCGGCGAAGGCCGGCAGGAAGCGGTGCATCTCCCCGTAGACCTCGATCGAGCGGGCGCATTCACCGCGGTAGGCCTTGAAGCCGCAGTTCATGTCATGCAGGTCGACCCCGGTCACCCGGGCGGTGAACCAGTTGAAGATCTTCGATGCCAGGCGACGGGTGACGGGATCCTGACGGTCGCTCTTCCAGCCCGAGACCAGGTCCGACCCGTTTTCCAGGCCTTCGAGCAGTCGCGGGATGTCGGCCGGGTCATCCTGGCCATCACCGTCGATCGTGATCACCTTCTCGCCGCGGGTCACATCGAAGCCGACCGCCAGGGCCACCGACTTGCCGAAGTTCCGCCTCAGCCTGATGACCCCGACCCGGGGATTGGACTTCGCGATCTCCGAGATCACCCCGAAGGTGCCATCGGTCGAGCCGTCATCGATCACGATCGTCTCCCACTGAAGGCCGAGCCCTTCGCAGGCGGAATCGATCTCGGCGATCAGCCCGGGCAGGGCTTCGCTCTCGTTGTAGGCGGGAATGATCAGGGACAGGTCCATTGCTTGCCCGTCAA
>WBZM01000719.1_pt1 | contig 41430 bp, 28 predicted proteins | sample 5204271 | NCBI WGS metagenome assembly WBZM01 (sample SAMN12344346, study PRJNA552823) | activated sludge metagenome | biome: Activated sludge suspended growth; feature: Nitrification reactor; material: Wastewater; isolation source: activated sludge from nitrification reactor of wastewater... | reverse complement strand
TCCGACCGCGCCGTCCGGAAACTCTGTGACGAGTTGAACTCTACCGACACTCTCTTCCCACGCTCCAACCTCCGCTTGATTCTGCAACTCGGTACTTCGCAAAATCCGTGAGATCAGGTTGTCTGAGCTTGCCATCGACTCGGCGTCCTCCGGGTCCAGCACGCCACGTCCGGTCAGCGCGCGCAGCAGACGACGCCGGACCTTGCCATGGACCAGAATCCCACATGCGAGATACCTCCGGAACTCGCGTTCGACATGAGCTGGGCTGGAGACGCCCTGGCGGCTATCGCAGGAGAGTTCGAGCCAGATGGCGAGGTGCGTCTGCACGCTGCGACGGAGCCCGGTACGTTCGGGCCGGCGATGTCGATAGACGGCTGTGCGAGCGGGCGCGCAGGCGGTAGGCATGGGGATTCGGGTTGAGGACTCGATACCCCGCAAACTGCATGGCAATACCGTTTTCGGCGCAATGCCCTCTGGCTGCGGTACGACGCTCGCCATGCGGTACCGCGTCCGCCGGCGGCTCTGCGAGCTGCTGCGGCACCTAGGGCGGTCGCACCATCGATCATCACGCACTTGGCGTGCAGCTTGTTGCGTGGCACGGATCCGAATTCGATTTCGCCGAGCAAGGCGTTGCCGTGTTCCTCATCACCGAGAACACGCACTTGAACGCCGCTTTTCGCCTTGTCGACGAGCAGGCGAAGAATCGCCGGGTTGGTCAGTTTGGCGTTGGCGATCTGAATCGAGGTGCGCGCGCTGCCCAACACCTGCTCGATTCTCTGTCGGCTGTTGAACGGGCTGATCAGCAGGGAGAGCGCCTCGTCCGGCGTGAGGCTCCGGTCGCTCCAGTCGGCAGGACAACACGCAGCGGACGAACGAGCCCTCCGCTGTCCAAAACTTGCATTCTCTCCGCACGAAGCCTGACGGCACGCGGATTCGCCAGCTTGAGCGAGTTCTTCGGCTGTCGGCACCAACCCGGCCCGCTGCGCTCCGGGGCCGACAGCAAGCGCGCTCGCTCGCGCAGCGGCGCGGGCCGGCGGCGCCAGGCACGCGCTGCGGCTAGGCGAAACGCTCGCGCAGTTCGTCGAGGCCGAAGAGCGTGAGCAGCTCGGCCAATCGCCTGGCCGGCTGGCGCGTCGGCAGGTTCTTGTGCACGGCGATGATCAGCTCGTTCTTCAGTGCATGCTCCCAGCCGGTCAACTCGGTGACGCGGACTTCGTAGCCATGCGCCTGCAGGCGCAGGCAGCGCAGGACATTGGTCAGGTGGCTGCCGAACTCCCGCGTGTGCAGCGGATGGCGCCAGACCTCGCCGAGCGCCGCGGCAAGCGCCGTCGCCTTATGCTTGCGCAAGGTCGCGGCAAGCTCGGCCTGGCAGCACGGCACCAGCGCGAGGAATTTCGCCTGTCGGGCAAGCGCAAACGAAATCGCGTCATCGGTCGCCGTGTCACAGGCATGCAAGGCAGTCACCAGGTCGACGCGCGCCGGCAATTCGCGCGCGGCGATCGCATCGGCAACCGACAGATTGACGAAATGCATGCCGGCAAAACCCAGGCGGTCAGCCAGTTCGCGCGCGCGCTCAACCAGCTCGGCGCGCGTCTCGATGCTCCAGACACCTGACGACGACCCGCCGCGCAGGCGGAAGAACAGATCGTAGAGGATGAATCCGAGATACGACTTGCCGGCGCCGTGGTCGACCAGATGCAGGTCGGCGTGCGCCTGCTGTGCTTCAAGCAACAGCGGCTCGATGAAGTTGTACAGATGATAGACCTGTTTCAGCTTCCGCCGGCTGTCCTGATTCAGCGCGCCGTCGCGGGTCAGGATATGCAGCGCCTTGAGCAGCTCGAGCGACTGCCCGGCGCGAATTTCGTCCGGCGGCGCTGGCGCCGGCATCAGCAGCTCGCGCCTGGCGAACACGCCGCTGCCGTCGGCGGCAGCGGCGCCAGCGAGCGCCCTTCCTTGGCCCACGCCCTAATCCCGTCCTGCACGTTGTACACCGTCCGGTAGCCTGCCTGCTCGGCGAGCAGACGGCTCGCCGCGCGCGTCCGGTTGCCGCTCCTGCAGATGAGGATCACCGGCTGCTCCGGCTTCACCACCGCGCGCACTTTCGCCAGCCAGTCGGCCGCGTCGGCGCGGCCGCGCTCGTCGAACAGTGTGATCAGCCGGCTGCCCGGAACGACGCCGGTCTCCTTCCACTCGCCAGCCGTGCGAATATCGATCACCGGCACGCCGGCAGCCAGCAGGCGCGCCAGTTCGGCGTTCCCGACGTCGACCACCTCGGCGCGCAGATGAGGCGCGAGAGCAAGCAGCAAAAGCAGGACAGCAGCACGCAACATGACGGTTCTCCGGAAAGCAGCCGGCATTCTACCGCCTGCTGCGCCCAGCGGACGGCGCCGCCGACACGGCCGCCGTCGGGCGCACGCTTGACGGTGTTGCGGCGCGCTCCCTATACTCGCAGCGCGTTCCCAGTTCCGGCTTCCCTGTGCGGCGCCTGCCCTGCCCATCACTTTCGCCAGCGGGCGCTTGGCCGCACGGTTCATCGGCCGAAAGGCAAGCCGTTCCGGATGCAGGTGAACCGCGCGCGCCCTTTTTCATTACAACGACCCGCAACGGGACGGCAACTGTTGGCAAATCTGCAAAAATTGCCGGAAGACTTTCCGGCGGCGGCCAGGCGACATTGGCGCGACGCCGAACTTCTCTGGAGCCATCAGCGTCAGGAAAACGCTGACCAGTTGTACGGCATCGCTGCCGAGTGCGCGGTGAAGGCTGCGCTCTCGTCGCTGCCGGGCTATTCGGCCCAAGCTTGCTTGCACGACAAGTACAAGCTGCACATCGACAAATTGTGGGACCAGGTTCATGTGCACAACATGCAGAAAAGCTTCCCGGGCCTGTCCGCGCTCCTTAGACTGGACCCTCCCCCCTTCGGCGACTGGACCATCGCCCAGCGCTACGCCGCCGACGCTTGCTTGGCGCGAGATGCCGTGGAAGCTCATCGAAAGGCAGCGCGCCGACTCCTGGGCGCGGCGCTGATCTCTGAGGAACGGACCCGATGACCGCCGCGCAGAACTTCGACCAAGCCTTGCCCGCCGCGTTGGCGGTGCTCAAGCAGCGTTTTCCAGCCGTGTCTCCACTGACCACGATCGTGCGCGACGCCTTTGGCCTGCTCACCGTCGTCCTGCCCGATAGCGCGCTGGCTGAAGCGAGCGACTGGGATGAACTGGCGGACCGCCTGGACGCTGAATTGGGGCGTTACAGCCCCGGCGTACGGCGCGTTCTCCTGCGCACCAGCGACCTGATCGACGAAGACGCGATCTGCGCGTCAAGCGATCGCATCCGCCTTCCGGATCAAACCAACACGTGGCTGCTCGATCGTTTGCAGACCAACCAGGATTGGCTGCGCCGGCCGCTCTCTGCCTCACCACCGCTGCCGACGGCGATCGCCTTCAGCATCAAGGGCGGCGTCGGTCGGACGACGGCGCTGGCGCTCTGGGCCTGGCACTTGGCGCGCCAGGGCAAGAAGGTGGTGGTCGTGGACCTCGACCTCGAGGCGCCCGGGCTGGCCGGCGTCTTGCTGGACGAGGACAGGATGCCCGACTTTGGCGTGGTCGACTGGCTGATCGAAACGCTTTCCGGCGACGCCGACAGTTTCCCGTTGAGCGAATGCCTGGGCGAGTGTGCGCTGGCCGAGTCCACTCCCGGACGAATCCGCGTCCTCCCCGCCTTCGGGAAAAGGACCAAGAACTACATCAACAAGCTGGGGCGCGTCTTCATGCCGGTCTTCAGCAACGACGACGAGGCGCGCCTGCTGGGATTCGCCGAGCGCTTGCAGCGACTGCTCGTACAGATCAAACGCCTCGACGATACGCCCGACGCGGTGCTGCTTGACTCGCGTGCCGGGCTGCACGATATCAGCTCGGCGGCGATCACACGGCTTGCCGCCGAGGTTTTCATGTTCGCGCGCGACGACTATCAGGGCTGGCAGGCTTACGTTCTGCTCTTCGACCACCTGCGTCATGCGCCGAGCATTGAGTGGGGAATGCCCGACGACGACTTGCGCTGGCGCTTGAAAATGGTGGCGGCGCAGGTCGAGCCGGCGGCAGCCGCCCGGCAGCGCTTCGTCGACCGCAGCTACGAGACCTGGTTGGCACTTTACGACGCGGAAGGCGACGACGCGGGCGTGCTGGGTAGCGCAACGGCACGGCTGTTCGAGCAAGGCGAGGACGGACCGCATCAGCCGCTGCTAGTCGATTTTGATCCGCGCGTCCGCTCCTTCGACCTGAGCCAGAAGGACAAACTGCCGGAATGGGAACTCGTCAAGCACACCTTCGGGGACTTCTTCACCGGCGCAACACGGCGCCTGTTTCCGGCTGACGCGGACGGCGAGGACACGCCGTGAATCGACCGAACTGGACGTTTCCGGCGGCCGACTTTCGCCGGGCGCTGATGAGTCTGCCGGTTACCCAGGCGTGGGAGAGCCTCGATCCACCGGAGCTGGCCCAGATCTGCATCCCGTCGGCGCACGCCAAGGCATTGTCCCCGGATCACACCATCGTTGAAGGCATGCGCGGCGCCGGCAAGAGTTTCTGGACCGCGGTCCTGGCGGACGACAACACGCGCCGCTTCGTCGCCGATACGGAATCCTTGTCGGGATCTGCCGGACTCGTCGTGCGCGTCGGTTTTGGTCTCGATCTGGCAGACGAGCAATTCCCGACGGCAACCCGGATTGGCGAACTGCTCGGGATGGGCCAAGGTCCAGACGCGATCTGGCGCGCTGTGCTGCTCCGGCATGCCTTTCACTACCTGAAACGTGACCTGCCCTTCGCCGACCGCGACTGGACGGAAGCCGTACGCTGGGTCGCAGACCATCCAGGCGCGACGACCGGATACCTGACCGATGCCGATCGCGCGTTGGCCGAGGACGGGAAAGTCCTCCTGCTGCTCTTCGATTCGCTCGAACGGTTGGCGGACGACTGGGGAGGAGTTCGCCGCATCCTGGCGGCGGCGCTCAAACTCGGCCTGGAATGCCGGACACGACGCGCCATCCGCTGCAAGTTCTTTCTGCGCCCCGACATGGTCGAGGAAGAGGACGAGGTCTGGCGCTTTGCCGACAGTTCCAAGCTGTTGCACGCGAAAGCGAAGCTCGATTGGCGCCCGGACGACCTTTATGGCGTGATCCTGCTGCATCTGCTCAACTCACCTTCGGTCGGCGCCGAGTTTCGCCGGAACCTCGAGCAGTCGGGGAACGAGTGCGGGCAGGCCATCCGTGGCGCCTACCGCCTACCCAGAAGAATGACGTCCGATTCGGTACGCGCAGCCATCGAGGCGCTCGCCGGGCCATGGGTGGGCGCCAGCGCGCGGAGGGGGTACACCTATACCTGGATTACGACCCACCTGGCGGACGCCAAGGGCCGCCTCAGCCCGCGCAGCATCCTGCTCGCCTTCAGGCAAGCCGCCGAATGGACTGACTCGCGTCAGCGCGAGCATTCCTGCGCGCTGCACTACCAGGGCGTACAACAGGGCGTCGTCGAGGCTTCCAAGATCCGTATCAGCGAAATCAAGGAAGACTACCCGTGGGTCGATCCGCTGCTGCGCGCCTTGCACGATACGACCGTTCCGCTGAGCTTCGACGAGTTGTCTGCGCGGTGGACGCCCCGGTGCATCGATGAGGCGCTGGCCGCCGCCGCCAACCAGAGGCGGCTGCCGCCGCGCCGCTACAGCAGCGATCCACTCCGGAAGCCGCACTCGCTGGTCGAGGATCTGGTTGAACTCGCGGTGCTCTACCAGAGCGAAGACAAGAAGCGCTTCAACATGCCCGACATTTTCCGCGTCGGCTTCGGCATCAAGCGCAAAGGCGGCGTACGCCCGCCGCGCTGAGCGCTTGCCTGAGCGCTTGCCGGCAGGCTTGCCGCGTCGGATCTGCCGGGCATGGCGGGCGACTGCCCGACACGGCGGCCAGCGCGCGCGTCTCGCCGCCGGTCGCTTGGCGGCTTACAAGGCGAGCAGTTCGCGCGTGTGACGCGCGATCATCAGTTCTTCGTTGGTCGGCACCACCCACGCTGAAGCGCGACTGCCGGGCCGGCTGATGCACGGCGCGCCGGTTTCGTTGGCCTCGTCGTCAAGCTCGATTCCCAGCCAGCGCGCCTGGCGGCAGACGAGTTGCCGAATGCGCGCGCTGTTCTCGCCGATTCCGGCGGTGAAGACGAGCGCGTCGAGGCCGCCGAGCACGGCCGCCAGCGCGCCCAGTTCACGGTTGATTCGGTAGACGAAGTAGTCGATGGCCAGCGCGGCACGCGGCGAATCACTGGCCAGCAGCACACGCATGTCGTTGCCGACGCCGGACAGTCCGAGCAGACCCGAGCGCTTGTAGAGCAGGTCTTCGATCTGCTGCGCCGACAGACCCTCCTGCTGCAGCAGGTAAAGGACGATTCCGGGGTCCATGTTCCCCGGTCGCGTTCCCATCATCAGGCCGTCGAGCGCGGTAAAGCCCATCGAACTGCCGACGCTGCGCCCGCCGTGCAGCGCGCACATGCTCGCCCCGCTGCCCAGGTGCGCAACGACGACGCGTCCGCCGGCAATCTCGGGAGCGACGTGCGGCAGCGTCGCGGCGACGTACTCGTACGACAGACCATGAAAGCCGTAGCGCCGGATGCCGCGCTCGTAGTATTCGTAGGGCAGACCGTAGAACTGGCCGACCGTCTCCTGCGTGCGGTGAAAGGCAGTGTCGAAGCAGGCGACCTGCGGCAAATCGGGCTGCACCTCCTGCACCGCGCGGATTGCAGCCAGATTGTGCGGCTGGTGCAGCGGCGCCAGCGGGATGAAGGCTTCCAGCGCCGCCATCGCCGATGGGCTGATGCGCAGCGGCGCCGAGTAATCGGGGCCGCCATGCACGACGCGATGGCCGACGCCGGCCAGCGTGCCGCCGGGATAGCGCGCGCGCAGCAGGTCGGCGACGCGTTGCAGCGCCTGCGCATGGCTGCCGACAGCCGCCTTGTCCCACTGCTCGTCGGCAATCCGCTGCCCATCGCCGTCCTTCACCCGCAAGCGCGGCGCCGTCCCCAGGCCTTCGACCTGACCGACCGCGACGGCGCGCAATTCGCCCGTCTCGGCGACGGCAAAAACCGAAAACTTCAGGCTGGACGAGCCCGCGTTGAGAACCAGAATCGCCTGTTCCATTTCACCCTCCGTTCTTCTGCCGCAGGTCTGGCTCCGGCAGGCTGGCGATCAGACAGGCCACCGCACACGAAGCAAGTTTGGTCCGTCGATTGTCCGCGCGGCTGGTCAGAATGATCGGCACGCGCGCGCCGAGAACGATCCCGGCGCCGTCGGCGTTGCTCATGAAGGTGAGCTGCTTGGCCAGAATGTTGCCGGCGACAAGGTCGGGAACGACCACGATATCGGGGTCGCCGGCGACCTCCGATTCGATCTTCTTGATACGCGCCGCCTGCTTGCTGATCGCGTTGTCGAAAGCGAGCGGCCCGTCGAGCAGGGCGCCGGTGATCTGGCCGCGATCGGCCATCTTGCACAGCGACGCGGCGTCGGTGGTGCACAGCATGCGCGAATTGACGCTCTCGACGGCGCAGATCAGCGCCACCTTCGGGCGAGCAATACCGAGGATGTGCGCCAGATCGATGGCGTTCTGGCAGATGTCGCGCTTGGTATCGAGGTCGGGCGCGATATTAATCGCCGCGTCGGTGACGATCAGCGGCTTGTGATAGGTCGGCACGTCCATCACGAAAGCGTGCGTGATGCGGCGCTCGGTGCGCAGCCCGGTCTCCTTGTTGACCACTTCGGCCATCAGTTCGTCGGTATGCAGGCTACCCTTCATCAGCGCCGCTGCCCTGCCCTGGCGCACCAGTTCGACGGCACGAAAAGCCGCCGCATGGCTGTGCGCCGCGTCCTCCTGCTGCACACCGCTCAGATCGAAGCGATGCTGCTCGGCCAGTGCGCGCAGTCGGTTAAGCGGCGCCACCAGAATCGGTTCGATCAGCCCCGCCCGCCTCGCCTGCAAGGCTGCACCGAGCGACGATTCGTCGCAGGGATGGACAACCGCCACCGGCACCGGCGGCAGATGGCGGCAGCGTTCGACCAGCACCTCGAAGCGGTCGTGGCTCTGAATCGACACCTGCGCTGCCTCCGGGCGCGGCATCGTCACCTTGACCTGCGGCGCGATGACGCGCGCGGTTCCGGTCATGATCGTCTCGCCGCGCCCATTCAGGCCGCGGCAGGCAAAGGTGACTCGCCGGGTCGCCGCGTCCTTGGCGGTGGCGGTAAGCGTGATCGTGACCTGCTCGCCGACCGGAACCGGCGCCAGAAACTCGAGGTCCTGAGCGCAGTGGATCGTTCCCGGTCCCGGCAACTGGTTGCCGAGCAAACCGGAGACGAGCGCGCCCAGCCACATGCCGTGCGCGCTGAGTTCGGCCGGACCGACCTGGCGGTCGAGTTCGCTGTCGAGTTGGGTTGGGCTGATGTCGCCGGAAACGGCGGCGAAGAGTTGCACGTCGCGCAGGCTCAGCGTATGCGTGACGCTCGCCGTGTCACCAATGCGGATTTCTTCGAACGGACGGTTCTGCAGCGTGTCCGCGCCGTGCGCAGCGTCGCCGTCCGGATAGGTTTCTGTGTTCATCGGAAAGTAGCCTAGCAAAGGGAGTAGGCGGCGGACGACCTGATCGCCAAGCGCACTTGTCCCCGCCGGGTCGTCCGGGATCTTACTCGCCTTGCCGCCGACCCGCCAATCGACCGTCGGCGCGTCGCCGACGATGCAGCGGGCAAGCCAACGGCAGTCGAGCCCTCGACGCCAGCCTGCGACGAAGCGGACAGAAGCGAATCAATCACTGCTTACCCCACCCGCACTGCCCAGCGCGAAAGCGTCATGCCGCGAGCTCTCCTGATCCGGTCAGCCACACGGCCGGTCGAGCCAGGCCAGGATGGTCGCGCAGAGAACACCGGGGACGAGCGGCTTGGCGACGAAATCGTTCATGCCGGCCGCCAGGCAGCGCTGGCGGTCACCGGCGAAAGCGCTCGCGGTCACGGCGACGATCGGCACGCGCGCCATGGCCGGCAGTTGGCGAATGGCCCGGGTCGCGGCCAGCCCATCGAGCTTGGGCATGCGGACATCCATCAGGATCAGGTCGTATTTCGCCGCGCCGGCCATGCGCAAGGCGGATTCACCATCGGGAGCAATCGCGACGCTCAGCCCGGCGTCCTCGAGAATCTCCCGACAAACGATCTGATTGAGCGGTTCATCCTCGGCGAGCAGGATGACGCGACCCCGATGCTGCGCCATCAGTGCGTCGCGCGCGAGTGCACGCACGGGCCCGCCTGGCTCGCTCGCTGTTTGCACCGACCGCGGCAAGCGTACCGTAAACCAGAAGATGCTCGCCTCGTCGTCCGGCCGGCTGGCGACACCGATCTCGCCGTTCATCAGGCCGACCAGTCGCGTGCACATCGCCAGTCCCAATTCAGCGCCATGGTAGCGGCGCGGCAACGAAGCATTCGCCTGGCCGAAACCGGTCAAGCAACGCCCACTTTCGTCGAGCGGAACGCCGATGCCGACATCCGCCACGGCACAACGCAGACGAACCGATTGCGCCGACTCCTCGCCGACGCCAACGCCGACGCTGACCGATCGATGGCGGCTGAATCTGACCGCGTTGCCAGTCAATGTGCTCAGGATCTGCCCCAATCGCTGTGGGTCGCCACGCAGCCGGCAATCGCTCACGACGGGGTCAGCGTCTATGCGCAGGACGACCCTGTTCTCGCGCGCGCGCGCAGCCAGCAGCGCGCCGAGTTGTTCGACAAGTTCGCCGAGCCGGAAATCGACGTTGGCCAGCGTCAGGTGCTCGGCTTCGATCTGCGACCAGTCGACGATGTCGTCGATCAACTCGAGCAGGTGACGCGACTCGTGCATCGCCTCGTTCAACTCCTCGATCTGAGCGGCGTCGGTTGCGCGGCAGAGCGCCAGCTCGCTCATGCTCAGGATGTCGTTCATCGGCCGGCGCAATTCATAGCTCATGTCAGCCAGCAGGCGGCTCTGCGCCCGCCGGGCTGCTTCGGCGAATTCCTTGGACAGCGTCAGCTCACGCGTGTGCTGCGCGACGACGGCCTCGAGATTGGCCCGCTGCGCGGCGAGTACGCCCTCTGCCGCTCGCCTTTGCTCGGCCTCGTCGCGAAGTTGGCGCGCGAGATCCTTGGCTATGTCGCGCTGCGCGTTCAGCTCGCCGGCCATCGTTTCGTGTTCACGGCGCTGGCGCAGGCTGTTGAGCAGCAGCGCATTGAAAATCGCCCCGCTGTGCAGCAGAAGCAGGCCAAAGAGCGCAACGAGCACAACGAGCAGGAGGCTCGCCGGATCGCCCGCCAGGAGCAGCGAGCACGCCATGGCAGCGAGTGCCGGCAGCGTGTGCAGATACAGCGCGAAACGATGTGAGGCGAGTAGCGGGACGGCCAAGGCACAGACGCCGAGGACCGCGAGTATGGTGAGCGGGCTGAGCGCAAGATCGCCAGCAGTGCCGATGATCAAGCAGGCCCAGCCGACGCCCAGCCAAGCGGTCGCCAGTGTGTAGCGCAAGGCCCAGCGCGCGCTGCTCGCCGAGTCCGGCGAGCGCTGCCGCCAGACGACCAGCGCCAGACGCGCGCCACCGCCGATCAGCATGAAAGCCAGCCAGGCAAAGCGGATCTCGGGGGCAATCTCCGCTTCCAGCAGAACGACGAAGAGCAGCGCCGCAACCAACACGAACAGGTCCGACGCGCGCCCGTTGCGGAACAGCAGGTCGATCCGCTCGGCTTCGATCCGCTCGTCGCCGGCTAGCGCCGCCGGCGGGGATCGACAAGCCGACTCCGCGCTGGTGTCGGGGCGCGAGCAGTGGGTCGTCGGTAGACAGGAGACGTACATCGCACTGACATGTTCGGCGTGCGCTGCGAAAACTTTAGCCGCCGGATGGCCAGCGACGCGTCGCGCAATCAGGTGCGCGCCGGCGGGCGGACGAGCCCAGTGGCCAGCGCGGTGCCCAGCACGACGACCGAACCGCCTGCCAGCATGCCGGCATTCAGCGTTTCGTCAAGGAACAGGCTGCCCCACAGCACGCCGAAGAGTGGAATCAGGAAGGTGACGGTGACCGCGCGCGCAGCGCCGACGTTGGCAATCAGGCGAAAAAAGAGCAGGAAAGCAACCGCCGTACAACCGACACCGAGAGCGAGCGCCGCCAACCAGGCGAGCGCGTCGGGCCGCGTGGCGGGCCAGAACCAGACGGCGAAGGGCAGGAGAACGATCGCCGAGGCGAGTTGCGAGCCGGCGGCATTGACCAACGCGGGGACGCCGCCCAGTTGGCGCCGGGTCAGATTGGCGGCGAAGCCGTAGGACAGCGTGGCGAGCAGCATCGCGCCGATCGCCCAACCGGACCCGCCGGGACGAAAGTCGGCCTTGTCGGCAGCAAGCAGCAAGACGCCGGCAAAACCGACGGCCAAGCCGGTGGCACGCCAGAAGCCCAGCCTTTCGCGCAGCCATAGCGCGCCGATCAGCGCGGTGAAAATGGGCACCGTGGCATTGAGGATCGACGCCAGCCCGGCGGTAATCGACAGCATCGCCCAGGCGATCAGGACGAACGGCAGGGCCGAGCTGAACACCCCCATCAGCGCGATGCCCGCCGCGTGTCGCCGCAGTGCCGGCTGTTGACCGCGCACGATCAACACGGGAACCAGGCAGAGCGCGGCCACCGCGACGCGCAGCCAGATCAGCGGCAACGGCCCGAAAGCCGGTGCGGCATAGCGCATGAACAGGAAAGACCCGCCCCAGAGCGCGGCGAGCAGGACCAGATCAAGCAGATCGCGCAGCTTCATCGGACGGCTGCCGTCTGCCGGGCGCGAAAACCCCAGCGCGTACCGCCCGCCGCCGACCAACGCGCGCCTGCCGGCAAACACGCCAAGGGGCTGATGTCCGGCACTTGGCGACGGCTCAGACGGAAAAGCGCGCCACCGAATCGCGCATCTTTCCGGCCAGTTGCTCCATCGCCTGCACCGATTCCGCCGAATGTCTGAGCGCTTGCGTGCTGCCTTCCGACGAATGCGCAATGCTCTCGATCTGGCGTGCGATGGTGTCCGAGGCACTCGCCTGCTCGCGCAGGGCGAGCGTGATCGCGCTCGCCACGTTGACCACTTCCACCGCACCGGCGCGAATCTTGACGATCGCCTCGCCCGCCTCGCGCGCCAGCGTCGCGCCACCATCGACCTGACTGCGCACGCCGCGCATGCATTCGACTGCTGTCGTCGCGCTCGCCTGAATCGAGGCGATGTTGTCGGAAATCTCGCCGGTTGCCTGGCTGGTCCGTTCGGCCAGCTTGCGCACTTCGTCAGCCACGACGGCAAAGCCGCGCCCCTGCTCGCCGGCTCTTGCCGCTTCGATCGCGGCGTTGAGCGCGAGCAGATTCGTTTGCTCGGCCACCGCGCGAATCACCTCGACGATGCCGCTGATCGCCGTCGACTGCTGACCGACCGTCTCCACGGCCGTAGCCGCTGCCTGCACACTGTCGACGGTGCCGATCATCTCCTGTGCGCTCTTCTCGATCACAGCACCACCGTCGGTCGCCAGTTGTGCTGCGTTCTCGGCGATCCCCTGCGTCTGCTCGGCGTTTTCGCGCACGTGATCGATGCTCACGGTCAGCTCTTCGACCGACGCGGCAACCGAGGTCGTCGCGTCGTTCTGCCGGTCGACGTTGCGGCTGATCTCGCTCACCGAACTCGCCACCGCGCCCGAAGTCGCGACGAGCTTGCCGACATGGCCGTCGATCTGGCCAACGACGTCCTGAAAATGGACCAGCAGATCGTTCAGCGAGCCTGAAACAGCGCTCAGTTCGTCGCGACCCGAAACTTCGGCCCGGATGCGCAGATCCCAGTTGGCGCGCACGGCATGCATCGTCGACTGCAGCGCAGCGACCGGTCGCGTCACCGCGCGAATCAGGGCAAACGACAACAAGGCGATGGTCAGTGTGGCGAGCAACATGGTGGCGACCAGGATGTTGCGTGTCGCCACGTACTGCGCCTCGGTTGCCTTGATCTGCCCTGCCAGATGTTCCACCTCGCTCTGCGAGGCACGCTGGGTGACCTTCGCCAACCCTTCCGAAAACGCCCGATCGACGCCGCGCACCGCCTGGTCGACCTTCCTCCCGGCCTCGGGGTCGGTCATTTCCCAGCCGTTCAAGGCAGCACGGTAACTGTCGACCAGCTTGGCATGTTCGGCAAGCAGCGGCGCCACCCCTGCCGGCTCGCGCAGATCGTTGCGCACGTACTGGTCGGCGAGCGCCAGGAACCTGTGCACCTGCTCCGCTTGCTGGTCGAAGCCCCGCCGGTACTTGTCGAAGGCCTCGCGCTCATGGCCACGGATCAGGATGTTCTTCCATTCCTGCACTTGCGTCTTGAACGCCGTTTCAGCGTCGGAAAGTGCCACCATCGCATTGATCCCCTGGTCGATTTCCCGGAGGTTGGCAGACGTTTCGCTGGCCGTTGTACGCAGCGCGTGCACACCGATGCCGCCGGCAAACAAGGACCCCAGAGTGGCCACGACGCCCAGAGTAAGCAGCGTTCCGCGAATGGTCGAGAGAAAACCCATTGTGCCCGCTTCCTTTTCGGATGGTTCCTGTCATGGCGGCCGGGGGAAGCAATTCCATTTATAACAAAAGTGCAATCCGCCGATGGCGGGCAGTATATGGGCCGCGCTCGGGCAGCGTCAATCCCGCCCGTGGCTGCCCGCCGGGCCGTTTGCACGCCTGCCCCGCGGCGCGCCGTGCGCCGCTCGCGACGCTTTGCCCGCCATTTGTCGCGCGCCCTTGCCGCCAGGCTTTCTGCTAAGCTTCGCCCGCCGCGCTCCGGTTGCGGCGTGTGGCGCTCGTCGCGCCGCTGCTCGCCGCACCCTCTTTCCCGGTTAACTGCCCATGTTCGATCACTTGCGCAAGTATGCCGCCGTCTATGTGGTGGCGATTTCCGGCTTGCTGCTCACCTGCCTGTCGTCGTGGAACGTACGCCAGGAACTGCAGAGCAATCACCTCAAGGAGTTCCAGTGGGCCGCCGCCGATCGCATCCAGTCGGTGCGGGCAGTCGTCGAACAGGGGCTGGACACCCTGCTCGAGATACGCGGCCTCTTTTACGCCGCGCGCAGCATCGACGACGACGAATTCCTGGTGTTTACCGAGTCCATCCTGAAGCGGCGTTCCTATATCGAGCGGCTGATGTGGGTGCCGCTGTCGGCCGCGCCTGCCTTGCTCGAGTCGCCCACAGCGAGCGACGGGCGAACGCCGGTCGTTCCTTCCGGAAGCAACGCGCCACCGACGACGAGCGCGCGCAGCGATCGCCAGCCGGCAACGCCAGCGGCCTTCTCGGCCGCCCGAACCGGCAGCGGCACGGCCCAGCGTGCCGCGCCAGCAGCCGACCGTGAACTCGCCGAGGTCATTGCGCGTGCCGCTCAGACAGGCAAGCTGGCGGTCAGCGGGCGAACCCGGCTCGACCCGGCGCGGCCCGGCGCGGGCTACGCGATCTACGCCGCCTTGCCCGTTTTCGGACCCGCCGACGCCTCCGCCGGGTCGTCGGCGACCGCTGAGAAGGGAGCTTCGCTGCTTGGTTTCGTCGTTGGTGCGTACGACCTGCAGGAACTCGTGCACGTGGCGATCAACCTGCTCGAACCGCGTGGCGTCGAGGTGTTGGTGCGCGACGACTCGGCCGTCGGTGACGCGCGCCTGCTTCACTTCTACGCCAGCCGGCTGGAGTCGCGCACCGCGCGCAGCGACAGCGGCTTGCTCCCGGAAGGTGACGACGAACAGTCCCAGGTGGCGGTGCGCATTCCGGTTGGCGACCGCCACTGGTCGATCACCTGCGTCGCGACGGACACCTTCCGCAGCGCAGAAGCGTTCACCGAAGCCCACTGGCTGGTGCTTTTCGGCGGCCTTGCGTGCACCGTGCTGCTCTGCCTGTATCTGGTGCGCAGTCGGCGCGAACTCGAAAACCGGATCCGGCTGACGCAGACGATCTACGAGCGAGAAGAGCTCTTTCGCCAGTTGGCAGAAACGGTGGATGTCGTCTTCTGGGCGACCAACGCCGAGGCAACGCGTCTGGAGTACATCGGACCAGCATTCCGGCATCTCACCGGCCAGGGCGTGCGCCTCGAAAGCAGCGAACTCTCGTTGATGCTGGACGTCTTCCGCCCGGCCGACGGGCGTGCCCTGCACGCTGCCCTCGAGCAGTTGCGCAGCAATGGTGGACGGTTCACCATCGTCCTGCCGGTCGAGCGCGGCGACCGTGGCTTGCGCTGGCTGCGCGTGTGCGGCTTTCCGGTGCGCGAACCGGGCTGCGAGCTGAACCGGATCGTCGGCTTCTTCGAAGACATTACCGAACACAAGCTGGCCGAAGACGCGCTGCGCGATTCGGAAGAGAAGCTGCGCACCCTGTTCAACCACTCGCCGGACCTGATCTTCACCGTCGACAGCCAAGCCGACATCCTGCTCACCAACCGCCCGCTGCCGTTTCCAATCGGCACCGGCGGCGAGAAGCGATCGGAGCTGGTCCTCCCGGCAAACGTGCGTGTCGGCTACCGCGATCGTCTGCAGCAGGTCTTCGCCAGCGGCTGCGTCGATCATTTCCAGTTTGCGCGCGATGACGCGACCTGGTGGGAAGTGCGCATGGTGCCGATCAGCTCGGCGAGCGAAGTGATGGCGGCCATGGTCGTCCTCACCGATGTGACGGAAAACCGCAAGCTGCAATGGCAGGCCATCCGCAACGCGCGTCTCGCCTCGCTCGGCGTGCTCTCGGCCGGCGTCGCGCATGAAATCAACAACCCGAACCACGCGATTCTGGCCAATGCTTCGCTGCTCGCGCGCATCTGGCGCGACGCGCTGCCGATACTCGCCGAATACGAGGAGGAACAGGGCGATTTCCTGCTCGCCGGCTTAAGTTTTCATCAGGCGAGTGAAGTCATCGAACGTGGCATGACGGAGATCGGCGACAATGCCAAGCGCATCCGCAAGATCGTCAACAACCTGAAGCACCTGGGCAAGGAAGATCGCGGCCAGATGGACGAAGTGGCCGATGTCGGCAAGATTCTGCGCGCTGTCGCACGCCTGCTGGCCGCGCGCATCCGCAAGCACACAGACGCCTTCTCGCTGACTTTGGCCGATTCCCTGCCGGCGGTGAAGGGCAACGTGCAGCAGCTCGAACAGGTCTTCATCAACGTCATCGTCAACGCGCTGGAATCGCTCCCCGAGCGCAGCCGGTCGGTGCGCGTGAGCGCCGCCGCCGATGACCAAGGGAAGCGGATCACCGTGCGTGTCGAGGATCAGGGCCAGGGAATCGCCGAGGACGTGATCACCCAGATCGGCGAGCCGTTCTTCACCACCAAAGGCGATAGCGGCGGCACCGGACTCGGCCTGTCGATCTCGTCTTCGATCATCGAGAAGCACGGCGGCGTGCTGCGCTTCGAGTCACGCGAGAACGAGGGAACGACGGTGTGCATCGAACTTCCGGTCATCAAGGAGGATTGAATGAGAGAGAACCAGAAGCCCTTCGTCAACCTGCCGGTCTTTGTCGTCGACGACGACACTTCGGTCCTGCACGCGAGCGCAGCCGTTCTGCGTAGCGCCGGTGTCGTCAACCTGCAGATGCTCGACGATAGCCGCGAACTGCTCCCGGCGCTCGAGCGCCAGGCAGCCAGCGCCCTCCTGCTCGATCTGTTCATGCCACACCTGAGCGGCAGCAAGTTGCTGCCCGAGGTCGTTCGTTTGTACCCGGAATTGCCGGTCATCGTGATGACCGCCGCGCAGGATGTGGAAACCGCTGTGCGCAGCATGAAAGAGGGCGCTTTCGACTACCTCGTCAAACCGGTCGAAGAGAGCCGCCTGGTGGCCAGCGTCCGGCACGCCATCGAGGTGCACTCGCTGCGCCGGCAGATGGGCGTTCTCAAGCACTATCTCCTTTCCGATTGCCTGCAGAATAACGAAGCCTTTGCCGGCATCGTGACCAACAGCCGAAAAATGCGTGCGCTGTTCCAGTACCTGGAAGCCGTTGCCGTGTCAGCCGAGCCCGTCCTGATCTCGGGCGAGACCGGCGCCGGCAAGGAAATGTTTGCGCACGCACTGCACAAGCTGAGCGGACTGAGTGGGCAATTCGTCCAGGTCAATGTCGCCGGCCTGGATGACACGCTCTTCTCCGATACGCTTTTTGGTCATAAGAAGGGCGCCTTCACCGGCGCCGACCAGTCGCGCGCCGGTCTGATCGCGCAAGCCGCAGGCGGCACGCTCTTTCTCGACGAGATCGGTGACCTGTCGATGGCGTCCCAGGTGAAGTTGCTGCGCCTGCTGCAGGAACACATGTACTTTCCACTCGGCTCCGATGTTGCGCGGCCGAGCGACGCCCGCGTCGTTTGCGCGACCAACTGCAATCTGGCGCAGATGATGCGGCAAAACCACTTCCGTTCCGACCTGTTCTTCCGTCTTTCGGTACACCAGGTCGAAGTGCCGCCGCTGCGCCAACACAAGGAAGACATCCCGCTCCTCCTGCAGCATTTTCTCGACGAGGCGGCAGCGACGATCAACAAGCCGGCGCCCGAACCATCGAACGAACTGCTCACGCTGCTCCAGAACTATCATTTCCCCGGCAACGTCCGCGAGTTGCGCGCGATGGTCTTCAACGCGATGGCCTTGCACCGCGGCGGTTCGGTCCTGGCGATGGACAGCTTCCGGCAGGCCATCCAGAAGCAGCAAAAGGAAGGAAGCGAGAGCCCGGCGAGCGAGGTTTCGGATGGCTTGCCGGTAATCATTCCCGGGCGCTTCCCGACGCTCGACGAAGTCGAAGACGCGCTGGTGCGCGAGGCGCTCAAGCGCGCCAAAGGCAATCAGGGCGTCGCTGCCACCCTGCTCGGGCTATCTCGACCAGCCTTGAACCGGCGCCTGGCGCGCCGTGTCACACCGGCCGAATCCTGAAACCTTGAACAAACAGCGGGAAACCCCCGAAAAGGCCCGGGGTGTAACGTTTCGCCATTCTGAAATGTTCTCGTCATCAATTTCGTTACCGCATTAAATCCGTATCTTACCGCTCATCTGCGAACACTTCGCAGAACCGGCCGTAATTTCTGTTACACCCCCACGCATTGACCGTACGCGCGCCGCGATTCGTCGTAAGTACATGATAGCGTGTTCCTTTCTGCGCCCCTAAAAGACTGGCACGATTGCTGCTTTGCGCCTACGGATGCCGGTTTGAGCAGCCGTGGGGGAAAAGGGGCATAAACCATGCCCAAGAAGGCGACTTGCTCAACCCCATGCTGACCGCCGGCCACGCTTTGAAGCAGCGACCAGGGGAACTGTCTGCTTCTACTCAATTTCAATCCTTTGCCGATATGGGGCCGCTTGATGAGCACTCTGATGATCCTGACGATCGCTACGGTAGTCGTCGTCCTTTTCTTCGACTACACCAATGGCTTCCATGACGCGGCAAACATCGTCGCCACGATCATCGCCTCACGTGCGATGACACCGGTTCAGGCGGTCATCATCGTGGGAACCTTCGAGTTTCTCGGCCCGCTGCTCGGCGGAACAGCCGTCGCCAATACGATCGGCAAGTTCGTCACGCTGGGCGACGTGCCGGCAATCCTGTCACTGTCCATCCTCCTCTGCGGCTTGGTCGGGGCGATCGTCTGGAATCTGGCGACCTGGTATTTCGGCATACCGTCATCCTCGTCGCACGCGCTGGTCGGCGGTCTGATCGGCGCGGTGGTCGTATCCGCCGGGGTGGACAACGTCGTCTGGGGCTTCGCGGAATTGTCGCGCGGCAACCTGACCGGCATCATGAAGGTGCTGGCTGCGCTGATCCTCTCGCCGATCATCGGCTTCTGGGTGGGCTTCCTGATGCTGCGCCTGCTCAATATTCTGCTCTTCGCCGCCAAGCCATCGGCCAACACCGGCTTGCGCTATGCCCAGTTCGTCACCGCCGCCGGCCTTGCCTTTTCGCACGGCGCCAACGATGCCCAGAAGAGCATGGGAATGCTCACCCTCGCCCTCCTGCTCGGCGGCTTCATCCCGCGCTTCGAAGTCCCCTTCTGGGTCATGCTCGCCTGTGCCATCGCCATCACCCTGGGAATTCTCTCCGGCGGCTGGCGGATCGTTCGCACGCTGGGTTTCGCCATCTACCGCGTGCGGCCGATTCACGCACTCAGCTCGCAACTGACTTCAGCCGTGGTGATTCTCACCGCGTCGATCATTGGCGCTCCGGTATCGACCACGCACGTCGTTTCCACGTCGATCATGGGCATCGGCGCTTCCGAGCGACCGCGCGCCGTGCGCTGGAAGAAGGCCAAGGATATTGCCATCACCTGGATCATTACCATCCCCGGTTCGGCGCTGGTCGCGATTCAGACATTCGCCATCGTCAATCTCTTCATCGGAAAGGTCTAATCATGACGAGCGCACAAACTGCAGGCCCCTCCTTGACGCGTCGCATCCTGCATCGCGTCTTTCCACGAGTTCCCAACTTCTTCGCGCTGCTCGCCGAGCAAAGCTCGCAGGTCGAGATTGCCGCCGGTCTGCTGGTCGAATACATGGGATCAGGCAGCTCCGATGTCGCGCGGCGCGTTGTTGATTCCGAACACGAAGGCGACCGTCTCAAGGTCCGCAACCTGACCCTGCTCAACGAGGCCTTCTCGACGCCAATCGACCGTGAAGACCTGCACCGGGCAATCATCAACCTCGACGAGATCATCAACAGCTGCAATACAATCGTTGCAGAAATGGATAGTGACGTTCTCGCCCTGAAAGCCGACAAATACTGCCTGGAAATGGCAGTCTATCTGAAAGACGGGTCGGAGGCGCTGGCCGCCGGCTACGGCCGCCTAGGCAGCGAACCGACGCTCGGCCGCCTGGACGCCGAGAAAGCCGACAAGGCCGGGCGCAATCTGACGCGCACGCATCGTCGCGCGCTGGCCGAGCTGTTCAACGACAGCGATTTCCACCAAATCTTCCGGCGCAAGGAAATCTACAGCCAGTTGGTGCGCGCGGGTGACCGCCTGAACGTCTGCAACAGCACGCTGCTCGACATCGTCGTCAAGCTCTGCTGAGATCGCGCAAGCGGCGCGCTTGTGGCCGGAAAACCGGCTGCAAGCAAGCCCCGCGCGGGCTACAAGCCGCCAAAAAACGGGACCATTGCCCCACCATCATGGGGCCCTGTCCATCGCCCAACCGAGACCCGCCTACGCGAAACCTTGAGATTTACGCCGGAGAGCGGAGAGGCGGAAGGGTGCGACGAGCCCCGCCCGCCCGATCACGCGTGCAGCGCCCTCCGCTTGGAGCACCGTCGCAGGTGGTCACGCGCCCGGGCCAACCGTCGGCTACCCTAGCACACGCACTTTAGGGAGCGGCGGCGGCAAACGGTGCCTGCCGTACACCGAGCGTGCCGGTACAGCCTGGCGACGAGCAACGGGCGTCACCACGGTCATTGTTCCGCGAACGCCGTCTGACTACCCCTCCTCAGCACCTGCCCTCGCCAGTTCGCGCCGAGCAGCGAACCGCCGCTGGACGGCGCGAGGTTCAGCGAACGCTCGTATCCCAGCGGCGCCATCCCTCGCCGCTTACCGGAAACCGTGTGTCGCCGACCAGAGATGCTCCCCGGTACGCTCTTGCTTCAGGCGCGCTTGCGCTCCTTCTCCCGCGCTTTCTCGCGCGCCTTGCGCCGGCCGGCATCGATGTCGGATGGACGATAGACGAGAACGGGAATGCTGGAGTGGGTGAGCACGCGATACGTTTCGCTGCCCAAAAGGAGCGACGACAGGCCGCCCCGGCCGTGCTTGGACATGAAGATCAGGTCGCACTCCTGGCTTTCCGCAACGTCGATCATCGCCTCCCATGGGCTGTCGTTGGGAACCGACAGGGCGTTGCATTCGACCCCGGCGTCCTTGCACAGCTTCTTGATGAAACCGAGGTATTCTTTCGACTTACCCTCGGAATTGTTAACCAGGCGGTCGAGCGCCGCCGGCTGAACGACATCCCCGTAATTGTCCATCTGCCCAACCGGCCGGGCGTACAGCGCCGTAAGTCTGGCTCTGGCGGCCTTGGCAAAAGCAACTGCGCGCTCGGCGGTATCCCGCGACAACTGGCTGCCGTCGGTGGGCAGCAGGATATGCTGGAACATACTCTTTTTCTCCTCCGGGTTGGCGCTTAAGGTAGCGCTCTGGCGACACGGATGATACCTCAACTGGCGGATTTTTTCACTCCTGCAGCGCCAGCAACTCCTTGTCGGCGTAGCGTAAACGAAGCGCCAGGACTTTCGCCACCGCCTCCACGATCTGCACTGCCAGACGCTTGTGCTCTTCGCGCAAACGTTCGAACTGCTCACGCCGAAGGACGAAGAGTTCGGTGTCCTCGATCGCCGTGGCATCGTTCAGGCGCGTCATCTGCGAGAGGAAGGCCATGCCGCCGAAGAAGTCGCCGCGGCCGTAAGTCAGCGTGTGATAGCGGCTGCTCCCGCCAGCCATCGGCAAGGTGATGCGGACGGCGCCCTTGCGGATCAGGTACAGCTCGTTGCCTGGATCGCCAAACGAATACACCTTTTCCTCCTTCGCCACCGAGCGCCGATCGAGGCACTCGACAAGGTCGATCAGCGTTTCCTCCTTGCGGTCCTTGAAGATCTCGAGATCGTGCACCTCAAGCGCCGGCAGATCGGCCAACTGGACCTGGCTTTCGCCGAGAATCTGATCTTCGATCCACTCGACCGCGTCGTCCAGGCCGGCAAAGACCTTGACGTGTTCAGTGGTCGTCGTCAGTTCCATCTGATCGAAGAACTCGGCGATGTTGCGCCCATTCGGCAGGTTCTGCGGCAAACTGCTGAAAACGAGATAGGCGTCGCGCGCACTGAGCGAGTCCCTGACCTGGCTCAAGAGGTGCACTGCGGTCACATCGACCGACTGCACACGCCGCAGATCGAGAACGACGTACTTGCGATGGCGGAGTTCCGGTTCAAGCGCCTTGTAAAGCTGATCCTTGGTGCCGAAGAAAAGGCTTCCCTGCAATTCGAGAATGACCGTCTGCCCACCGTTCTGCTCGAGCGTCTCCATGTGCTGGCGCAGGCGAACACGCTTCGAGAAACGGCTGCCGCCGTCGATCTTGCTGCGGATCACCGTGCTGCTCAGTTGCTCGCGGATGAACAGGAACATCGCCAGCGCGACGCCCACCGCCGAGGCGGCGATCAGACTATAGCCCACGGCCACCGCGACGACCGCAACGATGACGATGAAGTCGAGCATCGTCCACGGCGATTCGAGCAGGTGCAGGCTTTGCCGGTCGATCATGCGAAAGCCGACGACGATCAGAATTCCGGCCAGCGCGCCGACCGGAATCCAGGCGATGAACGATCCCAAGGCAAGAAAGGCGATCAGCGCCAAAACGCCTTCGACCACCCCGGAGGCGCGCGTCTGACCCCCGCTGGCGAGGTTGACCAGGGTCGCCCCCATTTGCCCGGCGCCGGGCATTCCACCGGCGCACGCCGAGGCGACATTGCCCAATCCCTGCGCGATCAGTTCGCGGTTCGAATCGTGCCGGCCACGGGTCAGCGCGTCGAGCACCACAGCGGTTTTCAGCGTGTCGATCGAAAGCAGGACGGCGAGCGTAAAGGCCGTGCCGAGCAAGCCGCCGATCTGGCTCAGCTTGAGTTCGCCGATCTCCTGCCAGCGGCCGGTAATCGCGTCGAGCATGCTGGCTGCGGTACCGCCGAGCGGGCCGATGATCAGCTTGTTTCCTTGCATGACGAGTAGCGCTTCGTCGGTGGACGCAATGCCGAAATAGGTCACGATCCCGGCCAGCAAGCCGAGAATCGCCGCCGGGACGACGCGCGTCACCAACGGCGCGATGATCATCACCGCGGCAGTCACCGCACCGACCAGCGCACTTTCCCAGCGCCAGAGCTCGGGCGAGATCAAGGCACGCCACCATGTGGTGCCGCTCGCCACGCCGAGGAACTTGGGAATCTGGCTACCGATGATGATCAGTCCGACACCGGTCAGATAGCCGCTCACGACCGGAAACGGGATGTATTTGATCAGACTGCCGATACCCATGAAACCGAGCATCAACTGAACCAGCCCGGAGACCAGGCCGAGTGCGGTGAGCATCAGCACGATCGACGCCGGCGCCACACCGCTATGCACCAGCTCGATGGCGAAAGCGGAAAGAACCGCCGCAGCCGGGGCGCAGGGCGCCGTAATCAGTCGGTTGGTGCCACCCAGAGCGGGCGACACCAAACCCAGTGCGGTAGCGCCGAGGATTCCCGCCAGCGCGCCAAGGCCGGCATAGGCCGGTCCGATGGCAGCGTAAATCGTGACGCCAAAAGCAATCGCCGAGGGCAGCGCGACGAGCATCGCCGCCGTGCCTCCCCAGAAATCGCCGACCAGCTTGTCGTTCCTGAACTTGATCGCCAGTTCCACGGCCAGATATCCTCCTCGCTGAAAGCCAACCGGGCCCAGGCTGCTCGCCTGGGCCCGGCATGTATCAATACGCGGCAATCAATGCGCGGCGCACGCCGCGCCCGGCGAATACAGCGCCGCGGGCACGAGGTCCTCATGCAGTCTCCGGCGAAGTTCGCGGTCGATGTCCTCGGCGCAATCGGCGATGCTGTCGATTTCCTCGACGACCTGCGCCAACGGCAGTTTGGCTTCCAGCGACAACGCCTCGTCGGCGAAAATCGTCCGCAGAAGTTGCATCGACACGCGATCCGCCTGGCTCTCATACCAACTGACGGCGTTCGCCGAATCGCCTGGTGCCCAGGCGCTGCCGCGCAGCAACACGGGTCGGCAGGTGTCGACCAGCGCGTCGACGGCCGCGCAGACCTGATCGGTCAAATCCTGCAGCATCGGCACCAGGTATTCCGGAACGCGCCGCTCGTGATCGGTAAAGCCTGATTCGATGGCAAAGCCGGTCACCTGCCGGCGCATCTCGCGCAGCACGCGCAGCACACCACACAGCACCGGCGCGCTGCCGCCGAGCAGCGGAACGAGCATGGGACTGATCTTCTCACGCACTTCCAGCTGGTCCACCGCCTCCTCGATCGCGCGCAGACGCTCGGCGAAACGCCTCGCCTGGCGCCAGCCATTCCCGTCCGGTCCACCGCGCAGATGGTTGATCACGGCCTCGCGGAAAATGGCCGTAAGCTCGGCGATGGCCTCGAAATACCTCGTCAGATCTCGTTCGGTCGGTGTCGCGGCTACGGTTTTCTCGACCGCTTCGAATAGCGCTTCCATTGTCTTTGTCCTAAGTTATTGTGGGTCGATCAGGCCGCGAGCTGGCTGGCGCCAGATGTGCTCGTGGCCGTTGGGGAAAGGTCGAGGTGTGCGCTCGGCGCGCGTTTCCACGGCGCAGGCTGCTGGTGGAAGGCGTCGAGCATGCGGCCAAGTTCGGGCAGCAGCGCTTCACTCTGCTGCTCAAGCCAGCAGCACAGGTCGCCGCGCTGATCTTCGGGCAAAGCCTCACCGATCAACTGCGCGGCGACTGACAGATCGTTCAAGCGGCCGAGCACTTCCTGCAGTTCGCTGGCGGCCAGATGGTATTGCCGCAAGGCTTCGCCAGAGAACAGCGGGGCGAAGAACTCGAGCGCGTAACGCAGCCGCTTGTAAGCCACGCGCAGGCGGTGACGCGCCGCTGCGTCGCCGTCCATCGCTTCCGCCGCTAGCTCGCGCACCTGCTTGGCCCGCTTTTTCAGGCAGCGCGGCGCAAAATCGGCCAAGCGCTGTTCCGGGTCCTCGGGCAGAACGAGCAGGCTGGCCGGGAAGTCGAGCAGCAGGCGCGAGTAATCGAGCGAGCTCAAGGCCTGCCGCGCTGCCTGCCTGTGCATCGCGCAGCAGCGCTGCGCATAGTCGGCCAGCCGGGCCACCTCGGGGCTCTCCGGGAAGCGGTCGATGAGCGTCGGCAGCGTTTCCGAAATGAACACGTCCCAATTGCGCGTGTCGCCAAGGCGGCCGGCCAGCGCCTGCCAGAGCGGATCGAAGTCGGCGACGAAATCGGCCGGCAGCAACGGCTTCCACACCCTGATCGCCGAGCGCAGGCGACGAATCGCGACGCGCGCCTGGTGCACGAACTCCGGACTGTCGCTTTCGCGCACGCCCTGCTCGTTGCTTTGCAGGTGACGCAGGCAGGCGAGTGCGATCGTGCGGAAACCGGCGATCGTCGACATCTGGCCATCGGTCGCGATCGGCAGCGCCTTCACCGCCTGACGCGGCGCATCAATGCACGCCTGATAACCGCGCTGGAGCTTGTTCGCTGCTTCCGGATGCAGGCGCAACTCGGTCTGCAGTTTGCCCGCAGTCGAGAAGAGGTCGGCGACGCCACCGGCAACCAGATCGAGCTCCACTTCGCAGATCGGCTGGCGACGTCCGGCCGCTTCGATCCAGCCGCGGTCGAGTGACAACTCGATGCGCACGCCGTCGCGCGGTTCCAGCAGCCAGGCGCTGCGCGTGAAACTGGTCGTGAACGCCGGCTGCAACTCGTCGCGCAGCGATTCGAGCAACGCCCGCAGCGACTCGTCTTCGACGTGCGAAAAATCGAGTTCGCCGGGCTCGGCAGCCGCTTCCCACTCGGCCGTCTTCGCTTGCCGATGCAGCGGCCGGCCGCAGCGACGAACCGAGGAAAGCCATTCCGAGCCACTCTTGCGATAGCCGACGACCACGCGTTCGCGACGCAGTCGCTGATCGGGGGTGTCAAAATACGTGCTGACAACGCGTTCGCGCGTCGGCGCAGCTTCGCTCAGCAGCGAATGCTTGGCGAGCCTTCCGGCGACTCCTGGGGTCAACGAAAGATTCAGTTCGTGGTCGAGGTTCATGTTCATCGAGTGCCTCCTCCTGTAACTATTGCCCGGCGCTGTTGCCGGCTCAGACTGACCCCGGTCGGGCCGACTTCGGTAGGAACCGGTCATCGGGAGTCAGGCTGCTGTGTACTCATGGGGTGAGCACAAAGCGTGCCACGTCAAAGCGGAGGAGAAGCTGGCTGGAAAATCAATGCCGCGGCGCAGCATAGGCGCCCCAGCGGGGCTCGTAGACGGGTGTAACAAAGTGGACAGCGGAGCCCTGCCGCAAGCCCGGACAACAGCCACTGGCTATATTAGATCAATCGGTTATCCATCGTTTCAGGGCGTTGACGCAATGCCGCAACGTTACACCCTGCACTGCGCCAGATGTCGCTCTCCCCGGCCAGACGGCAAAGATGCCCGCGGGCGATGCCACTGGCGCGGCAGTTCAGGCGCCGGGGGCGGCGCTGCGCGGCGTCAGCGCTTCTGCGCGGTCGAGTTCCAGAGCACTGGCAAGGCTCGACTTGATCGTCTGCAGGAGTTCACACAAATGCTCCTGTTGTTCTGGCGACAGCCCATACAGCATCTCGCAACGACTGCGCAGGATCACCGTCTCGACCTCGACCAGCAGATGCCGCGCCTGCTCGGTGAGATGGATACCCCAGACGCGCCGGTCGCCGGCGATCGGACGGCGCTCGATCCAGCCGCTCTTCTCGACCTGATCGATCAACCGACCGACCGTCGACTTCTCGATCTCGAGCCGGGCCGAAATCTGCGACTGGGACAAGCCTTCCTGCTGCGACAGAATGGCCAGCACCGCCCATTGCGCGCGCGTCAGGCCGAGCGGCTGCAGTCTTCGGTCGACCAGCTTGCGCAGAAGACGCGCCGATTCGGTCAGGAGAAAGCCCGCGCCACGCTGGGAGTCATTGATGATCATCGATGCGGCCTCAGTGACGAGCAAGAGATTGGCGCGCGGCGCCACTACTGGCGGCCGATTATCCCAGTTTCACCGACACCCGGCGAGCCCGCCTGCGGCGACGAGAAGCCGCTGAAAACAGCGCCCAGCGACCGCCCCGGGCGCACGCACGGCCGCTTCCCTGGCGGCTGGCGAAACCGGCGCACCATAGATCTCGTAAGCTTGCTTATATTTGCTTGACTGCTTTTCTCGCCGGCTGGTAGCATGCCAGCAAGAATCAGGCGCTGGCCGCTAGCGTACACCGCGCGCCGGGCGCTCCCACCGACCGAAAGAGACCCACCGATGAAATACCTACCCGAAGTGTTTCGCGCCAATGCCCGCTGGGCCAACGACGTGTGCAAGGCTGACCCCGACTTCTTCGCCCGACTGGCCGGCCTGCAGGACCCGGATTACCTGTGGATCGGCTGTTCGGACAGCCGCGTGCCAGCCAACCAGATCACCGGCATGCAGCCGGGCGAAGTCTTCGTCCATCGCAATATCGCCAACGTCGTCGTGCATACCGATCTCAACTGCCTGTCGGTGATGCAATACGCGATCGACGTGCTCAAGGTCAGCCACATCATCGTTTGCGGTCACTACGGCTGCGGCGGCGTGCGCGCAGCGCTGGAAGGCGCTCCGCTGGGACTGATCGACAACTGGCTGCGCCACATTCAGGATGTACGCGACCGACACCGCGATTTCCTGGCTGCGCTGCCCGACAGCACCGCGCGCTGGCGCGCCCTGTGCGAACTGAACGTGCTCGACCAGGTGCGCAACGTCGCGCGCACGACGCTGGTCGGCGACGCCTGGAAGCGCCAGCAGCCGCTGCTACTGCACGCCTGGATCTACGGTTTGGAAGACGGTCTGCTGCAGGACCTGCAGGGCTCGCTCAGCCGGGACGACGATGTCGATGCAAGCCTCGCGCATGCGGTCGCCAAGCTGCGTGGGCGTTACCTGAAGACCTGAGCCGCGGCCTGCACCAGGCGTGCCCACCGCCGCCCAGCGGGCAAACCGGTGCCCGCCAAAGAAAAAGGAACCCCTCGAATGCCGACGAGAATCTACCTGGTGCGCCACGGCGCCACCGATCTCACCACCGACGACTACTTCGCCGGTTCCTCCGATGTGCCGCTTTCCGATGAAGGTCACCGACAGGTGGCACGCCTGGCCGAACGGCTCAGACGTGAGAAGTTCGCTGCCGTCTATGCCAGCCCGCTGCAACGTACGATGGAAACCGCGCACACGCTGGCGCTGCCACACGCGCTGGCGCCGATCGCCGATCCCGCGCTGCGCGAAATCGACTACGGCCACTGGGAGGGACTGCCGCGCGCGTTGGTCGAGACACGCTTTGCGGATGAATACGCGCGCTGGCAGGAAGATCCCTTCGTCGTCGCACCGCAAGGCGGAGAGTCCGGCGTCAATGTGCTCAACCGCCTGTTGCCGGCCGTCCGCGCCATCGTCGAACGACATCGCCAGCGTACGGTGCTCGTCGTCTCGCACAAGGGAAGCAACCGGCTGCTGATCAGCAGCCTGCTCGGCCTGGACCCGCGCGGCTATCGCGAGCGCCTTGAACAAAGCCCGGCCGCGCTAAACGTCATCGAATTCGCACCCGAGCGGCACGCCCGCTTATGCCTGTTCAACGATGTCGCGCATTACGCGGCTGCGGTTGCCGCCGCCCCCCCACACCCCTGAACCCTCTGCCGCGCTGAAGCAGTGCTGCGCCCTGCACCCTGCCCTGGGCGACGGCATGGCGCCAGCGCGCCTTCCACGCCCACGCCAAACGCTGACCGAGGCGATCGTCCTCGACGTCATGTCGCGCAGCCGGCTGCCGGACGAAGCCGGTTGGCGATCCGCGATTGCGAAATCCTCGGGTGTTGGTGAGTACCACGGTCGACCACTACACGGCCAAGGAACTCGTCGCCGCCTTTGCCCGCTGGCAACGACGATGGCGCCGTTTGTGTTCACCTGCTGCCGTGACTCCCAGCCGCGGGCAACGGCAGTTGAATGGAGACGAAACCATCCGGAAATCGCAAACAGCGCGCGCCCGGCCATGCTTTTGCCCTTCTTGCCCCTGACTGCGACCCGCCGCACTGCTTCCTCGCCGAGGCACCTTCTCCGGCCGTCCTCAGCGAGTTCGCCCAAGCTCCCGAGTCTACCGGCTGCCCGCCCACAGCCGCTGGAAATCCTCGCTCATCAAGGCAGAATGGTTTGCTGGTCGTCTGCGAACTCAAGTCGTCGATCGACAAAGCGGGAATGTACAGCTTCGAGCGCAAAGCGCGCTCGTACGAGCAGCAGCAGCGTACCGCGAACCGGCTTGGTGATTCCTTTCCTGGCCCGTCGTGCCGCCCACCGGCGATTTGCCGCCGACATCACCTCCCACGCTGACCCGCACTGCGTGGGGCTCAGCACGTCCGCGGTCGCCAGTCCTGTTTCCTTGTCGACGCAGATGGCCAGGCCCATCTCGGGTGGCTGAGCCCAGTGCCAGAGTGCACCGCCAGCCAGCCGCACGGCTACGCGCTGACGCACGACGCGCAGAGCCTGTCGTCGACCGCCTGGTGCCGCGCAACCGGCGAGTGCGGCCGCAGCTCGAACGCCAGCCGAATCGCTCGGCACCACCGCTCGCCAAACCCGCAGTAAAGTTCGGCACACATTATCCCGATAGGTAGGAACGTGGGGCACGACAACAACTTGAACCTCGGTTGCCGCGCCGGCCGCACGGCGGGATCAGGCGGACGGTTCGACGCCGCCGGCCCGACTTGCCGCCTACCTGATGGCGTGACCGCCCTGCTCGGGCGCCAGGTGTTCGTCCCGCCCCGGCCGACCTCGCGCGTTCGACAACGAGGAGCGCCCTTGATGGCTGCCGAAATGTCGCACAGAACAAAGACTGGTGAGTTGAACAAGCCTACCCTGGACGAGCTTCCGGGCGCTCGTCCGACGCACCGCGCCGCCAAGCACCACCCGTTGAACTAAGATGAACTGATGAAAACTGGATCCATCGCCGTCCTCCGTGCGCTCTTGCGGCTCGCCGCCATATTGCTCATCACACTGGTTTTGCGCAGTTCGCCTGCCCTTGCCGCCGACACCCGCCCGCCAGTACAGGTCGGCTTCGACGGAGCCTTCGGCGCGACCGGCACGATCACCTCGGAAGCCATCAAGTACGGCATCGACATGGCGATCGACGAGATCAACGCGGCCGGCGGCGTGCTCGGCGGGCGGCGCATCGAACTCGTGGTCAAGGACAACCGCGCCAACCCGGCGCGCGGCAAAGCCAACATGCAGGACTTTGCTGCGATGCCCGAGGTGGTGGCCGTCTTCGGCGGCGCCTTCAGCACGGTCATGCTCGAATCGCTAGGCGTAGCGCACGAAGCCAGGATCAATCTGCTGTTGCCCTGGTCATCGGCCGACGAACTGATCGACAACGGGCGCCAGCCCAACTATGCCTTCCGCATCGGCATTCACGACGACCTCTCGGCCCTCGCCATGCTGAGCCGAGCGCGCGAACACGGTTACAAGCGAATCGGCCTGATGGTCGCCAACAGTGGCTGGGGCCGCAGCAACATGAGCGCCTTCGAGCGCCATCTGAAGAAGATGCCCGACATGAAGGTGGTCGGCATCGACTGGCACAATGCCGGCACGACCAGCCTGATCGACAAGTACGACCGACTGCAGCAGGCCGGCGCGCAGACGATCATCCTCGTGATGACCGGCCGGGAACTCGGGCCGCTGTTGCGCGAGATCGGCGAGCGCCTGGCGGTCAATGGCGCGCCGGCGGTTCTCCCGCTCCTGACGCACGGCGGCGGCGTCGTCGGCTGGCGACTGTTCGACGCCCACAGCGCCGTGCTCAAACGCATCGATCTGTGCGCCGCGCAGAGCTTCAGCCTCTTCCGCCTGCCGCCGAGCAAAGCCGAAGCGATCGTCGCCAAGGCGCGCAAGGCCTACGGCATCGACCTCTACAAGGACTACGACGGCCCAGTCGGTTTCGCCAACGCGTACGACCTGATGCACATCCTGGCCCGCGCGATCGACCTCGCCGGCAGCGCCGAACGCAGCAAGGTGCGCGACGCGCTTGAAAACGTGCGCAACTACGATGGCCTGATGCGCCGCTACGCGCGCCCCTTCGAGCCCGGACGCCACGAGGCCGCCAGCCTGGCGCAGATCGTGTTCACCCGCTTCCGCGCCGATGGCGTGCTGGTGCCGGCGGACGGCGCCGGCGCATCGCGCCATCCGCCACTCTCCAGGCAGCGATGACGCTCGTCCCGCGCACGGCGCTGGCCGTTGCCACGATCACCCTCGCACTGTTGATCGTGGTCGGCCTGGTGTCTTTCGTCGCCATGCGCGACAAGACCACCGAACTGCTGCTGCGCGCCGAGATCGATACCGCGCAGGTTGCCGCGGTGCGCCTCGAAGAGCGCCTGCGGCGCCTGCACGATACCGCCGAATCGGTGGCGACCAACCCGATCGTCACCAACGCGCTGCTCGACAGCGCCGGTCGCGAAGCCTACCTGCTGCCGCTCTTGCGCGCCTCGGTCCCGGCCGATACGAAAAATGCGGTGATCGCACTGACGGACTTCTCGGGCCAGATCGTACACAGCTCGGCACGGCTCGCCCAACAGCCCTCCGAAGAGCGTGCCTGGCTCGCCTCGGTGATCGACAGCGGCCGCGCCGCTGCCCGCCTGCGCCTGCGCCCGAACGCGCCGCCGGGCAGTGCCACGCCAAGCCGGCTGGCCGGGCTGGTGCTCGCTTGGCCGGTCGTTTTTCCGCCGACGCAGGCGGTGGAAGGCGTGGCCGTCATCGACGTGCCGATCGAGGACATCCTGATCAGCCGGGTGGCCACCCGTCAGATCGAGATCGTGCAGGACGCCGAAGCCGGACAGGCGGAAAACGTCCTCCTGCGCGCCGATCAGATCCTCGTGCCGCTGTGCCTCAGCGCGCCGCTCGATGGCCTCGAGCTGGCGCTGCGCACGCGCGTCGACCGCGGCGCGATCGACGAAGCGATCAGCGCGCTGCAGATCCGCTACCTCTGGCTCGGCGCCGCGCTCACCGGGCTGACCGCCGTCGCCAGCGCTTTGGCCGCGCGCCGCCTGCTGCGCCCCTTGCACACGCTCGCCCAGGCCACCCGGCGGGTGGTCACTGCCGCGTCCTACGAGCGGCGTTTCGACAGCGGCGGCAGCGGCGAGATCGCCGCCCTCGACGACGCCTTCAACGCCATGATGGAGCGCCTGCAGCAAGCCGCCGAACGCGAGCGCGCGACACAGGAAAAGCGCTTCCGGACCGTCGTCAACAGCGTGCCCGATGCCATCGTCACGCTCGACGGCGCGGGCCACATCGAAAGCTTCAGCCCGGCCGCCGAGCGCATCTTCGGCAGCCGCGCCGACACCTGGATCGGCCAACCGGTGCTCGGTCTGGTCGCCGAAGCCGACCGCGCCGCTCTGGCCATGCGGCTCCAGAACGAAATGGGCGAATCCGGCGCCAGTGGCGAGATCCGTGGCCGCCGCAGCGACGCCAGCGTCTTCCCGATGGACTATTCGGTCAGCGCGATCGAACTCGAAGGCGAGCGCCACTTCGCCGCAACCTTCCGCGACATCACCGCGCGCAAGGATGCCGAGGCGGCACTGCGCCGACTGAACCAGGAACTCGAACTGCGCGTCGCCGAGCGCACCGCTGAGCTCTCCGCCGCCAAGGAGCTGGCCGAGGCGGCGAACAAGGCAAAAAGCGTCTTCCTGGCCAACATGAGCCACGAGCTGCGCACGCCGCTGAATGCCATCATCGGCTTTGCCGAACTGATGCGGCGCGACGCACGCAGCGGTCGCGCGGCGCTCACGCCCAGCCATTGCGAACGGCTCGACGCCATCCATCACGGCGGCGAGCATCTGCTCGCGCTGATCAACGAAGTGCTCGACCTGTCCAAGATCGAAGCCGGCAAGGCAAGCTGCAACCTGGACGACTGCGATCTCGACGCGCTGCTGATCGCCGTGCACGAACTCTTCCGCCAACGCGCGACGCAGAAAGCTCTGGCGCTCGACGTCGTGCGCCACGACGATACGCCGCGCTACGTGCGTACCGACACGGCCAAGCTGCGCCAGGTCCTCATCAACCTGCTCGGCAATGCCGTGAAATTCACCGAGCGCGGCCACGTCGCACTCTCCGTCAGCCGTGCGCCGGACCCACCGCAGCCACCACACCCGCTGAAAGCAGCCGATGCACCGGACGCGGCGGGACCCCCGGCAGCGCCGGCCGAAGCGGTAGCGGCCAACCCGTTAGCCGGCGCCTGGCGCTGCCGGCTACGCTTCACCGTCGTCGACAGCGGCCCGGGAATCGCGCCCGACGAGTGCCAACACCTCTTCCAGGCCTTCGCACAAACGCACTCCGGGATGCTCGCGCAGGAAGGCACCGGGCTGGGGGTGGCGATCAGTCGGCAGTACGTCCGCCTGCTCGGCGGCGACATCACGCTCGACAGCGAACCCGGCCGGGGCAGCCGCTTCTCCTTCGATCTCGACCTGGAAGCCGGTGCCGACGCAGGCTCAGCGCACGGCCGGCGCGTCATCGTCGGGCTGGCGGCCGGACAGCAAGCCCCGCGGATACTCGTCGTGGACGATCACCAGTCGAACCGCACGCTGCTCGTCCAGTTGCTCGCGCCGCTCGGCTTCGCGGTCGAGGCCGCCGCCGACGGCGAGCAAGCACTGCGCTGCTGGCGCGAATGGCAGCCCGACCTGATCTGGCTCGACATCCAGATGCCCGGCCTCGACGGACACGCGGTGACGCGCCAGATACGCGCCGCGGAGGGCGAGCGGCGCACGATCATCCTGGCGATCACCGCCTGCGCCTTCGACGGACAACGCGAAGAGATCCTGGCTGCCGGCTGCGACGGCTTCCTCAGCAAGCCCTTCGTTCCCGACGAACTGCTCGAAGTGATGGCACAGCATCTGGGCATCGCCTACGCCTACACCGAGGGCGGCGCACCCGCACGACTAGCCACGGAGACCTCGGCGACCTCGCTGACGCCGGCCACCCGCCTTTGCGACCTGCCAGCGGAGTTGAAGGACGGCCTGCGCGACGCCGTCCTCTGTCTCGACACGCAGCGCACCGCCGACATCATCGAGTCGATCGCCGCGCTCGATTCCGAACTGTCCGCCTGGCTGGCGCGCGAAGCCCAGGAAATGCGCTACGAGCACCTGCTCGACTTGTGCGAACGAGCCGTACAAGCAGCGCCGGCTGCATGCTCGCTCCTCGTCACGAAAACATCCGCGCTGCCGTCATCCGCCGAGGACAGCGCGGAGAGCCGAGCGTAATCGACAGCCAGTTCAGGACTGGCAAGCGGCGAAGATGTCGAGCGCATCGTCAACCTGGCGCTGCCAGTCGGCCAGCGCCTGCTCGGCCAAGCGGCGCCGGCGTCGGCGGCAGCGCGCGTCGGTTCTTGTCGCGCACCCGCCGGTCAGGTGGCGCACCGCGTTGGCTTCGGGCCAGAAGCTGCCGCCCGGGCGAGTGCCGCTACCGCTGCCACGGGCAAACCCGGCGCCCTGACGGAAGCAGGTCAGCTTCCTGAATCGATTTCTACCGGCTCGACGCCACCGCCAAACATCGGCGCGAGCAGACGACAGGGGTAGCGACGAAAGTGGATTGCGCGGAATGCGGGGAATGCGCGGAAGGTGCGTCGCCATCAGGCGAGAAATGCGTAAGGCGAGCTGCAGCGCGGTGCGCCGCGTCGGGCGTGCCCTGACGCGGCGTGCCAGGGCACGCCGCCCGCCGGCTTGGCGCTGCGCGCCGCGGCGAGCAGCCTGGCCGCGCTCAGTCGCGCTCGGCGGCCGGCTTGCGCCGGAAGGCCAGGCGGCTGGCGCTCGCCCGGGTCAGCGTCAGGAGCAGCAGGCCACCCAGCGCGAGGGGCAGCGAAGCGGGTTCGGGTACCGTCGCCAAGGCGAGCCGACCAATTTGCCGATGTGCGGCGGCCGACGGATGCAGGTCATCGGAAAAGGCGGAGACGCTGCAGTTGCTGCCGGCGGTGGAACCGGGAACGAAGTAAACGCCTGGCGCGACCGGGTTGATGCACGGCGCATCGACGTTGCTGATTCCGTAGGTGGCACCGCCGGTCGTGCGCGCGTCGTTGATCATCGCTTCGAACAAGCCGTAGACATCCATCAGCTTGATGTCGAGGTCGATCCCGAAGTTGGTGTTGAACAAGGCATCGACGCCCGCTGCCTGGGCGGCCAACGCGGCGTTGAAACCCAGCGTCACCTCGGTCGACGCGGCTTGCTTGCCGGCACCGCCCGGCGCCTGATCGAGCGCCAGCGCCTCTGGCGCCTTGCCCAGGTCAGGCAGGCTGGAAAGCAGAAAATGCCGTGCCCCGGCCTGCGCCAGCAAGGCCACCGCGGTGCTGATGCCCTGTGCCACGTCGGCCGCCGCCGCGGCGCGCGCTGCGCTGTCGGCCGGCGTCGTGCCGAAGTTCGCGCTGCGCACATCGCGCAAGTCGTTGGCGCCGGCAAAGACAACGTACAAGGCATCGCGATCCGCCGAACGGGTGAGCGAGTTGACGAAGGTCGATCCATTCCACGCGACAAGCTGCCCGAGCAGACCGGTTGTCGCTCCCGCGCTGCCGCCCAGGCCGGTACGCGCACCGCCAAACGCATAGTTGCTGCCGACCACCTCGCCGGGCTGGGCCAGCGACACGACCCCTGCCGCAGTCAGGATACGTTGCGTCGGTCTGGCGCTGTCGGCCAGACCGATTCCCTCAGCCAGATACTCGGACCATACCGGCCCATTCGAGAAGCGCCCGGGCGAGCCTGAGAAGTTTGGAAACAGCGGCGCGCCAACCGCCCTGGTCAATGACAACACGTTTCCGGTGTCGGACAGGCTGTCGCCGAAGAAGACGACATCAGTGTAGCCCGCGTGCACTTGACCGGAGAAACCGATGGCGCAAATCAAGGACGCACCGAGCGCCCGTCTATACAGTTTGGCAAGCATCTATTGATCTCCTCTGGTTGGGATACCGCCTGCTCTGGTCGACCGGCGGCGGTAAGTTGAAGCAAGAAACATTCCGCGCACCTGAACAGCAGCTAATAGACTCATTTGCAACGATTTCGTCCGCGGTGTACAGGACGCTGGCAAGTTCACGTGTAAAAAATGTCGACAGGTGCGCGAGCCCGCGCGCGCAACGAGCGGCCAGTGCGGACAGCGCGTTTGACACTGCGTGGGCCTAACCTATACTTGTTCTTACGGCTGCGTTGCGCAGGGGCGCCCAACCGTGGAGAGGACATGAAGCTGCGCGCGCGTGGCGGCCAATGGAGATGACATTGATTTGCGTCGGATGGCGTGGCGCCGCCCATGAGCTTGCCGGCTTGCCGACCACTGGAAGCGCTTCGGGCAGTCCCCATGGATAGCGTCGCACGGCTCGAAGCACTAGCGGCTTTGCCTTCCGAGCACGGCTTGCGCATCGGGGAAAGCGGGGCTTCCGCCTTCTCGGCCTGGCGCACGTTGCCGCGCGTTCTGCTGCCGCTCGCCGGCATTGTGTTGGGCACCTTCTTTGGCGCCGGCTTCCTGCTCTGGCAACAGGAACAGCAGCACCTGGTCCAGGAGGCGACGGCAAGAAGCGAAGCAGTGCTGCGTGAGTTCCGCACCGATGTGGCCAGTCAGGCAGCGGCTCTGAGCATGACCACCGACGCGCTCAGCGGGTCGAGCGAAATCCGCAACACCCTGGCGGCCGGCGATGTCCGCGCGTTGCTCACGCTCTGGCAACCGATGATGCATATGTTGTCGCGCGAGCACGGTCTGTCCTATTCGTCGCTCCATCGCGGCGATGGCCGAACTCTGGTGCGCCTCGGACAACAATTGGGGGCGGACGATACCAGCGGCCGGCGCGTTCTGCGCGAAGCGATGGAAACCGGCCGGGTGCGCTCGGGAATCGAACTGAGTCGGCATGGAGTTCCGAAGTTGTGGGTTGTCTCACCGGTAATCAAGGACGGCCGCGTGGTCGGCTATGCTCAAGTCGGCAAGAGCATCCTGCCGCTGCTGCAGCATCGGGCCAGCCCAGGCGTTGAAATCGCGCTGCTCGTACGCAAGGACCGCCTGTTTCGCCCGGCATGGGAAAGCCGTGCGGCGCGCGGCGAGAGCTGGTTGAGCCTGCCGCACGCCGTCGTGGCCTACGCGTCCGACGACGCCCTGGCACTGGCTCTTGGCCAGGAAATCGCCCGGCAACCGTTCGCCCGCGAGGCCGACACCCGACAAACCTTTACTCACGCCGGCCACGACTGGTGGTGGATCAGTGACACGCTGCACGACATCGGCAACAGCGAGATTGGCCAATTGCTGGTGCTGGTCGACGTCACCGCCGAAAGGCAGGGCTTCAGTCGCCTGCTGGCCATCGGTGGCGCCACCGGCAGCGTCCTGCTGCTGATGCTGCTCGGTTTCATCCTGCACTTGCTGGTGCAGGGCAAGGAGCGCTCGCTCGCCCGCCAAAGGGCACTCAACGACCTGCTGAAGTTTCACCAGGATTTGATCGACGCGGTTCCGTCGCCGATCTTCTACAAGAATACACAGGGCCTTTACGAAGGTGGTAACCGCGCTTTCGAAGGCTTTCTCGGCCTGCCGCGCAAGCAATTCATCGGCAAGAGCGTTTTCGAGGTCGCTGCCCCCGACCTGGCCGAACGCTACGCAGCGGCCGATCGCGCGCTGTTCGCGAATCCGGGAGTGCAGACGTATCAAGGACCGGTCGACTACGCGGATGGCTCGCGACGCGATGTGGTTTTTCACAAGGCAACTTATACCAACTCCGAAGGTGAAGTTACCGGAATGATCGGCCTGATCTCCGACATCAGCGAGATCAAGGCAGCAGAACGCGCGATCACCGAGTCGCGCAACCTGCTGCTGACGGTGATCGACACCGTTCCGGCGCGCGTCTACTGGAAGGATCGTGAGCTCCGTTACCTGGGTTGCAACCGTTTCTTTGCCGCCGATCTCGGGCTCGACAATCCGAGTGCGGTGATTGGCCGCAGCGACGGTGAGCTGATAAGCAAGGAACAGGCCGCGGCGCCGGAGGTGAGCGCCGAGGAGCGCGCGGTCATCGAGACCGGGTTTGCCCAGCTGTATGTCGAGCAGGCGCGCACCACCACCGACGGCAGAACGATCTGGCTGCGCCACTCGACTGCCCCGCTGCGCAACGCTGAAAACGAGGTGATTGGCCTGCTCGGCGTCTACGAGGACATTACCGAACGCAAGGAAGCGGAACAAAAGCTCGCGCGCAACGAACACCTGCAGCGCGCCGCGATCGAGGCTGCCGACGAAGCCTTCGCCGTCTTCGACCGGCACGATCGCCTGGTCTTCAGCAACCGAAAGTTTCGCGATCTGCACGCGCCGGTCAGCCACCTGGTCGTCCCCGGAGTCGCTTTCGAAACCCTGCTCATCGAGTGGGTCAGAAACAGGAAGCTCGCCACGCTACCCGACCACGGGGCTGCCTGGCTGACTGAACGCCGGCGCGCATATTACAGCGCGAACGGACAGTTCACCGACCAACTCGACGACGGACGGCGATTGCGCATCGTCGAGCGGCGGGCGCCCGACGGCCATACCGTCGGCTTCTACGTCGACGTCACCAAGTTGCACCAGGCACGCGAAGCCGCCGAAGCCGCGAGCGCCGTCAAGAGCACCTTCCTCGCTACGATGAGCCACGAGTTGCGCACGCCGATGAACGGCATCCTGGGCATGCTCGAACTGGTTGCCGAAAGCGAACTGACCGCCGAGCAGCGCGACCGCATCGAGACGGCGCAGAATTCGGCCCGCCTGCTCCTCACGCTGCTCAACCAAATCCTTGATTTCTCCAAGATCGAGGCCGACAAGATGGACCTCGAGGCGGTCTCTTTCAACCTGCGCCGACTCCTCCGCGAAACGATCCGGGCGCTGGAAGCACGCGCGCTGGACAAGGGCCTGGCGGTCAGCGTCGACATCCACGACGACGTTCCGGCTTTCGTCGTCGGCGACCCGACACGCTTGCGCCAGGTGATCACCAACCTGTTTGGCAACGCAGTCAAGTTCACCGAGCGCGGACAGGTCGCCGTCGAGCTGGTGCTGGCGGCGCTGAGCGACAACGAGGTCAGCCTCACGTTCAGCGTCCGCGACTCCGGCGTCGGCATACCGCCGGAGAACATGGCGAGCATCTTCGATCCGTTCGCCCAGGCGGACGTTTCGACCAGCCGCCGCTTCGGCGGCACCGGTCTTGGTCTGGCGATCTGCCGCCGCCTGGTCGGCCTGATGGGCGGATCGCTGGCGGTCGACAGCGAAGTTGGTCGGGGCAGCGTCTTCCGCTTTTCGGCCCGCTTTGGCCGTACGACGCAGGTCGAAGACGACGACAGCGTCGCCTCGCCGGCCGCATCGAATCAGTTGCGCCCAGGCCTGCGAGTCTTGTTGGCGGAAGACAACCCGACCAACCAGAAGTTTGCCCTGGCCGTCCTGGAGAAAGCCGGCTGCCATGTCGTGCTGGCGCAGGATGGCGAGAAGGCCGTGCAGACGGCCTGCTGCGAGCGCTTCGATGTCATCCTGATGGATGTCGAAATGCCCCGGCTGGACGGCTTTGCGGCGACCCGGGCATTACGCGAGCGCGGCATAGAAGCGCCGATCGTCGGACTGACCGCGCACGCGATCAAAGGCTTTCGCGATCAGTGCCTGCAAGCGGGGATGAACGACTACCTGTCGAAACCGATTCGTGGCCGCGATCTGCGCGCCAAGTTGGCGGAAATCCAGCAAACGCTGTCCGCGGGCATGGCGCCGCCGGCTGCCCTGCCCACGCCGGCGGACGAGCCGGCAGCGACGAGCGCCAACCCGGTCTTTGATCAGACCCGAGCGTTGGAAATCATGGACGGAGATCAGGATGGCCTGCTGATGATGCTGACGCTGGTGCGCGACCAGGCGCGCACGGACGGCGCCGCGATCCTGACCGCGATCGCGGCCGCCGACGCGCCCAGCGTGAAGACGGCCAGCCATCGCCTGAAGAGCAGCCTCGGCCAGATCGCCGCCTTGCAGGCGTGGGAGATTTGTGCGACGGTCGAAGCGGCCGCTGCGGAGTCCAGCCTGCCCAAGCTGGCTGCGCTGGAGGAGCCGCTGCGCACCGCGTTGAGCGCGCTCGAACCGGCGATTTCGACGTATCTTGCAGCGCATGCAGCCGACTCGGGCTGAAACCGTTCTCGAAGCGTGCTCAGCGCAGTAAACTGTCCAGGATTTTATGGGTCGGTGTGACCCCAGGAGAGCATGCCATGGAAGGTGAGTTCACCGTTTTTGTCGTCGATGACGTCGAGGCCAGCCGCCGGATGGTCGAAGCAGCGCTCGGCCGGAGCTGCCAAGTGGAGACTTTTGCCTCTGGCGCCGCCTGCCTCGAGAGAATGCAGAGCAAGGTCCCCGACCTCTTCCTGCTCGACGTTGAAATGCCCGGAATGGACGGTTACACGCTGTGCCGCAAACTGAAGGACGATTCCGCCGGCAGCCACGTTCCAGTTGTTTTCGTTTCCGGGCTGGCCGATCTCGATTCGTGCCTGGCGGGCTACGATGCGGGCGGCGACGACTTCGTCGTCAAGCCTTTCAAGGCGGCCGAACTGAAGCAGAAAGTCGCCGTCTGGCAACGCGACGCCGAGAAGAAATCGTCGCTCCAGCAACAGATCGAAGCGTCCGATACCTTGGCCTCGCTGATCATGTCCAATCTGGACGAATACGCCGCCTTGGTCAAATTCCTGCGTGCGCTGAACGGCTGTACCGAGTATCGCCAGGTGGGCGACGAGATCTTCGGTCTGCTGCGCGCCTACCGCCTCGAAGGCGCAGTACAACTACGCTTGCCCGGAATCGAGCTGACGCTGAATGCGAACGGCGACGCGCGGCCGGTCGAGGGGTCGATCCTCCGCCTGATGCGCTGCATGGACACGATCACCTCGTACCGCAACCGCCTGGCGATTCACTATGAACGCGCCTCGCTGCTGGTTGCCAACATGCCGCTGGACGACGCCGACTTGTGCGGCCGCTTGCGCGATCACCTGGCGATCGCCGTCGAAACGACAGACGCCAGGCTCGCGGCGATGCATGCCCAACGGGAAACCTTGAGCACGCGCAGCGAAATTTCTGCGCTGCTCGACAACGTCACCGCGACCGTGCACGACTTCAGTCAGCGCTACGAGGCCGCCCGCTACCGCGGATCGGAAACCGTCCGTCTGCTGCTCGCCGAACTCGACGCACTGCTCGACAGCTCGTCCCTGCCGGAAGCGGTCGAGGAAAGTCTGCGCAACACCGTCCGCCTGCGCACCGACCAGTTGATTGACGCGTTCGACTTCAGCGCGGCAACCGAAACCGCCCTGCAGACGCTTTCGCAGCGACTGGCGCAGGCTCTGGAACCGTCAGGCTAGCCCGCAGCCCGCGGAGCGCCGCGCGGTTTGGCGGCGCCCCTTCCCCTGCCGGCGCGCTGGTGTCTGCGAACGACTGTGCTGGCGTTGACGGACACCGTTTCCGGCGTTGCGGTTAATGGCGGTGAGAAACCGCGGCAATCTGGCGCAGAAAAGCGCAGGTCAGCATGGCTGTAAGCGCGGAACTGCCGCGCTTAGGCGTTAAGCAAAAATAAGTTGAACATTTGTGATGATTGTCCTATGGTTTCGGCATGGAGCAGGAGTTAGCCATAGAAGCCAAGTATCAAGCGCTGCGTGGAAGGCTGGATGAGGCCACGCTTCGCCTTTGGGCGGCGA
>WBZM01000718.1_pt1 | contig 41459 bp, 66 predicted proteins | sample 5204271 | NCBI WGS metagenome assembly WBZM01 (sample SAMN12344346, study PRJNA552823) | activated sludge metagenome | biome: Activated sludge suspended growth; feature: Nitrification reactor; material: Wastewater; isolation source: activated sludge from nitrification reactor of wastewater... | reverse complement strand
GTTTGTAAAAATTAATTCACTATCGAATTCCGGCAAACAAAGATTCCCACCACTTTCGTCACTGGCAAGGTTGTGCTTTAAAACAAGCATATTACTCCAAGCCCCTGGTATGTTCCCAATATCCCTGGGATATCTTAGGGCGTTCCCATTGTTGATAATACCACTAGTGAAAGGCGTCCCCCCCAAATGCCAACAAGGTAACACATTTTCGTCAGTCCATTTTTTATGCATCGCAAACACTTCCGGAGCGTGCTCTCGATAAATCCCTTGCATGATTAGAACTAACTCTTCCAAATAACGAACCATCCCCATGTCAGTAAAATGCAAATCACTGCTGCTGCAAAAATCACGGGTTTTCTCTGGTTGTCTGGGTTGAAAACCGAAAGTCTTCGAAACATTCGTCATACCATTGGACCTTTTAGCCTTAACCCATGTTTTGATTTTTTGAACTTGTTTTATAACATCGGAGCAAAACTTTGCGTCTAAAACCTTGTGGATACAAACCAAATTACCGTGCTGATCTTTAATAATGTAATCTTCCGCAGGTATTTGAATTGAACAATCACCTTTTTTAGCCTGATTACGTACAAAGTAATCGTCATTTATTTTGCGTCTTTCAGCAGTGATTATGCGCATCTTATAAAACCCCTTTATTTTTCACAGACAATCTTTCAGAGCCCATAAAACGGCTTGAGCGTTGTTTTCGAATCCTTGTTTTTTCTTGATTTGACCCAAAAGCTCTATTGCCTCGATGTACTCTTCACCACCATAAACCAAAACTATTTGCTTGATGTTCATGGGGTCATATTCTTGTTTATATTCATTCATGCTTTTTCCTACGCCGTTGTCGCCTTCTTCTTCGGGTTCGAGCATGGTCATGTCTATGTCCGGAATATCTAAGTTTCCTAAGTCCTCAAGGCCTAACTCCATCTCGATCATGTAGGCAGCAAAAGACTCTTGACTCATTTTTGCGTAACGAGAATTTGAAATAAGAACCGTTTTCGCGGCTTCTTTACGGGATTTAGCCTTCACCATGTTGCAAGGCACTTTTGGAATTTCGAAACCTTCTTTGCGTAATTCCATCAAAGCCAACCGACGGTGAGTGCCGTCTAGGATCCATTTTTTCCCTTGCTTGTCCTCCCATACGTGAAAACCTATGGGTAATCCATTTTCTTTGAGGCTTTCTTTGAGTTCTGTGAATTTTTCTTTAGTGATGGACTTTAAATCACCTTGAAATTGATGAATTTCATCGATGCTTAAATAAACCTCACCGCCGCATTTAATTTGTATTTTTTCCGCCATGATTGACTCCTTGTCATAAAAAACTGACATACTATCCAATAAAAACCTAGCAAAAATTGCCGGCAAAAATTATCATGTCTAAAATATGGAAACTAACACGAAGTACAAAAGGGGTAAAAACCCCAACTCGATGAAGAACTTAAAGCCGATAAAAAAAGGCTCTGTCCTAAATCCCATCGGGGCCAATGCACATGACCCAATTAAAAAAGCTATTAAGAAGTTCACGAATCAATATTTGATTGAAGTCATCAACATGGCTGTAATGGGTAACTTAAAAGGTCTGCAGGACGTGGTTAAAAACCCAGACTCCCCAGCCATACAAGTTGGCGTGGCTAAGTGTTTGTTTACAGCAATTTCAAAAGGTGATTGGGACACTTTGGAAAGCATTATTGTTAGGATCATTGGCAAAGTACCGGACAAAATCGAGCATTCGGGCTCTGTCGATACTGCTCCGCAAATTGTAATCACTCTGCCCGATAACGGGCGCAACGCCCCTGATGACAAAAAGTAATGTCATAAAAATACAACCACAACCCGGCCCGCAATATGATTTTGCCAAGACCAAGGCAGACATAGCTATATTTGGAGGAGCGGCGGGCTCGGGTAAATCTTTTGCCCTGTTAGTGGAACCCTTACGACATTTATATAACCCAGACTTTGATTGCGTTATTTTCCGGCGCAATAGTACTCAGGTCCGTAACACAGGGGGCTTGTGGGATGAGTCTTTTAAAATGTATTCCCCCATTGGGGGTAAGCCCCGCGAAGCGTTCCTTGAGTGGGTGTTTCCATCTGGTATGGGTTTGAAGTTCTCCCACCTAGAGAGCGAGAGCACGGTTTATAACTGGCAAGGGTCGCAAATTCCACTCATCGGGTTTGATGAGCTAACGCATTTCACGAGTTCACAGTTCTGGTATATGTTATCAAGGAACCGCTCAACATCGGGAGTTCCCGGGTACGTGCGTGCTACGTGCAACCCCGATGCTGATTCATGGGTGCGTAAATTGATTGATTGGTGGATTGGCGAAGATGGCTACCCTATTCCAGAACGCTCAGGGGTGCTGCGTTGGTTCATAAGGATAGATGACCAAATCTTTTGGGCCGATACCCCAGAGGAATTAAAAGCCAAGCACGGGGCCGATGTGCTGCCAAAGTCGCTGACCTTTATATCAGCAAAAATTTATGACAACAAAATCTTGATGGAGAAAGACCCATCATACTTAGCCAACCTGCAAGCCCTCCCGCGCGTAGAAAGAATGCGCTTACTCGGTGGGAACTGGAACGTGCGCGCTAGCTCTGGAATGTACTTTCAAAAAGAATGGTTCACGCTTTTGGACGCAATCCCCTCGGGCTATACCAAAGTCCTGCGCTTCTGGGATCGAGCGTCAACCAAACCCCATGAGCAAAACAAGGACCCCGACTGGACCCGTGGACTTAAGCTTTACTATTACCCGAACGGCACGTGGCTTGTCGGCGATGTTAAGTCTATGCGTGACACGCCGTTGCAGGTTGAGAGGTTAATCAAGAACACGGCGCAATTTGACGGGCAGCAAGTGCACATTGTGGCGCAAAAGGACCCGGGATCTGCAGGTGTGTCCGAGGCCGATCACTTTACGCGTATGTTGAACGGGTACATTGTACGGACCGTTACGATTAGCAAAGACAAAGTAACAAGGGCAGGTCCAGTTTCTGCGCAATGCGAGGCCGGCAATGTGTTTGTTTTGCGTGGACCTTGGAATGATGACTTTTTCACTGAACTAGAAAGCTTCCCCGACGGTGCCCATGATGACATTGTTGATTGTTTGTCAGGGGCTTATAACGAATTAACAGGTGGGAGATCTATTCTTGACGTTTTGTAGTAAACCGTTAGTCTATTAAAGAGTTTTAAAAACAAAAAATCAGTAATCACGGGGGAAATTAAAATGAAGTGCTTCTTATTTATTATAGCATTTTTTATTGGATCATTAACTTATGCGGGGGGTTTCTCGGTTTTTAAACAACAACAAATCGTTGTCACTGCAACTGTGACCTCGACAAAGTTCATGGATCAGAACACGAATCGTAATTATTTATTGATTCAAAATAACGGAGCAACAAACGTCACCGTCACTTTTGGAGCGGCACAAAATGGGTCTGAAGGAATCATCATTCCGCCGGGCGGCAGTTATGAGCCTATCAAGGCATTTTGGGATGCAGTATATTTAAAAGCGGCTTCAGGTACGGACGCAGTTGTATTGATTGAGGGATACTAATATGAAAAAAATAATAGCTTTATTGATCGCGCTGACATCGACGGCGCATGGTTATTTAACTCCACAATATTTAAATGCAAATCAACTTCAGGGTGTAAACATAAGCGCAACGGCGCCAACTCTGAATCAAGTGTTGTTGTACGATGGTACGAATTGGGCACCGACTACAATTGCAACGGGCGGCGGTACTGTGACAAGTGTCGCGATGAGTGTTCCATCATTTTTGTCAGTGGCGGGTTCGCCAATCACATCGTCAGGTACTTTGGCAGTATCTTTGTCGGGCACAGCTTTGCCAGTAGCAAACGGTGGTACTGGAACTACAACGGCATTCACACAAGGATCTGTTCCGTTTGCTGGGGCTTCTGGAGTATATTCACAAGACAACGCAAATTACTTTTGGGATGCAACTAATCACAGATTAGGTTTGGGAAACGCGGCACCTTCTACAAGGTTAGATGTGACTGGTTCGCAAAACATTACTTCTACAAGTGCAAATGCTTTAACTGTAGGTCCTGCCGGGGCTACAAACCCAGTTTTTCAAATTGATTCATCGACTGCGTCCGTAGCTAATGGATTAAAAATAACAGGTACGGCGGCAGGTTCTGGCGTAAAGCTTGAATCAATATCTACGGCAGCAAATGAGGATATAATTTTAGGAACAAAGGGGACCTCGAGTTCAGTAAAACTGCAAGTAGGGGCTTCTAATAAATACGTGGCTACTGCGCAAAATCACACTTTTAGCGTAAGTGCTACTGGCACAGCCTCGACTGTAAGATTTGGTTATACAGGGGCGAGTGATATCAATTTGACCGCTTCTACTGAGGCACCATCAACGTATTTCAATCTTGGTCAGACTCGACAACACGCAACTGGAGCGATAGCGTTACAGCGTGATTTTCGAATAACTCCTAGCGTGCATTCATTTGTTGGAGCATCTACATTAACAAATGCTGCTGCGTTTTCAATTGATGGTCCATCAAATGGATCAACAAATGCTACTATCACTAATTCTCATGCGTTGTATATCCCGACAAGTGCTTTAACAAATGTAACGAACTCATATGGATTGTCAGTTAATGCCACAAGTGGCGCAACAAACAATTACGCTGCTCAATTTATCGGTGGTAATGTTGGTATCGGCACAAGCGCTCCCTCTGACAAGCTGCAAGTCGCTTCCGGCGAGATTATGGTTAGTAGTAATACTTCAACAAGCAGTGCTGTTCATAACGGTATAAAATTCACAACGGATAATGAAACATATTATTCGGCTGTAAGGGCAAATAGAGATACGCTTTCAACTAGAATTGGACTCTCTTTCTTGACGGCGAACGGAGCTGCGCCAGTTGAAACAATGAGAATTAATTACGCAGGTTACGTTGGTATAGGCACATCTGCACCTTCATCTGCTTTGACAGTGAATGGTAACATTACGAACACGGGTACGGCTCCGACAGTAAGCTCTTGCGGTGGCGGTGCAATTGCTACGGGTTCAACTAACCACAAAGGTCAAATCACGGGGATTACTACAGCGACGGCTTGCACGATTACATTCTCGTCTGCTCTTGGTACAGCCCCAGCTTGTGTCATCATTGGGTCAGCAATAATAAGCTCCCCTGTAGTGACTTCTATTTCAACAAGTGCTGTGACTTTTGGGTTTAGTTCTTACACAGGAACTCTTTACTACCACTGCTTATAAGGATTAAAAAATGGATAAAATTAATTCATACACGCAAAACGAAGACGGTTCTTATAGCTTCAATGTTGATTATCACTCTGGCGAGGGCACTATGGGTAACACTGTGGTCGTTGTTAAAGTACCAGAAGGAGTTGAGTCGTTGACGTATGAGGAAGCTGTTTTACTAGCTTCTCAACAAGCAACTGTGCAGCGCGATCATTGGATTGCAGCTTTAGGGTTACAGCCTGTTAGCGATCCAGTGCAATTTTAATATTAAGCCAAAGGACTTTTGAAAATGGCTAAAAAAGCAAAAGCAAGTGGCACAAAGAAAACAAATGCCATTGAGAAAACTTCTGTAAAGAAAGAAGTCGTAACCAATGGCTTGTCCGAGGCGCTGGGGTTCCCTGGGGGATTAGGGTTCCCCGGCAACCAAGGCGTGCCCTGGTCTGAACAACTCAGCAACACCGACACGATGTTCGTCAACTTAAGGTGGTACTTTGTATCGAACTTAAGACAACTACTGTCGGAGCTTTTTGTTGAAATTGGCCTCGTGCAAACCATCGTTGACGTGCCCGTTGATGATAGCCTCAAAGGTGGCGTCGACATCCAGTCAAAACAACTAGACGAAGATCAAATCCTAAAACTAAAAAACAGCATGGACCGTGACGATGATCTAAATATTGTCGGTCAAGCTGGCAAGTGGAACCGATTATTCGGCGGCGCTGGCATAATCATTATGACAGACCAAGACCCAGAAACACCACTAGACCTAGATGCCATCGGGCCAGATAGTCCATTGGAGTTTAGAGCCGTAGATATGTGGGAGCTTTTCTGGGATAAGCAAAACACCGAGGGGTATGACCCAGAGATTCAAAGCGAAAACTTTGAACATTATATGTATTATGCAAAACGCTTGCATAAATCTAGGGTGATGCGTCTAAAAGGTTTAACAGCACCCAGCTTCTTGCGTCCCCGTTTACGTGGCTGGGGTTTTTCGGTCGTTGAAAAACTCGTGCGCTCAATTAATCAATATTTAAAAGCCACTGACTTAGGTTTTGAAGTCATGGACGAGTTTAAGCTCGACGTGTTCAAGATCAAGAACCTGACAGACGCTTTGATGAGCCCAACGGGATCCCAAAAAATCAGGGAGCGCGTGGCAATGGCTAACTGGCAGAAAAACTACCAGAACGCTCTAGTCATGGACGCCGAGGACGATTTCGATCACAAGCAATTGTCTTTTAGTGGGTTGGCGGAAGCAATGGAAGGCATCAGGATGCAAGTTGCTGCCGATATGCGTATGCCTATTACGAAGCTTTTCGGAACAAGCGTGAGTAAGGGTTTTTCTACCGATCAAAATGATATGGAAGTTTACAACTCCATGGTCGAAAGCGAAGTGCGCAACAAGTTGAAATATCACATTTTGAGGGTCATCGAGATTAAGTGCCAAAAGCTCTTTGGTTTTATTCCTGATGATTTATCAATCAGCTTTAAACCCCTCAGGGAACTTTCAGCAGAACAAGAAGAAGCCGTAAAGACTCAAAAATTCACACGAGCTTTGTCTGCACAGCAAGCGGGCTTAATCACTCCGTTTGAGTTCAGAGAGTCCTGCAATAAAGACAACTTATTATCAATCACTTTGGACAATGCCGGGGACACGTTGAACGTGAACGACCCAGACATTGCACAATTGATTGAAGGCGAGCCAGACCCTAAAGACACCATGGACGTGCAGGACCCGGGCGCTAACCGCGAGGACACGCGTAAGCCCAGAGCTTGGGAAACTGACACTTCTAAAAAAGAAGACATCCAAAATTCTTTGCCCGCAATTGATCCCTACAGTGTTGAACAACGCATAAGACGTGCAATTTCTAATTCTATAGCTTTTGATGTTGCATCTTATGAGGCCGACGGCGGTGATTCAATAATGCCCCCTGGCAGGGTTAAATTGTTTGAAAACCCCGGCAATGTAGACGAGACTTTGTGGAAAGAATGTAAAGCAGATTCTATGAAAGCTTATGGTAAAATTAACTATGCTTTTGTAACTTGGTTGTACAAAAAACGTGGGGGTAAGTTTACGTGAGTAACATGATTTTATGGTCGCCCGGGGTAACACTTGAGCACGTCGAAAAACAAGTCATCTTAAAAGCGTATAAACACTACAGGGAAAATAAAACCGTAACGGCAAGTGCCCTAGGGATTGCCGTGCGTACTTTGGATAACAAGCTTGAGAAATACGCCGAAGATCAAGCCAAAGAAGAAAGGGAACTGAGTGAAATCCGACGACGAGAACAAGAATACAGACTCAGAGCGCGAGGTATTACATCGAGTGAACCTCTCCCAATTGGCAATGAAGCCCAAACCGGGCTTCGCGTGGAACCCACTGCTGAACTACCCTCGGAACTCCCCATGCCCGTGTCAGAGCGGGAAGAAGTTCAAACAATGCCACCTAAACGCTCTGCCGTTGCTGGTGCCCGAAGAAGTCGCTAAGAATTTTAAAGCCAACTTCACAATCTAAGGCAGACCCCAAAACATGGCAGAGTCTAAGAAAATAGTCTTAAAGCCCCTCCCTGAACCAGAACGTGAAATCGACGACATTGAAAAAGAGATTTTAAAAGTCTTCAAGTCGTCGGTTTACTTTCCTTTGCTGGCCGTGATTAAAGAGCCCAAAAAAACTCTGCAAAAAAACTCTTTGTTCGACAACCGAGCCGTTGTTGACGCTTTAAACTCTGGACGTATTACGTTTAATAGGGGACAATTTTCTGGACGATTCAACGCTGCCATCTCGAAAGAGTTAAAAGCGTTGGGGGCCCGGTGGGACCGGAAACAAGGAACGTGGAAGATTCTGCTATCGTCGCTTCCAATAGAATTAAGGTCTGCAATCGCTGCCAGTTCTTTTAAGTTTGAACAAAAAATAGATAAAATAAATAAAATCATTGAATCCATTGTGCCCGATGAACTAGCACAGCACATGGATTTTGAAAAACTCATAGATAAAACCCTGTGGCGTGCTGATAGGGATTTTGAAAAATCGATCAAAGGCATAACTATTGCCCCAAAACTAACAGCTGAACAAAAAAAGTCCATAGCTAAGGACTGGACCAATAACTTGCGTCTTTATATTACCGACTTCACTAAAAAAGAGACGGTGCGATTACGCGAAGAAGTTAAAAAGTCCGTGTTCGAGGGGAACAGGTATGATTCCCTTATAAAAACCATACAAAAGTCCTACGAAGTAAGTCACAACAAAGCTAAATTCCTAGCCCGACAAGAGACTAACTTGCTGCTGGGTACGTATAAACAAATACGTTACGAAGATGCGGGATCAAAAGAGTACATCTGGACTTGTGTAAAGATGCCTCATCAGCAAAAGGGTGCCCCTTATCACAAGGGGGATGTTCGTTATCATCATGCAGAGCTAGACGGTACGATTCAGCGTTGGGATAGTCCCCCCGTTGTGAACGCCAAGGGCGAGCGAAAGCACCCTGGGTTTGATTTTAACTGTCGATGCGTAGCTAGACCGATAATAAGAAAAACTCAAGAATAGAACGCAAAAACTGCCGAAAATTATGCAAAGATTGACGACGCATAAAGGTAATAAACATAATTGAGAATAAGTTTGTTCTTTTTATACCGAGGAAATAATGACCAAAATTTCTAACTCTAGCGGCAAGATTTACTACGGGATTCATTTTTACCCGGGCGTGGCTGAGTATAAAGAGTCAGATGATTTATCGTATCGCATTTTCTTAAACGAAGACACTATCAGGAAAATGGACCCTACCTTTGCGGGGAAGCCCGTTTTTGTTGAGCACGTGGACGATGTCGAACAAAACATTGACAAGCTCAGAGCCGAAGCCGACGGGTGGGTTGTTGAGAGTTTCTTTAATCCAGCCGATGGCAAGCACTGGGTAAAATTCATTGTCGTTAGCGAAAGAGCAGAGCGCGCCATTAAACAAGGTATGCGTTTATCTAACTCTTATTACCCTCTAGCTTTTGGTGGTTCTGGACTTTGGAACGGGGTCACTTACGACAAAGAAGTTACCGAAGGTGCTTACGAGCATTTGGCTATCGTTAAGACTCCCAGATACGAGGAGTCGGTCATCATGACGCCCGAGCAATTTAAGGCTTACAACGAAAAGAATGTCGAAGAACTTAAAAAATTGTCGAACTCAAAAGACGATAAAGGAGATTCAAAAATGAAACTAACTTTCTTTAAAAAACAGAAAGTCGAAAACGCTACAGACTTTGAAAGTATGTGCGTTACTTTGCCAAAATCAGGCAAAGAAAAAACTCTTTTGCAAATCATCAATGAAGCTGATGAGCACGAAGAGAAGAAAAAAGAAAACATGGCTGACCATAAAGCCATGGTTAAATTGCACGACGATTCAATGTGCAATGTTGCTGAGCTTGTTGAAAAACACAAAGCTATGCATGACGAGCTTGTAGCTCTTAAAAAAGAGCACGAAGCTTTAAAAGCTAAAAAGCAAGACGATGACGACGAAGACATGCACAACGATGATGAAGAAATCGAGCATGAGTCTGAAGTCGAAATGAAGAAAAAAGCCGTCGAAGTTGAAGGCGACAAGCACAACGACGATGACGAAGACATGGGCGACGAAGAAGCTAAGAAAAAAGCTCTTGAGCTTGCAGAGCATGAGGAAAAAGAAATCGAAATGAAGAAAAAGAAAAACTCTTTGAAGCATTTCAATTCTTTAAAAGAAGCTCACTTAAAAGGTGACGAAGTACAAGTCATCGAGCTTGACGAAGATAAAATTGCACGCGGTCGTGCAAGATACGGTTCTGGAAAATAATTTAAAAGAAAAAAGGAGATTTAAAACATGGCAACTACAGCAGGTGCTTTAAGCTTAGTTTCAGTTGGTCCAACTACTGCAAGCCTCGTTTCAGCGGCGGCTACGGGTGGAACAGGCCCTTACACATACCAATGGTATAGATCTACAACATCAGGTTTCTCACCTGGTGCTGGATCACTAATCAGTGGCGCAACTTCTTTGACGTTGAACGACACAGGTCTAATCCCTAACACTCAATACTACTACAAAGTGGTTGCGACTGACTCTGGGGCTGTATCTGGAACTTCAGCTCAATTGGGAGCACAAACTAGCGTCCCTGTGATTTCTCAAAATAGTTTTGCTCAAGCTCCGTTCTTGGGTCAAATTGATATGCGTTTTGATTACAACACTGTATCAGTGCAAATCGACGCTTCTCAAGTTGGCACTCTTTACGCGGGTCAAGCAGTTAAGATCGTTGACAGTGCTGGCGGAGTTCCAAAAGTCGTAGCTTGTTCTGCAAACTCTGACGACTGTTTTGGTTTCTTGAACTACGACATCAAGTCAGCTGGATTTGTAGCGGGTTCAAAAGCTGAATTGTCACAAGCTGGGAACGTCATTTACTTGTACGCAACAACTGCAATCGCACGTGGCGCTCAAGTACAATTGGATCTTTCTACAGCGGGCGGCGTTGCTGCTAAGGTTGGATCAAGTGGCGCGGACATCGTTGGATTTGCTTTCGATAAAGCATCTGCGGCGGGTGCTCTTATTCGCGTAAGATTGTCTTCACCTAGCTTCTTAAAAGCTTAATAAAAATTTATAGGAGATTACCTACATGAAAACATCTAAGATTTTGAACTCACAAGGGCAGCCAATTGTTTTAGGAGCACGTGCACAACGTGTTGCTAACGCCCTTCAAAAGCAAACCAACGCTCTTGGTTATGAAATCAACATCACGTCTTTGACGACTATCTTGGCAAAGATCAGTGAGCAAAAGTTCTTTGAAATTGCTCCCGCTGATTATATTCCTTTGAAAGTTGGCGAAGGTGCATGGTCTTCTAACCTTGTTAAGTATCGTTCTTTCGAAATAGGTGACGATTTCGAGACGGGCGTTATCAATACAGGTGGACAAAACTCTCGTCTAGCTACTGCTGACGCGGGCGTTGACGCTTTATCAATCAAAGTATTCAACTGGGCGAAATCAATCGGTTGGTCTTTGTTTGATCTTGAGCTTGCTGCTAAGTCTGGCAACTGGGACCTTGTTACGGCTAAAGAAAAAGCACGTAAAAAGAACTGGGACCTTGGTATTCAGCGCGTGGCTTTCTTGGGTTCACGTGGCGACAACGGTGTTGGTGGATCTTGCTTGGGTCTTTTGAATCAAGCTGGCATCACTGTAAACACTTCTGTTATTCAAAAATCTATCGCATCAATGAACACTACAGAACTTAAAGCGTTACAAGTGGAAATCATTGAGAAGTATCGTTCAAACTGTAACCGTACAGCTTGGCCTACACACTTCATTATCCCAGAGTCAGACTACAATGGTTTGGCAGCTCAAGCATCACCTGACTTCCCTATCAAGTCTACTTTGCAAGTTCTTGAGGAAGCTTTCAAAATCATCACTCGTAATGACAAGTTTAAAATCTTGCCTTTGGCGTATGGTGATGCGGCTTACTCTGGTTTGGGAGTACAAAGATATGTACTTCTTAACCATGACGAAGATTCACTAGTGATGAACATCCCAGTGGATTACACGAACACACTTGCAAACAGCATTGACAACTTCTCGTTCCAAAACGTGGGTTATGGTCAATACTCTGGAGTGTTAGTTTTGAGACCTTTGGAAATGATTTATTTCCAATACTAGTCCTTAATTTTTTAAGGATCGCGCCCAAGGACTGTAAAAGGTCTTTGGGCGTTTTTTCGATGGGGTAAATTATGGCTTACAACAATCCAACAATTGATGAATTTAAAAATTATTTCTATCGTGATTTTCCCTATGGCACAGATGTTAGCACTTCTGTTTTGGATCAAGATATTGCCAAAGCCATGGGACAATGTCGCGTAAACATCAATCAAGCCCTTTTCCCAGATCAAGACACTTACAACATTGGTTACTTACTTTTGACGGCTCATTATTTAGTTGTCGACTTGCGTATGTCGTCGCAAGGAATTGCGGGTCAATACTCTTGGCTTGAGTCTAGTAAAAGCGTGGGTTCTGTATCTGAGTCTTTCACGATACCAGATAGAATTTTAGCAAACCCTTATTTTGCAATGCTGAGTAAGACAAATTACGGCGCAAAATATTTAGAATTATTAATACCACAACTTGCAGGCAACGTTTTTGTAGTTGCGGGGACAACTTTACCATGAGCGATGATGTAACTTTAAAAGTCGATGGGCTAGAAAAGTTACTTAAAGCCCTTAAAGCCAAGCCACCCGTTGCCCGTGTGGGTATTTTGGGGAGTAAAAACGCACGCTCTGGAAAAGTTAACAGCAATGCCACAGTGGGGGCAGCGCATGAGTTCGGCACTTCTAAGTTGCCGATTCGTTCTTTTTTGCGTGTGCCTTTGACTGAACACTTGCAAAAGCAATTAGAAAAGTCTGGCCTGTTAGATAAAGACGCCATGGCCGAAGTAATTAAAAAAGGAACTCTTCTACCTTGGATTAAAAAAGTTGCCATAGTTGGCGAGGGTATAGTGCTTGATGCTTTTGCCACGGGGGGATTCGGTAAATGGAAGCCCTCAAACATGGATAAAAAAGTACTCAAACAGACACTTTTGGAAACAACTCAGCTTCGCAATAGCATCACAAGCGAGGTGGCAGAATGATTTTTAAAAATGGTAAAGACACACCTTTAAATCAAAACAGTGGAACTTTGCCGGACTTATCAACTGCTCTGCTAAATTGGATGCAGCCAATTACTTTTGGAGTTGTCACGAAGGTCGTTGAAAATTTCCAAGTAAAAGAAACCATGCTCAACATAGATTTTCAAGGCGTGTGGCAACCCTTCAGCCCTAAGCAATTACAGTTAAAACCAGAGGGGCAAAGGGCATGGAGTTGGTTCTGGTTACACGCCCCGATTGGGGTTCAACTAGAGACCGATCAAGTCGTTACTTACGTTGGTAAGCAATACCGAGTCATGGCTAAAAATGACTACAATCTTTATGGCTATGTGGAATATCATTTAATTGAAGACTTCACAGGTAGCGGCCCCGAGGTGATTACATGAGTTTGAGCTTAAGTGCTAGCATCACAGCTATGGCAACGGGCAGACAAACGCAATTCATGGGCGTTGGCGGAGTGCCGCCTTACGTTTATTCTATTGCACCAGGCGGCGTTGGGGGAACTATTAACCCCTCGACTGGGGTTTACACAGCCCCTTCTAGCTCTACGGGAAAAGATAATATTATTGTTACAGACGCAAATCTTGCCACTGCAACTCGTTCGATCTTAGTTTGCACGCCTTTGGAGCTTTTTTGCGACATTTTGCAGACAGAATTAGGACTGGACCAAGGTCGAGTTTATTTGTGGGATCAGAAAATAGATCAACCCAAAGACAATGGGCTTTATATTGCGGTCAGTGTTTTGACTTGTAAGCCCTTTGGAAACTCTACGCCCTTAAGTGGTGCGGGTGCGGGGCTTGATGCCGTTCAATCTGTCAACATGATGGCAACTCTACAAGTCGATATTATCAGCCGAGGGCCTGAGGCTCGGGACCGTAAAGAAGAAATCATACTTGCATTGAATAGTATCTACGCACAATCGCAGCAGGAAGCTAACAGCTTTTACATTGCAAAATTGTCTAGTGGGTTTTCTAATTTAAGCAATGTTGACGGTGCAGCTATTCCATACAGGTTCTCAATCACGGTCAATATGCAGTATTTCTTTACTAAAACAAAAGCTGTTCCTTATTTTGATAATTTCGAGCAGCCTGAAATAAAAACTGAAGCTTAAGGAGATTTAAAAAATGGATTTAGCAATAACGAATGTCGTAAACGTTTCCGTATCACAAACACCAAGCGGGATCGGTCAATACAATACAAGCAACTTGGCAATCTTTGCAGCCGAAGTGCCCAACTTAGGTTCTTTCGGTTCTTTGGGTTATAAGATTTATCTTACTCCTAGTGACGTTGCGACGGACTTTGGTACTGGATCAAAAACCTACAAGATGGCAAACAGCGTATTCTCTCAGCAACCTAACATCTTGGCTGGGAATGGTTACCTTGTCGTGATTCCTTTGACCGTAGCAGTTCAGCACATTGCTTTTTCCGGCGTACCTGCGAGCGGTAAATTTAAACTTACCTACGGCGTAACAAGCACGGCAGATATTAACTACAACGACACAGCAGCGCAGATCCAAACTAAGTTGCAAGCAATTGCAGGACTTGAGGAAGTAACTGTCACTGGATCAATGGCAACGTCTTTAGACATCACATTTAACGGTGTGTACGGCGTGCAAGCTTTGTTGACTACGACTGGCAACACTTTGCAAACTTCTGCCCCTGCTGCCATCACAATCACAGTGACGACTACAACGGCGGGCGAAAAGCTAGACGCTGCAATCACAAGAACAAAAGATCTTGTTCAGTACTTTGGTTTGATGTCTACAGCGATTTGCGCAGAGCTTGGGCAATCTGATTTATTGGCTGCTGCTGCCGTGATTCAAGCTTTAAATAAAATCGGGTTCTTTGTATCTAACGATCAAGCCGACATCACAACTGGCGGTATGATTGATCTATTAAGAAGTGGCAGCTTCACGCAATCACGCGGTTTGTACTATGGAGACACGAGCAAAGACGCTTGCCGTGGCATGATGGCAAGCTATGCGGGACGTGCTTTGTCTACTAACTTTAGTGGTTCAAACACAACTCAGACGATGCACTTAAAAGACCTTGTCGGTGTTCAGCCGGATCCTACAATCACACAAACGATCTTAACGCTTGCGCAAGCAGCGGGTGCAGATTGTTACGTGAGCTTACAAGGCGTGCCGAAAGTGTTCTGCTCTGGTAAAAATAGCTTCTTTGACCAAGTTTACAATTTGCGTTGGTTTGTTGGCGCTCTACAAGTGGCTGGCTTTAACTACCTTGCGCAAAGCTCAACTAAGATTCCACAAACTGAGTCAGGTATGGACGGACTTAAGGGCGCTTACCGCAACGTGTGCGAGCAAGCTGTGACGAATCAATATGCGGCTCCTGGACAATGGACTAGTTCTACGACTTTCGGGAACCAAGTTGATTTCTTACAGAACATCTCTCAGCGTGGTTATTACATCTACAGCGTGCCCGTTGCTAAGCAATCACAAGCTGACCGCGTAGACAGAAAAGCTCCGCTGATCCAGATAGCTGTCAAGGAAGCTGGCGCGATCCAAAGCTCTACTGTCATCGTGAACATTAACGCTTAATTTATTTTTGAAAGGATTTAAACCATGGCAACATTAGCACTCTCAGGATCGGATACGATCACTATTAACAATAGAACCTTCGCAGACCTTGCCGACGGAAACTGCGTAGAGCTTACTTTCCCGAACGACATTGCAAACGTAAAGACTGGTAAAAACGGTAACTCAATCTACGGTCTAAACGAGAGCGGTAAGCAGTGCGAAGTAAAATTGCGCGTCATTAGGGGCTCAGCAGACGACAAGTTTTTAAACAACTTGTTAGCTCAGCAGCAAGCCAACTTTGCGGGTACGGTTTTACTTGTTGGTCAGTTTATTAAAAAACTGGGCGATGGGCTTGGCAACATCACTTCTGACACCTATATTATGTCAGGGGGAATATTCACAAAGATCCCCGAAGTAAAAACAAACGTCGAGGGCGAAACTGAGCAATCAGTGGCTATGTACACGCTTAAATTCAGCAATAGCCCGCGCACCTTGACGTAATAGAAAAGGATAGTACATGACGGAAGTAAAATTGCCCAGCGGTGCAATCTTGAAAATCACTCCGGCGCCTTTTGCAGATGCAAGGGCGCTTTATCAAGCAGTTTTAGAAGAACTTAAGCAAGTACCTTTTAATTCTAAAAGGGAAATCAGTGAAGTCATTAAAGACATTACTTGCTTAGCATTTTCTAGCAAAGGCATTGAAGCTGCTTTGATGAAGTGTTTTGAGCGTTGCACTTACAATTCTGGTAAGGGTGATTTTAGGATTAATGCGGATACTTTCGAACCCATGGAAGCCCGTGAAGATTACATGGCCGTATGTGTAGCCGTAGCAAAGGAAAACATTCTCCCTTTCGTGAAAAGCCTCTATGCCGAGTACGAACACATTTTACAGATGATTCAAAGCGACCCGACGTAGAGGCTTCAGACGACGTGCTATTGATTCACTTAAAGTTAGTTAAAATCGGCATGGGATCACTGGCTGAAGTTAGAGAAATGGATGCTAGAACAGTTTTACAAGCTTTAAGTTATGAAAAGTTTTGTGCTGATTACGAAGCGGCTTACATGGAAATAAATAAGTGATTGGCTTGTTCACTTAAAATAAAAGGATCACTCTGTGGAAGTTGGACAATTATTCATCAACTTAGGGATTAAAGGATCAGACAAGACAGTTGATTCTTTAACTAATGTAAAAAAAGGCATGGGAGAGACTAAATCAATGTCTCTCGAAATGAAGGCCGCTATCTTATCGGCTTTTTACGGTCTCGAAAAACTCATGTCCATGTCCATGCAAACGGGGACGAGTTTAAATAATTTCAATACTCTCACTGGAATATCTGCTCAAACATTACAGCAATGGCAATATGCTGCAAGACAAGCCGGAATTTCTGGCGATGAGATGGCGTCTTCGTTCAAAACTGCTCAATCAATAATGACGAAAATGTTAATGGGTCAAGCACACCCAATGGGACTTTCTAGGGTTGCTTTACTTACGGGTGGCATTACTAAAGAGCAAATCGACGAGATGGCGAAAGACCCCGTTAAGCTCATGCAAAGATTGCAAGAGTACGCATTAAAAGAGCAAAACATTGGGCTTAGAAATGAAACTTTGAAATCTTTTGGTCTCAGCGAAGGCGTGATTACAGCAATGAGTAAAAACGCTTTTAGACCAGACGTTTTTAAAAGAGCACCAACTTATTCGGATAAAGAAATTTCATCATTAAGTAAAGCCGACGTAGCCTGGGCCAATTTAAATCAGAAAATACAAATGGCAATGGGTCATCTTACGGCTAAGCATGGTCAACAATTGATACAAGATTTCTCGAACATGGTTACGGTCATAACTAGGCTGGCTGATGCGGTTTTGTATTTAGTTGAAAACTTGAAAATATTGAAAGGAATCAGTTTTGTTTTTTCTGATTTAGCGAAAACAACTGAAAATTTTAATGCTGCTTACAAAAAAGAAGGCGGTTTTTTCGGTGCTTTAGGTGAGCGAGCTTCTGCGGTTGGTAATGCTTATTATGACATGGTGAAAGATTTTGCAAAAAAACTGGACCCCAATGTTCAAACAGATATTTCTCCAAACGTAAAACCAATGCAAGCACCATCTAAAAATCAGAACATAAACATTAAACAAGACTTGCACTTTCAGCACGATGGTAAAGACCACAAAAAGACTAGCAGCTCAGTTCATAAAGCTGTTCAAGATTCATTTAGACAACTTTCAGCACAAGGTCAGGGGTCATAGATGGCTGTTAACTTATCGGCTTTGTCACAATTAACAACATCGGCAACGGCGCTTTCTAATTTAATTTTAGTCACGCCCCAGCAAAACATTGGTTATCAACCTCAAAACCCACCCACGCAAGATGGACAAACTAAACAACAACCGCCCGCGATTTTATTCAACTACGAGGGGGAGCAAACTGTATCGCTTACTAGTGACATTACGGACCACTACATTGAAGATAACACTGCAATACAGGACCAAATTGCACTGAAGCCCGAGACGATCACGACACACGGATTTATTGGCGAACTTAACAACGTCGTTCCTCCTGCGCTTGCTCCTCTTAAACAAGCAGCAGAAAAATTGACCGTGATTGGCGCTTACGTGCCAGAGCTTACGACAACGGCGCAACTAGCGTATGCAAACGCTTTACAGATTTATCAAGTTGGTCAAAATGCTAGTAACGCAGCCGTGGCAGCGTGGAATTCTATCGCAAAAACAAATTACGGCAGCACGACGCTTGCGGGTACAAACTTAACAGTTGAGGGCGTACAGACGCAGCAACAATTAGCCTTTCAACAATTTTACGGTTATTGGCGCTCACGCACTTTATTTACTGTTCAAACACCTTGGGCAATTTTTAAAGACATGGCTATTTTATCTTTGAGAGCTATTCAAGACTCAGAAACTAGAATGATTACAGACTTTGAAGTGACTTTCAAAATGATTAGAACAGCCACGACACTTTCGACAACTTCGATTGGAATGAACATGGAGGGCAGAGCTGCTTTGCAGGCTGGGGGTTTGACCGATTTAGGTACTTCGACGCCTCCTTCTAGTATTGGTTTGCAAGATGCTTTGAATACATATTTATCGGGAGTTGCGTAATGTATAAAATCCAGCAGGTAACAGCCGACCCACTACAAAAACAAAAACTCATCTTGCCTGATGGGACTTTTTTAACACTGACTATTTATTACGTACCAATGCAATTAGGTTGGTTCATCACCGAACTTGTGTACGGTGATTTTGTTCTGAATGGATTTAGGATCTGCAATAGCCCTAATATGCTTTATCAGTGGAGAAATAAACTCCCTTTTGGTCTTGCGTGCTTTAGTAAAGAGAACCGCGAACCAACTCAGCAACAAGATTTCTCAAGCGGTAACTCTGTCATGTATTTATTAAGTGCTGCCGAAGTTGAGCTTTATGCGGAGTATTTAAGTGGTCAAATTTAATCGTAATTATGTCCTAACAATACAAACACCACTAGGCGGCGAGTTGATAATTAAGCCGCCTTTTACTATTGAATTCGACATCACGAGAAATGTTTTAACGTCTGCCAATGTTTGCTCGGTAAGAGTTTACAATTTGTCAGAAAGAAATCGCAGCTTGATCCGTAAGGACGTAACTGACTACGGGGATTTAAGGATGATAAAACTTCGCGCTGGGTATGGCGATAATTTGCCTGTAATTTTCTCTGGCAATATATCCCAAGCATGGTCTGTACGTGAAGGAACGAACATGATTACACAAATCGAGTGTTTTGATGGGGGATTCGCTTTTGCTAACTCACAGACAAACATTGAATTTCCAGCGGGGACGGATCAAAGAACTGTGCTTGCGACAATGGCAGAAAGCTTGCCCGGAGTTGAGATCGGGGCGATTGGCAATTATTCTGGTCAAATATCTAGGGGCAACTCTTACACTGGTTCTACTGTGGATATTTTAAGAGACCTCAGCGGGGGCGGTTTTTTTGTCGATAATGGCAAGGCTAATATCTTAGGTGACAGTGAGTGTTTGCAGGGCGAGATCGAAGTCATCAACTCGTCTAGTGGTTTACTTGGAACCCCAGTTCGAGAGAACACAATTATCAATTTTGATATGATTTTCGAGCCTCGTCTTTTGATTGGTCAAAAGATTAAGCTTGAAAGCATCACAGCCGCAAATTTTAACGGTTTTTATAAAGTAATTTCGGTCAAGCATAGGGGAATGATTTCTGAATCCGTTTCTGGCGATGCAATTACATCGGTGGGAATGTTTTACGGTACCGAGAACCTAGAGGTGATACCGCAATATGGCTAATCCAACGATAAAACAAAATAAAGCACCTGCCGAGCCAAGTCTCATGGACTTGCTTAATTTATTCCGCAAGCAGTTGATGCTTGATTTTAATTGCCATCATATCGGCACAATCCAAAGTTTTGACCCAGCAAAGCAAACCTGTCGGGCAACGATTAATTACAAAAAAACCTTTTTTCAACCTAATCCGAAAACAAAAGTCTATGAATCGGTCTTGCTTGATTATCCCATCTTGGTTGACTGCCCCGTCATTGTTTTAGGGGGCGGCACCTCTGCGCTTACCTTTCCCATCGCTGCTGGCGATGAGTGTCTTTTGCTCTTTAATGATCGAGACATAGACAATTGGTTTCAAAGTGGTCAAAAAGGTCCAGTAGCAACCCCTAGGTTGCACTCGTTTTCTGATGGGATTGCTTTGGTTGGTCTTAGATCTTTGGCAAATAGTTTACAAAATTATGATACGACGCGTGCCGTTTTACGCAATGGCTCGACCATGGTCGGGGTCGGCGCGAGTCTTGTAAAGATAGCTAACAACCAATACACTTTGAATGGGTTACTACAGGAACTTATAAATGAAGTGAAAAGCCTTGTGTCTGCAACGGCTGCCATTACGGTGACGGGCGTACAGACTGGGGGCGGTGTTAGCGGAGTACCTGCCAACGCTGCAACAATTACGGCAATCAGTTCGCAATTAGCTACGACGGCGAATAAGATTGCGGCTCTTTTAGAGTAAAGGGGTTTTAAGATGATTTGCCGAGCAATTGACTCAAATGGTGATTGGCTCTTTGGGAAGGGTAAAAATGATTACAAACAACGTAATGATGCTATTGCGCAAGACATCCAAACGCGGTTGCAGTCATTTCTTGGCGATTGTTTTTTTGATACATCTAGCGGGGTTGATTGGTTTAATCTTTTGGGTTCTAAAAATCAGATTGCTTTAAACTTGGCAATTTCTGCCGTCATTTTGAACACCCCAGACGTGACTGGTATTTTACAATTGAACATTTATTTAGACATTAACCGCTTGTTGACTGTGCAATACAAAGTGCAAACATCATACAGTACAGCGGCGAGTGCATTTACTTATGATTTTAACGGATTGGTGTAGGAGTTTAGACAATGCCAAATGTAATCGGCCCAACGGGGCTCACAGTAAAAACAAGAGCGGAGTTAGTGGCCGAGTTTACGGCAGCTTATCAAGCCATTTACGGCACTGATATAAATTTAAACTCGAATACTCCAGACGGCCAAATGATGAATATTTTCATTCAATCCGTTTTGGACACACAAGACTTGCTCGTGCAGATTTACAATACTTTTGACCCCGACAATGCAGTGGGGAACATTCTCGATCAGCGCGTAGCAATCAACGGGATACAGCGCCAAGCTGGGACTTATACCGTCACGAATATCACGATCACGACAAGTCAGGCCTTGAACTTATACGGCAAGGATCAAACAGATCAGCCCGTTTATACCGTGGCAGACAATGCAGGGAATAAGTGGGAGCTGCAAAACACGCAAACGATTGCGGGGGCTGGCACTTATATTTTTAGCTTTCAGTCAGCAACTCCCGGCGCTAACTTAACCGTCCCGAACACGATTACCGTCCCCGTGACAATCGTCTTGGGCGTGACCTCGATCAACAACCCAACGACTTACACAAGCCTAGGGGTTAATGAAGAGACGGACGCAGAGCTTAAAGTCAGAAGACAAAAGTCTGTGTCTTTATCAAGCCAAGGATATTTGTCCAGCTTGCTAGCAGCCTTAGAGAACATCAACGGAGTGAACAGTGCATTTGTTTACGAGAACGTGACCAATGGAACGGTGGACGGGGTTCCTGCGCATTCAATCTGGGTCATCGTTTCCGGCACGGGTTCAAGTGCTGATATTGCCAATGCGATTTATACAAAACGCAATGCAGGTTGTGGTATGCGTGGGGATATTACCTACACAATCACGCAAGCAGACAGCAGCCCTTTTGTTGTCCGTTGGGACGTTGTGAAGCCAGAGAACTTGTTTATTGTTTTCGTGGCAACTTCTATTGATGGCGTAAATTTACCAAGCTTATCTAAAATCAGACCGGGCCTTGTTACTTCTTTTGTCCCCGGAGTTTATGAGGAAGTGAACATCAACGCCCTAGCTACCGACGTGCAAACGATCGACAGCAATACACTTGTAACGGGTGCGGGCTTCAGTAACGGACGCACGCAAAAGCTTAACTTGTCCGGCGTTCCTGCCAGCGGGACTTTCAAGGTTAACTACAACGGCAATGCATCTAGCGCGATCAATTGGAATGATGCAATCGGAACGGTACAGAGTAAGATTCAGGCAATTCCGGGCTTGGGCTCTGCCGTCGTTACGGGTTCTTTGGCTTCTCAGCAATTGGTAATTGATTTGTCAGCTTTATCATACGTGCAGACTTTACTTACAGTTACGAACAATTCTTTGCAGACCTCGGCACCTGCTGAAATTACTTTTACCTTAGACATTGTCCCGCAAACGACACTTACGCCAAGCACAAAACAATATCAATTTGCTGTGTCTCAGGACAATATCATTATCACAGCAATGCAGCTTTTACCGGCAACGTACACAATACAAACAGGTGGCAGCAAGCAGCTTTCAGCTTACGGCGGCTATGGTTCTTACACTTACAGTATGCAATCAAGCGGAAGCGGAAGCCCTTCTGTGAGTATTACGGGACTTTACACAGCGGGATCTAGCCCGGGCGTCGATGTCGTGAAGGTTACGGATGCTTTGGGTAATACGGCGACGGCTACGATTACTGTAATTTAATAAAAAGCGGGGTGTTTTAAATGACGACTCAAGAAATCATAGACTACTACGCAAATTTATTGATTTTGCAGTACAAGCAAAAGCCCCGCGCATATGCCACGATACAAGCGCAAGTCGCGCCCGTTATCATGGACCAATTGCCTTTGGCTGTGCAAAACGCTTTCGGTGTTGATACGGCTGAGGGCGTACAACTTGATGTCATCGGTAAGTACGTGGGGGCCTCTCGGACTAGTTACGATTTCACTGGTACAGTTGTCCTGAGTGATTCCGACTATCGCACCATGATTAAAGTGGCGATAATTAAAAATGGTTTCGGTAGCTCTCTGGCAGACATTCAAAATCTGCTTTGGCAGTTTTTCCAAGGTGGCTTGTTGGTTTTTGATTTCCAAAATATGCAGATGGGTTACTTTTTCGATTCTGCAATCGGGAGCCGCCCTTTGGCTGAAGTTTTCGTAAAAAACAACTTCTTGCCCAAGCCCATGGGTGTACAGCTTGCGGCCTTGATTTATTCGGCAAACATTACGAATTTTTTTGGGTTCCGCACGTATGAGTTGCCACCTTATAACAACACTGGTTTTAATAGTTATATAAATTACAACATGACATCGCCTTGGTTGAACTACAACAATGCGATAACGCCTTAGCACGGGGGACTTTAAGCAATGGCTAAAATTACAAGAAAAAACATGAAGATTTTCGGCTCATCGGCTGGGGCTCAACAACTGGGAGTGTTCGGGAGCTTGGCGGCGGGTTCAGTTTCTTACTCTACAGACCCAGAAACTATTCAATCACTTTCGAACTATTTGACTGGATGGTTTGGCGCAATCTTAGGGAATAACAGCCCAGCAATACAAGACATGAACGCTCTTTGTTATTTGTTTGCGTATCAACTCTCTTACATCATGCAAACAGGCGTACCCGAGTGGAACTCTAGCACGACTTATTACACGGGTTCTATGGTGAGTGATAGTAATGGGAATACTTACTTGTCTTTGGTAGACAACAACACGAACCAAGCTCTGACGGATGCAACAAAATGGATCATTGTCGGGTGGGCTGAAAAATTCCGCACTCTGACATCTGGGGCAACATTGGCTGTAACAACTGACAGTGTTGTGCTTTGTGATGCTACGAGCGGGTCTTTCAACGTAACACTTCCAGCAGCTTCAGCGAGTAACGGGAAAAGATTCAAAATCAAAAGAATCAACACTAACATCAACACGGTCGGAATAATCCCCACAGGTGGGGACACAATCGACGGCGTGTCCGTTTACACTATTTCAAATACATTTGAAACCGTTGAACTCGTGTGCAATGGTAGTGCTTGGTACATAATTTAGTTTTTTCAAGGAGGCACTCGTTATGAGTTATATGCAAGTCCCAGTTGGTGCGGTTTTACCTTTTGCAAGTACAACAATCCCTTTTGGTTATTTAGATTGCAATGGAGCAGCTGTTTCACGAACAACCTATGCAAAATTATTCGCTGTCATCGGCACAGCTCACGGTTCAGGCGATGGAAGCACTACTTTTAACATTCCCGATTACCGTGGGTACTTCTTACGTGGGCAAGCGCAATCTTCTGCGAATGATCCAGACAGGGCTTCGCGCACGGCTATGGCTTCGGGCGGGGCAACTGGGGATAACGTGGGCTCGGTTCAAGCAGACGCTTTTAAATCTCACAATCACACTTTTGGAATAGGTATTCATCAAGGGGCGGGAGCTTCTGGTTCTATTTCTTACACTTATAGCGGAACCACAACACCCCCAGCTAGGGCAACTGATTTAACGGGCAGTAATGAAACTAGACCTCTGAATGCTTATGTAAGGTTCATAATTAAATACTAGATTGGAATTTTTATGAAAATTTATTTATATGACGAAAAGGGTTTTTTTACTGGCGAATCTTGCGCAGAAAAAGATCAAATTTCTCGCAATGAAGAATACATATTGCCAGCTAAATCAACTTTACTACCGCCGCCTGAAACTCTTGTCGGCGAAGCTGCGCAATGGGATGGCGAAAAGTGGATCGTGACTGACGATCCGGTTTATTTAGAAAAACAGAAAAAAGAACAAGAAGAAGAGCAAAAAAGATTAGAAAGCGAAAGAGAAGCTGAGTTAGGGGCTTTGGAAAAGCAATCCAAAATCAGTAAGCTTCAGGAAATACAAAGTAAAATCACTACGTCTTCTAGTGTGGACGAACTAAAAAGCATCATAGCTGATTTGCTGGCTTTGGTTAAATAGTGAATATTTATTCGCTTTTTTTAATTTAATTAGTCCGCAATAAATACCGATCTGTTTGGCATCTTTGCATTTTGTCCGCATACTTTGAGGTGAGGATAAAATGCAGATGCCTATCAAAATAAACGAAAAAACAGTCTTTTCCCTACAAGTTGTAATCATAATAATTACTTTTGCGATTTGGATTATTCGCTTGGGTGATAAAGTCGATCTCATGGAACGACAGATTGTTGACATGAAGACCGAAGTAAATAAGCTTAAGAAGTCGAAAGAGAGTTCTTTTTTGCGTCTTTATAGGCTTGAAGAAAGAACCGGGCTAACACATCCTTACGAAAGAGAAGGGGAATGATTATGGTTTTAAAAAAAGGCATGAAGGGCGCTGAAGTCGTAAACTTACAAAAGAATTTAAACCAATTGGGATACAACTTGGGGGTTGATGGGGATTTCGGGGGTAAGACCGAAGCTGCTATCATTGCGTTTCAAGAAGCGCACGGCTTAAAAGTTGACGGCATTGTGGGGCCTTATACTCAAGCAGCTATTGCCACGGCTTTAGTCGGGCAAGTGTCACCTGCGCCTATGGGATCTTCTATGCCTTGGATCGAGTGGATGCGTTCGCACATTGGCGAGCACGAGATCGCAGGTTCGAAGCACAATCCTTTTATCGTAGCTATGTTTAAGTACACGACGTACAAGACAGACAGCGATGAGACGCCTTGGTGTGCTGCTGCTGTTTGCACAGCCCTAGAAGAGACGGGGTTTAAGTCTACGCGCGATGCCTCGGCAATTTCATACGCAAGCTACGGCGTGCCTTGTGCTCTGATCCCTGGCTGTGTTGTCGTCATCAGACGCGCAGATGGTGGGCATCACGTTACTTTTTGCGACCATGTGATTGATAGCAGATCCTTTGCCGGGCTTGGCGGGAATCAATCTGACAGCTTAAAGATCAGCACTTACCAAAGGGGAAACATCGTTGCGACAAGATGGCCCGTGAAAAAAGACGGCAAACCTGCGCCGATGAATATTTTAGCTGAATCAGAGGAGCAGCCCGTCGTAACTGAGTCAGTAAAAGTAAAAGCAAAGAAGGCATAATATTATGTATTACTTAAATCACTTGCGTGCATTGTTCGTGCTTTTGTTTTTGGCCGTTTTAGTGTCGTGCGTGGCTATCCCAAGCTATGCAGCATCAAAAGCGCCACCGCAAAAGATCGTCGTCCCCGTGGATCCAAAGCCCGAGACCCCGGCCCCTGTTTTAGACTTGGCACCTTTGGCATGGGAAAAAGATCATCCCGAGCGTGCAACGTGGTCTAGGATCTTGCGCGAAGAGGTGGCAAGGAAGCTTGCTAGCTTTAAAAAAGCCAGCGATGCAAACTTGTACTGCGCAAAATTTGCCGGATTAAATGACACGCAAAAAATAGAAGTTTTCAGCACCATGGCCGTTGCCATTGCTTTGTATGAGTCAGGCTATAACCCAAAGAGCATCAATCCAGATGACGTTGCAGGGACGGCTTCGATCGGCTTGTACCAATTAAGTTACGAAGACCAAATGAAGTGGTGCGCAATGGATAAGAAAAAGTCTAACCTTACAGATCCATTGGTAAATATCCAGTGTGCAATCCCCGAAATGGCGCGCTTGATAGAAAAAGACGGCGTGATTGCAGCAGGACAACTTAAGTTTTTACGTCGTGGTCTAGCAAGATATTGGGCCGTCACGTGGCCTAAAAACAACCTCTACGACATACGCAAAAAAGTGCAAGCATTGCCGTTCTGTAAATAACCCGCAAAAATTACATGATTGCGCTGAGCAGGGTTCGTGTTAAATAATTGGACATGGACCTTTTTTTTTAACAGGGAGTGTTTAAAAATGAAAATCACTAAACTTTATTACGGCTACCTTCTGTCTCTGTTCATGCTGTTTACTTTCGTTATGTCATACGCTTTTGCTGAGAGCAGCGTCACGGCTCCACAAGATTTTTTAGCCCAAGTGTTAAAAGCTATTGCTGAGTTTGGGGGATTGCCTACGGTTTTAAAAATCGCATCTATCATTACGCTCATCGTTGGCAGTATGAAAGTCAGTGTTTTGAACGAAATGCTTTGGTCAAAACTAGGGGCAGCAAAAGTTTACGTAGCTCCAGTGCTGGGATTAATTGCTGGCATCTTGGGTCTGGGTAGCAACGGCCCTATTACAGCGGCAAGTGTTTTTGCTTACGTTGCCAGCGGTGCGGGCGCAGTTATTCTGCACGAAATCTTGGACTCTATTAAAGCCATCCCCGGTTTGGGTGAGGTTTACATTTCTATTATCAATTTGATTGAGAGCTTCCTCGGCGGACCGGGTAAGAAGTAATCTTGGTCAAAAAAGACGGCACCATAGACATCACAGAACTAGCCCAAGCCATGCAGGAAAGCTTCGTGACTTGGGCCGTAGACTTCGCCTTTGGCGTTGCCTACAACACTCCCGGCCTTCAATGGCTGGGTTTGCCATTGATTAATCAAATTACAAAATCAATGATCAGGTGGGTGGCTGAGACGATTAGCGCGTCTGCCATGATGCAGGGATTTTTCATAAATACAGCTATACGAAAGTCCAGTCAGGCCAGCGATTACGTGCTTGCCGTTCACGCAAGGGTTAACTTGCCCCCGACTGCGACGGATGCAGAATACGAGAGGGCGGAACGTGCAGAGATTTTGGCTTTCAATAATTTTGTTCGCGTCACTAACTAATTGCACCGAAAAACCCCCAGACGTGCCCGTCTGTGAGAACTTACCCCAGCGTCTATCAAAGGACTCGAAGACAGATCACTTAATGCTAGTGCCAAGCCCTACGTGCATGAAAGAGATCGGCGAAGTCGAGTGCGGTCATTGTACTTTTATCGTAAGCGGTAAAGAAATTTACGTGGGCGAAGAAAAAGAGCATCTATTTAACGATAAGCCATGGAGTCAGTTAAAGCTCGAGAGCATTTACGTTCCGGCAAAAGAGAGCTACGCAAAGATAGCGGCCTACATGATTAACTCATGCAAGCGGGCCAATTGCTCCGCCGAAGTGACAAAGTTCAAGGTTAAAATTGACGGCCTAAAATCGGCTGTGCGCTCGTCGGGGCTTGAGGAAGACTCTCCATAATCTCTTCAAAAGTGCGCATCTTGTGGACTGTAATCCTCACGATTAATTGCTGCTGATCTTCTCTCTCGCATGAGACGGCCTCGGTCACGCCGGACTTAAACATCTTGTCATCAATATTTAAAAGCTCTGACAGCCCATCAATAGATGATTTCAAGAAGTTCTCAACGTCTATTTTCTTGATTGATCCGTCTTTGCAAAAAAGTCTCTTATTGTAAAAAACAAAATACTTGTCCACGCAAAGCACGTGGCCTTTGAACATATCATGGGCTTGTTGCAAGATTCTGAAGTTTCTTAATTTATAGGCTTGGATCTTTTTATCGTAAATACGCCCAGACTCGCCCTTTACAAATCTGCCCCTGATGGGCTTGTAAATTTCGTTCACTGAGGGGCCGATGGGGATATGTTTTAGAACTATTTCAAATGTCTGTGCTGTGTTCATTATTGCAGTCTATACTCAGCCCGTAGCTGGCGCAATCCCTACACATCCGATTATTGTACCCGTGCGAGGTAAAAGTCTTTTCACAGCGCAAGCATTGTCGCTTGCAGGTCTTTAAGGGTTCTAGTCCCAGTTTTTTTCTGGTTCGGTCGATTTCTTTTTTACTTTCCCAGCCCTGATTCTGCACATTGATTTTATTTAAGTTGTTTTTACGCCGTCGTTTATCCATACATAAAAGCGTAACAACAAGCTATGGCAAGTCAATCACTCAAGAATATTTGCAAGGCGATTTAGTTTCTCAGCCCTGAACTTTTTTAAGTCCCCTTGCCTATCCACCCCAAGATTAAAACCAATTGCAAAGGTCAAGATTGCGACGTGTAGGCCGACGACTAGACCGAGGATGAACATGGCACTTGCTCCGGCTCTGTGGTTTTGATTGGCCTTATTCTGCCGCTTTCGTCTCTAAAAAAGCGCATCTTATACCCATGATATTTCATGCACCAATTGAGCATATTCAAATACTCATGCGTTTTTTTTTACGTGCTTTGCTAGGGCATTTGAGTGCGAGCCGCAAGCCTTTTTCAAAGCTAATTGGATCGAGTCGCCGGACATCAAGTTTTTCTCAATCAACCTGATGATCGGCATTAGGTTAGATTGATATTTTTCTTTCATTTCTTGCCTGATCTTTCTTCTCTCGTAATTCGAAATACGCCTGGGATTTTCCATTATTTTCTCGCGCAAATATATTTAATTTCTTTGGTCGTATCTTTTGCTAATTGAGTAGCCGCTTTACCCGCCTCTTCGCACTTTTCTTTACTGCTAAACTCCGCCGTGGTCAGAGAATTAGAATTTCCATTACCCATTGGCCCAACGTGCATCATCAAAATTAAGATATATGTTCCCATTTATTCACCCTTCTCGATTTTTAAACCTGCGCTTTTCATTAATGATCTTTTTTGCAATCGTGTTTCTAAAATTAAAAACAAAACATCAATTTTCTTTTCTTCCATTCCTTCCATTTCTAAGGAATTTGCGCAAAGAATTAATAAATCTTTTAAAGGTAAAGATATTATTTTTTCAAAAAGTTTTTCTGATTGATTCATATTTCGACTTCTCCTCTATATTTCTCACCGCAATGCCGACAAATTCCATTATGTTCGGGAGAATGGTTTTTTCCCCAAAATATGAAGCCGCAGCAGATTGTTTTGAATTTCACACATAGTCCTTTGGTGGAGTTGGCATATGCCCTTTGAACTTCCATAGATGCAAACAAGTTTTGAAAATGTTCACATAATCTTTTTTTGCAGGATGGTATTGCACTACACATTCATCATCATCCCAAAAAAGAGACTTTAAAAAGCACATTTCTTCCCATGTCGGGCATCTATTCTTTAAACTAACCGATACGTGTTCCCATTCTGACTGAGCATCTGCTTGCACTGCTATCCATTGATCTTTTTTAATAGGTGACGGAATCATAAACCAACCGAAAGGATCACCATCTTTGTGTGGGTAACCTAAAGGATGTTTTGCTCTATATTGATTTGGAAATTTCATTTGTTTTCCCATTCCTTTACAGCTTTTAAAGCTTCGTTTCTTTCATTCCAAATTGTTTCGGGCACATGGCCGTCGTCGTTTTCAAAGTTTTGTAGGGCTGATTTGAGTTGTTGAATTAATTTTTGAGAGTGTTCAAAACCTTTATATTCAATTACTTTTATTAAAGATTGTTGCCAAAATAATGGTCCCTGCTTTGGATGTCTCTCATACGCATCGTGAACATGACAATCATAATCTAATCGGTCAGGATCAATCCAAAACTCTTTGAATTTTTTCATTTTTTCTTTCATTCTTATTACAATCAATATGCCAAAAAATATCGTGACTAGGTTCTGGTAGAACTCCACCTGTCCAAATTAATTTCATATCCCAAGTTTTTTTATGTTTTATCGGATCAATAGAAATAAATTTTCCGCAATATTCACATTTAGGAGTGTATGTCATAATTTTTCAAATTCCTGTATTTCTTTTAAAGCATTTTGTGCTTTCAAATAAAGTCTTGCTTGCGAATAAAGGCCGTCTCCTTGGTGAGCATACCAAGTTAAATCTTCTTTCAATTTAGCAATCAACTCCTCTGCCTTCTTTAACTTCTCTGCTTTGCAATCGCATATGTGGTGGGTTGTGCAGGTCATTTTTACTCATCGCTTTCTTCATTCATTTCTAAATGTTTAGTTAAAAAAGGAATTGATGCTCTAAATTTTGTGCAATCATAAAAATCAACTGAAGTTATAAGTATTTTATCTGATTTAATAACTGCGTCTGCAATAGCTTCCGCAAGTTTTCTAGTTACTAATCTATTTATCTCTTCCTCTTTTAGGTTATGTGTTACATCTCTATGCAAAACATAATCTACTTTTAGTGTCGAAAATATTTCATCAATTTCATCATTTAATTTTTTATTTGTTTCTCTATATGAAAATAAATCAGTTGCTTTGTTATATTTCCAATAAATATCGAATATTTTATTTTTAAAAAAACATAAAATTTCTTCTGCTTGATACCTATAAGGGTATATTGTTTTGATTAATTTCACTCATCCCCCACAAACTTCTTAAGTTCTTCATGCCCAAAATGTCCTTTGGTTCTTTCTAATAATTCTTCTACAGAAATAAAAGTAGGCAATTCACCTTGAGATTTGACAAATTCTTTCACACCTAATTCGCAAGCCCCTGTTATTGCTCTATAGCCTTTGATTGCAATCGTCGATTGATATACAAACTTCTTTTTGTCTCCAACCAATGAAAGCAGAAGTGTCTCTGTTTTCAATTTTATACCTTAAATCTTCAATGGCCTTTTCAATTGTTTTGCCATGAGAAAATAGATTTCCACGCTTCACTACAAAACTAGTTTTATCATAGGGAAAATCTTCCACTTCAAAGATAGTGATTTCATCAATCTTTTTCTGTGAAACTAACTTTTTTATAATTCCATCGGCTTTTACATATCCCCTGGAAAGTTCTTCTTCAAATGAACGATTTAACATTTCATCATTAATAATCTTTATTGTTGCTGTTTCATGCTTTTCTAAAATTGATTCAGGGCAGTTTCTAAATATCGCAGTCGAATAATCAAATAATTTTTCTATTATAACCTTTTTATAAAAAATAAAAACAAATGAACAATCAAAAGAAATTATCTTAGAATTATTCCAAGCAAATACCCTAGAATTATCCCGAGCAAATACCCTAGAATTATCCCAAGCAACTACCGTAGAATTATTACAAGCAACTACCCTAGAATTACCCCAAGCAACTACCCTAGAATTATCCCAAGCTTCTACCGTAGAATTATCCCAAGCTTCTACCGTAGAATTATCCCAAGCTTCTACCGTAGAATTATTCCGAGCAACTACCCTAGAATTACCCAAAGCAACTACCCTAGAATTATCCCAAGCTTCTACCGTAGAATTATCCCAAGCTTCTACCGTAGAATTATCCCAAGCTTCTACCGTAGAATTATTCCGAGCAACTACCCTAGAATTACCCCAAGCAACTACCCTAGAATTACCCCAAGCAACTACCCTAGAATTACCCCAAGCAACTACCGTAGAATTATTACAAGCAACTACCGTAGAATTACCCAAAGCAACTACCCTAGAATTATCCCAAGCTTCTACCCTAGAATTATTACAAGCAACTACCCTAGAATTATCAATATTATTTCTTATTATTATTGGATTATTATCATTTCCTCCAACAATTCTTATTTCTGTAAATTCTGAAAAAGAATCAGGTAAAGCATCAAGTTCTTGCTGAGTTTTTATCTCTATTATTTTCACTCATCCCCCACAATCTCAGTTAAAACGCACTTCCATTTTTTTCCTTTCTTCAATTCGTATTGAAGATTTGAAGGGCCATGTATATCACTATCCAGTGCAGCATCAGGTTTTAGAGTCTTGCAATTCAAAATGAATTCCAAAACTTCAGGCTCTTTTATTTCTTCGTAATCCCATAGAGTACAAATTTCTTCTGTGTGCCAAGATATTTTATTAGGCTTAATTGTTTCATGTGAATACTGTGTATTAGTGAAAGGATGCCACGCCTTAAATGTTTTTCCAGCTTTGGCAGCCTGAATAATTTCGTGTAGATACTTTTTTTGTTTCATTTATCTATATTTTAAAAAATAATTTTATGCCATTAATGGTATTAATCACCAAGAATGGCATAAATCTCAATGCATTAATAAATCTATGTGTATTTTACTATTTCTGTGAAATTTCCGTCTTTCCCAGCTATGGCTTTTGTCCCAAAAAACATTGCCTCTTCAATCTTTGTTTTAAAGATATGTTTTTCTCGACCTTCTGGCATCAAATCTAAAACTTCTGTTATAACTTCAGACATTTTAGATTTAAGAATTTTTACTTGTTCAAATCCTTTTTCATTTAATTTATGAGTTTCAAACATTTAATTCTCCTTTGATTGGATTTATTTACACATTAATTTGTGTAAATTTTTGTTTCATTTTTAACCTTCGGCAGGCTTCGGAATGCCGTTCTCGAAATATTTTCCAAATTGATTTATGAAATGTTCCATTTTTGATTTCTCTTCAAAAAGTTCTTGCTCTTTCTTTTTGATATTGTCTTTCATTCTATCCAATATCCAAGTTTTTTCGAGAGTAAGATCATGTGCTTCGACTGCTAAAATTTCATTTTCAGTACCTTCATAAATATAGCAATATTTTAAAGTGGAATAATCAATGTAAGCTACAGTTATTGTGGGTCTAGCTTTAAACATATCAAAACCAATTATTACACCGTATCTTACGTTATGACCTGAATATTCTTTAATGAGAACTTTGACTGGGTCTCCAACTTTAAACGTATCAACTTTTTGAACAGTTGCAGTTCTCTCGTCGATTGCCATTTTAATTCCATTTATATCTATTATTTGACTCATGTTTCGTTCCTTTGTTTCATTTTCCATCTAAAATATTTTTAACTTCGTTGAAAATTTTAATTATTTCCATTAAAGTAATATTCTAATCTTGATAATTCATTCATAAATTGTTCAGTTTCATTTTTGACAATGACTTCAAACGACAGATCACGCCAATCACTTTTTTCTTCAGATGAATTATAAATCTCCATTCCTTTAAAAATAACATTTCTATTGAATCCATATTTATATAAAAGCTGTTCAAATTCTTTATAAAATAAATTTTCTGTTTTTTTTGCTTTTTCTCTAATTCTGGCTTCAATTACAGCATCAAATTTATTCATTTTTTTCTTCTTCAAGCACTTTTCATCTTCACTCATAATTACCTTTCCATATCCCCACACCGAGCTGCAAGGTTCATCAAAACAATGATATTAATGTTTTCCTTGCCCAAGGGGCAGGCAGCTCCTAAGCTGGGCGGCAAGTGTGGGGCAATCTAAATTTCATCTTTCCAAATTCTCTTTATTTCCCATTCTAACCAAACAACAAAACAAACTGTAATTATTTGCACTAACAACATTTCACATCACCAACATATTCACTAAAAAACAAGTGAACACTAAAATAATCAGAGCAAACAACAGGGCTTCTTCTCTCATAAATCTTCCTCAACTAATTTTAGCAAATGTTCTTTCCAGTGCCCCTGCACGTCGTAAGCTGTAATAAAGGTATTAATTTTATTACGTAATTTGTTATACCTTTCCTCGGCATCTTCCGGATCAAAACGCTTTAATATTTTGCATTCGCTAACTTGTTTTCTAATCTCTTCGGTATCCATTTGGGCCAGACCATTGTTGGGGAGTTTACACGCTAAAATCATGCTGTAATGTTTCGAGCAAGTTCTGCATATTTTTTAAACGCAAAGCCACTTCGTGACGTAACTTATCTGTGCGCGTGAGGATGTCTTTCGCTTTTTCATATTCCTCATTCAGCACGGTTAGGTATTTAGTGTCATGCGCGATTTGTTCCCTGATTTTTTCAGCACTGCCCTGCAAAGTGTATTTTGTGTACCCGTCCGGGTTATACTTTTTTTTGTTCATTGGGGTCTTTCTTAACTTTAAAAGTATCAATGTAAGTTTCTTTACTAACAACAAAAGCAAACTCGATTTGTCCGAATGAATTGATTTGCTTTATTACAAATTCACAAGGGCCGTCGATGACGACCTTTGTGCCTGGGTAAAGGTTAGTGACGTAGTGCTTTTCTTGTTGTCTTAGGTGTTTCATGCAATCCCGATGTAGCCCTTGATGTAGAAAATATTTTCCTCTACCTCAGGGGGTAATTTAGTGTTGTGATCTTGTTGGTATTTTTGGCAATCAGTTACGTATTTTATCAGTTCTTCTTTTTTAATCTTATTCAAAGTCGTACCGTTGTACTTACCGCCTTTCATTACGTAGACGCCGAGGGCGTTGTTCGGTAGTGGAGCAGCCGTTTTTTCAGGTGGTTGTTTTTTGTCTTGAGCTTCGTCTGCTGGGGATAAAGGCTCGTCAGTGTTCAAAGCTGGGGGTTCGGTTATTGCTTCTGTTTTTGCGGGGGGATCTTTTTTGTAGTTTGGTTTTGGCACTACTGCGTTGGTGTTTGCTTTTGCATGGTCATTGTTTTCTTTATTTTGAATGTTTTCTTCAAAAAACTTCTGCGCAGCTTTTTCATGTTCTTCATTGGGTTTTGCACCTGCATTTAACCACTCAACAAAAGCTTTACCTGTTTCTTCGCTTATTTGTGTAATTTTATCTACAAAAAGCCCAGTTCTGTCTTTACTGGTTTCGGCTTCGTGATTCATTGCTATATCAAACATGGTTGTTAGTTCGTACTCAAAACCTTCCCTCTGTACAGGGGCAAGTCCCACTTTGCGAGGGGCTTGTTTGCCTTTATCATTTTGCTCGATTATGTACTCTTGCTTTGATCGCAAAGTGCAAATTATGTGAATGGGTGCATGGAGTATAGCAGAAACAAAACGTTCTTGCTTGGGAGTCATTTTTGCCCAGTTCGTAAAAGAGTTACCCCCTCTAGCGTCTAGTTGTTCTTTTTGATTTAAAATACCGCCTTCGCCCGACCATGCGTGACTGATTGAATCTATGATTAAAACCTCATACCCAGCTTTGCAGGCTGCTTTTATGGCTTCAATATATTTTTCTGTAGTGTAAGGGGGTTCTAAATCAACAACATCAAAATCAAACCTGTCAGAGTAAAGAGAGGCTGATTTACGTTCGCTATCGATCACGGCAATTTTATTGCTGATGCCGTTTGCTAATCTCAAGGCAGAAAATGTTTTCCCAGACCCGCTCGGGCCAGATAAACCGATTTTTAACTTGGCTTGTATTCTTTGTGCTTTTTTAAACATAAATGGAATCCTTTTCTAGTTTATTTATTGATGGATTTTTTTAAGCTGGGTTCTGTATCTAGATGTGCGCCCGGTACGGGTAAACCCAAGTTGAGAGCATTTTTTATTTTTGTTTTATCCGGCTCTATAGATACTTTTTCGACTTTGTACTCTGGGGGGAGGGCTTCCATGTCTTCAATAACTACGCGGCCAGCGGTTTTCCTGAAGCCTAGCGTGTAAATATCGCCCGTGAGCTTGTCTTTCTGCACCTCACGCATGAAGTACTTAATCCGCTCCTCGAAGCGCTCTATGGCGTTTTCTAGCGTTTTGCGGGCTTGCTTGAACTCGTCCTCGCGCGTTTTTAAATTAGCAACTTGGACTTCCATCTCATCCAAGCAATACGCAATGTGGTCGGTTTTGCGCGCTATTGATAGCTCGTGGTTATTTATAAAAGCATCAATCTTGGCGTCTATTTCGCCCTCGTTCTCGGTCAGCACCTCGATTATTTGACGGGCCTGTAAGATTAAATCTTTTATGGTGGTTTTTGCTTCGGGTAAGTTTTCGCTATTCATGGGGTATCCTTTCTAGCGTAGTAATTTTCAAACAGGGCCCTAGATGCAAGCTAAGGCCCCCATCCCGATAAGTTCCTATCGGCTTATGATTTTAGTTCATCGGGTTGGCGTCTTTATGCGTGGGTTTTACGCAAAAGTAAAATAAAATGCTGCGCACCGTAACTTTTTTAACTTTGTTTTTGTTTTTAAATAAGGCAGCTTTAGTTAAAAAAAAAGGCCAGTTGTTGGGGACTGACCAATTCTTTTAAAGACTCTTTGTTGAATCTTTTCGGAAAATATTCCTTACTAGCCTTTTAGTCAAACAAAAAAACACCCGGGGGGGGGATACATGAGCAAGCGTTTTACGGATGCGGCAAAATGGCGTAAAAAATGGTTTAGAACTTTACCGATTCAAGCAAAATTGGTTTGGATTTACCTTTGTGACGAATGTGATTTTGCCGGCGTTATAAAGCCCGATTACGAGTTGGCGTCGTTTCAGGTTGGGTTCGATTTTGATGAAAAAAATTTAATCGAATGGTTTGGTGAAAAAATTTATTTCATCGACGATGAGTCATTGATTTTATTACCTTTTTTTGAATTTCAATACGGTCAGTCAAAGGACTCTTGGTCGGCAAAAATTAAAGCCAAAATTGCGTTAAAAAAATTAGGTTTTGATGTCATAGAAAACAAGGTTTTACCATCGTCGTCGGTGGTGGTACCACAGTCCCCCCACAGTCCCCCCACAGTGGTACCACTGTCCCCCAGTTTTGATACCACAGTCCCCCCACAGTCCCCCCACAGTGACCCCACCCGACTAATTAAAGGTGAAGGTATAGGTATAGGTATAGGTAAAGAAGTAAGTACTAGTTTAAAAAATAGCAACGCTACGCAGCGTTTTGAGTTAAGTTTTCAATACGCGGAGTGGTTGGCCTTTTTGCGCAAGAACAATCTCTACGAAAAACGCTTACACGACGGCGTTGTCGAGGTGGCCCAAAGGTTTGAGAAAATTGACGCGCTCCAAAAGTTTTTGGAAGAGGTGCTCAGCGGCGAAAAGTGCAAAACCATGTCCCCTGCCGAAGTGAAAAAGTACCTCAAAGGCGCAATTGCGCGGGAGTGTGGTTTGGGGAAAACTGGGTGAAAAAATAATTTTTTTAATTTTTTTCTTTCTTTTTGCAAATTTTTGAAGCAAGTTTCGCTTCCGGTGGTGGAAAGTTGGGGTTGTTGGGATGCAGAGTCGAGATTGGGGCAAAGTTTTAAACGCTTGTGTGTTGAGGTTGGCGACGGATTTGAATTTCGCGTTAATGTACACACAAACCGGGGTTCCCCCGCAAGAGTGGCCCGAGTGCTTGGCTAAGGAGTTGGCTCTCAGGTTCTACGAACGCAAGTCAGAGAAATCATTACAGGCAGCCATGATTTCCCTGTTCAACGCGGTCGAGAACTTACCGCAAGTGGAGCTCAGTCACGTTTACAGTTTGGCGTATGAGGAGATTAATTACGCCATAAAAACGGGCATAGGTTTGCAGCTGGCAGAAAAAATAAAAACTTATCCGGCGCAAGTTTTCGAACTCATCAATCACCAAACCAAAATCACCCACCAAGACACTAGCGTTGACCTGAAGATGGTCGCCAACGAAGCCTACACTCGAATGCTGAGCACTCTCGGAACGGAAAAAACCACAATTCGCACCATCCCTGGTTTCCCGTTGTTGTCGTCGTTGATTGGGGGCTTTAACGACGCAAGAGTGACTTTGTTTGTTGCTGGTAGCGGAGTTGGTAAAACAACTCTCATGCTGAACATGGTACTGTCGGCAATACAGAAATTTCCTTGCTTGTTTGTGAACATGGAAATGTCCATTGACGATATGTTACGCAGAATTGCGTGCATTATCGGGGGAGTGCCTCAACACGTAATGGACAACTTGAGTCAGCGTACGGCAGAGGCCATGAGTAAGGCTTCGAACTTTCTTTACCAGAATGAAAACCTATTCATGACAGATGGGAACAATCTCACGCTGGAGCAAATAATTTCCACCGGGTACAAGCGCGCATCTCAAGGCGCAAGATTCTTGATTGTGGATTATGACCAAAAAATAAAAACTTCCGGTGACGATCAAGAATGGAAAGAAATTCTCCACGCCGTCGAAGCCCTCGAAGACCTCGCAAAGCGCACAAAAATGCACGTAATAATACTTTCCCAAGGCGACGAGAACAACAACCCCAAGGCCAGTAAAAGAAGCGTTCAGCCTTGTTCGGCGGTTTTGGCGTTTTATCAAGATGGTGATAAGTACTACTTGGAATCAAAGAAGAATCGCTTTGGTCGCAAGTTCAAGTTGGAAATGGATTGTGATTTTGCCACTTACAGCGTGAAGGAACTGCAGGAGGTTTCCAGCGCTAAGGATCCTTTGGAGTTTTTGCGCCGTGGGTGATTTAGATGAAAACATAAAAACCATTGTCACAAGCATCAAGGGAACGGTTTTATCAAAGCCGATGGGTTTTCAAAAACTAGCTCATGATCTACAGGTTGAGCTCTCAGCCATGCAAACTAAGCTAGCTGATTTGGAGCCTTTTTTTGATGTTTGGATGTTTATGGATCCTTACAAAGTCGATGTAACTTATATCACAGAATTCGAAGAACTCTTCAGACAAGACCTAGAACAGACCTTTAATGCACAAAGGGTTACCTTTGATCACGGTAACAAAATCATCAATCTGGATATGATGGGAGAGGTTTTCTATCTTTATTGGGAACCCAACAAAGGCCTGAAAATTGCCGTAAAGTAATACACCTGAAAAAAGTATCAAATTGAAGCGATAAAAAAAGGTTGTATTGCAAAAAGCTTGCTTTTTTTGTTAGGGCTAAGTTATTCTGTATTCACACAAGCACTAGAAGGGATATTTAAATGGACATTAATCAAAAACTGATCGACGTAAAATTAACCTTAGAAGAACTGCAAGAAATCATCAAAGATCAATTAACTGATGAACATTGCAATAAATCAGCCCTGCAATTGATCGAAGAAGCAATCGAACTATACAAAACCTTTTGACCAACAAAATTAAAAGTGTAGAGTGAGAGTTACCAAGTTCTTACACTACATTTCGTTTTGTTCAGGCCTGAAATGCTGAAAAAGTATTTTAGGCTATTTTTTTATATTTAAATTTTCATCAGTTAATAAGGGAGCTCATCATGTGGGTAATTTTAACGAAAAGTTTCGATTCATTTGGCACCCTGCACGTCGTGTTCTGCAATACTGAGACCCTGGAGCAAATTAGGGATCACTTTGACGAGGGGTCGCACTCTGATTGCGAGCAGCGCCTTAAAACTTTGAACGAAAATCAAAAGGACAAAAAACATGAGTAAAAAACAAAATAAAACCGAAAAACCCAAACTCCGAGCCTACACCGTGAGGCTCCGCGAAGATCTCGTCATGCAGGTAAAAAAGAAGGCCAAAACTCAAGACGTTAGAATCAAGGCCATTGTTGAACAGGCTTTTAAAAACTATTTGCAAAGTGAAACATAATTTTAAAGTTCCACGGGATGATCTAATCCCTGACGGAAAAAAAACAACTTAACGCCGGGGGCGTGGAACTTTAGACCTTTCAAAACTTCAAGATTATCTTCCGTGAAGTGAGTTACGCCTAATTTTTTTAGTACATCACTTTTAAAAGCAATCACGTTTTTCAGGCTACGGCTTTTGTCCAGAAAATGCACACTCAACACCCTGTCGGGATAGTGCTTATGTAACCATTCATGTGTTACCGATTGCACGTCGGGTGTGTTTTTGCGCGCCGTAATTACATGAAAGCGCATATAGGGCTTGAGTTGTTCCAAAAAAAGGGGATGCGCTTGCGCGTATTGAAACAATAAATTTTCTCTACGTTGTTGTCTTTCGGGTCCTGACATTTTACCCCAAGGTTTTGTTGCCGCCAAAGGGCTGCTGGCTAAAACCCCATCCAAATCTAAACCAATAACTTTCCCACTCATAAGCTGAACTTCCTCAGTGTGGCTAGGGCTATGCCTAGATCGTCCAATATGTTTTGTCGTTGTTTTTTTAAGTCGTTCAATCGGTAATCGGAGTCGTTTTCCCAGTTGTAAATAATTTGACGCAATTCAATTATATTGCGAAAGCTCCTGTATCCACCCGCAAATGCACGGTGGTCACTCTCGAAAACCGCCGGACATCCCGCAACTATAGCGTGAAAAGCCCTACCCGTTCGCCAACCGAGTATCTTGTGTTTGGCATCGGCCAAAGCCAAACAACCCAACTGCTTACTATAGAACGCGGCCCTTTGTGGTTGGTTGGGGGCGGGGTGTGCTGTTATTCCCAAGTCATCCCACTCGGGCTGTCGACCATACACACGGAACTTTATATTACCAGCCAAAAGTTGATGGATTATTTTACGTCTTCCATCGGGTCGCCCCAAATAACACAAACCCCGACCCTCGCGTTGTTCCGGGGTGAGAATTAATGGCTCGGGGTAAACCCCTCCATTAGCGGCCACTACTAGGCTAGAAAAAGGCATATCATAAGTTTTTATTGCCTCGGGTTGATTCAACAAACTATTAGCCCCAACGCAATTATACCAAGCAAACACGTTCTGAATCCCACTCACCGCGCCCCATTCTAGGGGTAAGTCTGGATCATCGCAGATGAAGATCTTCGGCGTGCCCTTGGGTAAGTTACGCATCATGCGCAAGGTTTCTTCGATGTCTTTTCCGTAGAAATTCTTATTACCACTGCCGAACTCCACAATCATTAAATCATAGGGGCCATCGTACTCACTCCCTAAGCCTGAACTCTCTTTTGTCATTCGATTGACGAAATGAATATCATGCCCCCGGCTAACCAAAAACTGACAGAGCCCATGTCGCTTTTCCCACCAAAGCCCCCGGGTACCGATTTCGTCCTTGGTTAAACCTATGGCCCCACTATAGCGACGGTATAGAATTTTAGACATTGGGTGTTCCCTGGTTTTTGGTGGCTTTTAATTTTTCGTACTTTTCCATTTCAACTTGTTCACGGTATTGTAGGAATCTCTTCTTTTCTTCTTCAGCAGTGAGGCAACTTTGCATTTTTTGTAGTGTGTAAAAAACTATGCTATACCTATTCCCAGAAGGACGAGCTTTTTTATACGGCGTTACTCCATGCATAAGTTCAGCCCCATTGAACATCAACATAGATCCGTTTGTAAAAATTAATTCACTATCGAATTCCGGCAAACAAAGATTCCCACCACTTTCGTCACTGGCAAGGTTGTGCTTTAAAACAAGCATATTACTCCAAGCCCCTGGTATGTTCCCAATATCCCTG